>Ga0116163_1001292_pt1 | contig 15682 bp, 7 predicted proteins | sample AD_UKC107_MetaG_FD_89889 | JGI IMG/M metagenome (GOLD analysis project Ga0116163, IMG submission 89889) | Active sludge microbial communities of municipal wastewater-treating anaerobic digesters from Hong Kong - AD_UKC107_MetaG | ecosystem: Engineered > Bioreactor > Anaerobic > Digestate | place...
AACCGTCGTTGTTGTAATCACCCCAGATTTGTTGTCCGCTGGCGGTGAAGGGCAGATCGCCGTTGGTCAGTGGCGTTGCCACGATTTCAAAGCTGACCACGACCGGGTCCTGTGCTTTCAGGGAAAATGAAAGCATAAGGAACGCTAAATAAATGAACGTAAAGTTTTTCATACTCGCACAGTTTTATTAGTTATTGAAATTGAAATTAGTATCCGGGATTCTGGTCGCCGGAGGAGAGATTTGGATTCTGATTCATTTCGACGATGGGGATCGGGAAGAGGATATGTGTTCCGGAGATCATTCCAGAGGCTTCTGCCCAGATGTTTCTTTGAGGAATGAGGGTGGTAAATTGGCCTGTCCGCAGCAGGTCAAAGCGACGCCATCCTTCAAAGCAGAGTTCCCTCATTCTTTCGTCAAGGATATTTTTCCGGAAATCCTCCTTTGACATTGAAGCGGGCCATCTCATGGCTTGGGGCAGATTTCCGTTCCAGGCTCTGGTGCGCACTTTGTCGTTTACCAATGCCACAGCACTGGGTGTGTCTCCCAGCTCATTCATGCATTCAGCAAGTGAAAGTAAGATATCGGCAAACCTGACATAATACATGTTCTTGCCTGAATTATAAAAGCTTTCCACGCCATCAATCCTGAAATCCTCATATTTTTTGATATGGGGCAGCAGTTGGTCTTCACCGAAGCCGGCATATACTGAAGGATAGATATTTCCGTTGACGAAGTCGTAGCGTATGCTTTCCATTTTACGGGTATCTCCGTCTTCCCAGAGACCACCCATACTGACATCACTTCTGCAGAAAGCCGTAGGCAGAAGGAGGTCGTAACCACCGATGGCATTGGTCGGTACACCTGAAGTGGCCCTTGAACCGCAATACCATTGGGCTTCATTGGTGTCGGGCCAGACATTATTGAAATAAAAGGTGAAAACCGGTTCTTTCCCCGGGGATTTTGTGGGATCCCATAGGTCTGAGAATTTTGAAGCGAGAGAGAATCCACCGTTACTGACAATATCCTGAAACAGGTTTTTGGCTTTCTGAAAATCCCGTAAACCTGATTCGACCGGGGCTGCCAAGTACATTTTCCCCAACAGGGCTTTTGCCGCCCACTGGGTGGCGATCCTCGGGTCAGAAGAGGCGTTTTTCTTCAGCAGCCGGGAGGCGGTTAGGAAATCCTTTTCAATGGTTTGATAGGTTTCCTGAAGGGTTTTTCTACCGGAGAGGATGATTTCAGAGCCTTTGACATCGGGAATAGGCAAGGCTCCCCAGTAGCTGGCCAGTTCAAAAAGGACTGCAGCCCTGTAAAAGGAAGCCTGGCCGATATAAGAGTTGATTTCTGCGGTATCTGCTGGTTCTGCCTTTTCAATGCGTTTCTCAAGATGATAGATCGCCTCAGAAGATTTGACCACGACAGGCCAACGGATATTCCACAATTCAGCGATGGGTTTGTTTTCAGGACTGTAAAATCCGTCGTATTTGTCGAGGCCCCCCTGATCTGCGTCGGTTCTGACCTGGTATTCTCCCTGTTGGCTCTCATCGGTCCCCAACATCAGAAAAAATCCTTTTCGGTTGACACGGCTGCTTCTCCATTTAGCATAGAGCCCATTCAGAAAAGGCTGAACATTGTCAAGAGAGGAGAAGACCTGCTCAGAAGAGAGAGAGGTTTGCGGATCCTGATTCAGGAAATCGTCATTACAGGAAACACTCATGGCCACGATGAAAGCCACAATAATCGGCAAGAATATTTTTCTGGTATTCATATTCATTTTTTGCTGAGTTAAAAACTGATATTCAATCCAAAGATCCAGCTTCTGGACGAGGGGTACCAGTCGCCGCTGTCAGGGTCATACCCTTTATAAGGGGTGACTGTCAGCAAATTCTGACCGGTGGTATAAAGTCTGAGATTCTGCAGGCCAAAGGGTCTTATCCATTTTCCCGGAAGAGTATAGGAAAGGGAGAGTTCCGAAATGCGGAAGAAAGAGGCATCCTGAACTGTCCAATCTGTTTCTCCCAATCCGTAACGTCCTCCGTCAGAAAATGCTCTGGGAATATTGGTGTTGGTATTTTCGGGAGTCCACCGTTTTAGCAGGTCAATATGCGCTCCGGAATTACCAATGCTTCCCATGAGGGTTTCGTAAAGATAGCTAACCCTTTTGGCTCCTTTGGAATAGGTTGTGTTAACATTCAGTGCAATACTGCGATAGCTCAGATAAGTCGTGAATCCTCCGTAGAAATCGGGATCTTTTTTACCAACGACCATCCTGTCGAGGTCATTGATGATTTCATTATTGTCTCTATCCAAGGGAAGAATGTCACCGGGTTTTACGACCCTAGATCCTTTCTGAAGGGTGTTGACATACGCCATGTCAGATTCCTGGACGATTCTGTCAAATTTATAAACGAAGATGTTGTTGAGAGGCTGGCCCAGGAAAAGGTTTCCCTCTCTTTGGATTTCGTTGTTGGAATAGCCTCCCAGATTATATATCTCGGTCATGTTATCATAAAGCCGGGTGATTTTGTTCCTGTCGGCAGCAATGTTAAAGGAGAAATTCCAGGTAAGCTCTTTTTTATTAATGGCGTTGACATTCAGGGCGAATTCTGCTCCTTTGTTTTCCAGCGCTCCCACATTGCTGATCATAGTGAGATATCCTGAAGAGGGGGAGGTGCTTCTTTCCATGAGCAGGTCCTCATTGTTTATTTTGAAGAGATCAAAGGTGAAACTGATCCTATCTTTCAGGATAGCAGCATCAATACCGGCATTGATCTGATTCTGTTTTTCCCAGTGCAGTCCGGGATTTCCATAACGGCCACCATTGGTCAGGATGTTGGAATTCAGGGAGATCGATGGGCTGTATATGGTCATGTATCCGTAGTTAGGGATATTCTGGTTTCCGGCAATTCCGTAGCCCATTCGCAGGCGCAGATTGGAGAAGAGTCGTTGGTTTCGCATGAATTGTTCGCCGGTTATGTTCCAGGAGAGGGCTACAGATGGGAAAAAGCCCCACTTATTATTGGGTCCGAATTTCGAAGATCCGTCATAACGACCCGAAAGGGTGAGATAGTACCTGGTATCAAAAACATAGTTGATTCTTGACAGATAAGAGGCCAGGGAATAGGAAGTGAAATTGGAACTCAGAAAGAAGTTTTCTTTGTCAGATGCCCCTTGCGAGTATTTGTAGGAGAAAAGGTCATTGTTATAGCCATTGGCATTCTGCTGGTTGTAGGTACTGTTGAACATCGAGAGGTTAGACCCGACAATGGCCGACAATTTATGTTTTTCAGCGATCACTGTATTGTAAGAGATCGAGTTGTCCCACTGCCAGTTGTTATTTCTTCCCTTATACTGAACAGACTGGCCGTCATATACCGATTTGAAGGACTGGGTGGAAGTTGTGGGATAATAGGTATAATTTTCGTTTTGTTGGAGATCGAGGGACCAGGTAGCCCTGATATCGAGACCCTTGAGTGGGGTGATGGTTACATAGCTGGTGCTCAGTAAGCGGTAGGAGAAGTTATCAGCATCAATGGTGAGGTCTCTGATGGGATTAGAAGCGCTTTGGTTGTCTATTTTGCCTTCACGCATGTACCAGTATTCTTCCGACACGGGCAGCAGGGGACATGCCCTAAGGGCAGTGATAAACATATTTCCGTTGGCAACCGGCTGTTCGTTGGTATGAATAAACGAGTTGCTGGTCCCAATCCTCATCCAGGGTTTGATAGTTTGGTCGAGGTTGATTTTCCCTGTATAACGTTTATAGCCAGCATTTTCAAGCTGACCTTTTTGTTTGTTGTAGCTGAAACTCAGGTAGTAGTTGCCTGATTCGCTCCCGCCTGACATGCTGACAGCATGATTTTGCTGGAATCCCCGGCGTGTTACTTCGGTGAGCCAGTTGTAGGTGGTGTCATTGGCATAGGATTCCAGTTCTTCCTTGCTGAAGATGAGATTTTTGATCGGATTGGTCTGGGTCAGGCTTCTCTCGATGTATTTCTGCCTGTCAGCAGCGGGATTTTTATCCATGTATGCATTAGCGTAAGCATCAACACGCAGGTTATAGATCTGGAATCCATTCATCAGGGGCATCTCATTGCTGAAATCCTGAAATCCCATCCAGGTGTCGTAGGTGATTTTCTGGTCTCCCTTTTTCCCTTTCCTGGTAGTGATGACCAAAACTCCATTGGCCCCTCGTGAGCCGTAGATGGCCGTTGCGGAAGCATCTTTCAGCACGTCTATGGAAGCGATATCATCAGGATTCAACATATCGAACCCCCCGTCAATCACTAATCCGTCAACTACGAAGATTGGATTGGTCCCGTACTGAATGGAATTGTTTCCTCTGACCTTAATGGATGCTTTCGAACCAGGGGCAGGATTGCTCTGGATGTAAATTCCCGGCACCTTTCCCTGTAAGGCCTGGGTGACGGAGGAGACGGGGACCTCTTTCAATACCTCAGAGGTGACCCTGGAAACAGATCCTGTCAAGTCCGATTTTTTGACGGCCGTACCGACAATCACCAGTTCTTCAATCTCCTGGGCATTTTCACTGAGGGCGATATTCAGAAACTGTTCATTGGTGATCCTGACTGATTCAGAGGAGAAACCAACAAAAGAGAAAACCAGGGTAGTCCTTGGAGGTACCGAAATCGTAAAATTCCCGTTAATGTCAGTCACTGTACCGACACCAGTCATGCCTTCTGCGACAACAGTGACGCCCGGAATTGATTCCCCCGTAGTGGAGTGGGTGATTCTTCCCTTCACATTCAGGTTCTGGCCGGCACTGACCAGGGGAAAAATTAACAGGAGCAGCCATAACAAGCCAAAGTCACATTTCTTCATACTATTCTGTTCTTAAGGTTTTACGTCATTTAGGTGAACCATTTCGGATTGATTCATCCCTTGTGCTACCAAAGGATTTAAAGCTTTATCTCTATTGTTTTTCAGATCGTTGAAATGGATGTGGGCCCCTTTATGGTACAGGTTGTTCCTGAGCACTTCTGAAAGGAGGTTTATGGCCTCTTCCTTGTTTCCGAGTCCCAATTGCCCGAGAGCTTTCAGGTAAAGGCACATTTGCCGGTTTCTGGCATTCAGGTCATCATCCCAAATCAGTATGTCGGGCAGGGAAACGGCAAAATAGTCGATGTGGATGGTATCGTTCAGATGGGTATCTCCATATTCAATGAGTTGTTGAAACCGTTTCCGAGCAAGGCTGGTCCGGCCAAGTCGTAGCAAAGCGAGTCCCTGGTAATAAATGGAATCGGGCTGTAGGTCGTTGTAGAACATGGTCAGGGAGGGTTCTTCCAATCCTTCTGAGGCCTTGAGCCAGTATTGGGTGGCGCCCTCTTTATCCCCCATTTTATCCAGAATGATCCCCAGCAGGTAATTCACATCGTTTTCCTGGATTACGGCCAGTTTGCCTTCACCAAGGTTTTCAGGAAAAATTCTGGTTTGCCGGAGTAAGCTGAGAGCTTCCGGAAAGTTGCCTGACTGGATGGCCTTTTTGGCCAGTTCCGTGAGACTCCAGACATACTGTTCGGAGACTTTCCCTTCACCTCCTTCCCAGGGATGGAATTTGCGTGACATGATATTTCTGTAAGCTTCTTCATGCATCCCTTTCATATTAAGAAGGGTGATTTTTTCAAGGAAGAGGTCGTCACGTTTTTCAACAAGGGGATGGTTTTCTTCAAGAAATGCCCATCTCATTTCAGGATGGTGGTTAAGCCTTTTGTAAAGCTGGTCCAGTTCCATGCCAATGCGGGCGTCACTCCTGTCTAAAGAGAAGGCTTTTTCAAGGCTGAGGCGTGCCTTCACCGTATTATTTTCCTTGTTAAAATAGGCAAGGGCCAGGTTTCTGTGTGCAGTGGGGAATTGGTCATCGAGAGTGACCGAATCTTCCCAGCATTTGATGGCAATCTCATACTCCCGACTGTTATAGTGGAAATTTCCAAGGTAATAGGGTGCTTTGGGATCTGATGGCATGAATTTACGGGCCCATTCCAGGATTATGACGGCTTCAGGCTGGTTGGGGAAACAGTAGTCGGGAGATGCTGAGCTGGCTTGACGGAGAGAATCCAGCGGATCGCCGGCATGCAGAGGGGTATTCCCGTTTTTCCATTCAAACCAGGCTTTATAATAAAAGGCAAGCGGATAGACCTTTCCGGGACCCTGTCCTTCTATACCGGTCTGGATGAAGCGGATGGCTTCATCCCAAAGACCGGCATAGCCATAGTCCAGCGCAAACTCCATGTAAGTATGGATATTTCCGCGCATCAGTTTTTTCATCTTGTCCAGAACATCCTCTTCCTGGTTAAGGAGGTATTTTTCGAAAAGGACTCCGTAACTGAAAGGATCAAGAAGGAGGGATTCTTTTATAAGGTCAAGGGCTTTCTCTTTGTCCTCCATTTTCCTGAGGATAGCCACCTTCAACAGGCGTATTTTCTGGTTTTTCCAGTTTTTCGCCAGGGCAAGATCCGCGGCTTCGAGTGCTTGGGGCCAATAGCCCCTTTTTGTTTCGAGACGGGCGATCTGAAAATAGCCAGAATCCATCCAGGCGGCATTCCAGACTGCCTTATAGAAAGCGTTATAAGCATCTTCCTCATTTCCTGAGAGGAGCCGGGCGATCCCCAGGTTATAGAGAGGTTCCCCGTCAATCGGATTGGGATTGAAGCGTGTCAGGGTGCTGACTGCATTTTCGAAATAGGATATGGCCTGATCAAAATTGGCTCTGCGGAGGTACCATAATCCCAGGGCATTATTACACCGGCTGTCATCAGGATCTCTGCGAAGAGCTTCGAGGTAATAATCACGGGGGTCATATGTGGCATGGCGGTACTGTTCGAGGTGCAAACCAGTCAGGAAAAGCTGCTCGTTGCTGTTGATCTCAGCAGGGAGAGCAGCCGCTTTGGCTGGTTCTGGCACCTCCTTCTTACCTGGTGCTTCCGGGCGGAAGCCGACCAGACTCTTGTCCTCTCCTGATATGACGGTCACCTCCAAGTCTTGGGCAACCAGGTCTCCGGGTGCCTGAATGAGAGAAAAATAGGAAGTTCCGGGATGAAAGTCGAAAATTTCCTTCAGGATCACTTCGTTTTTATTTTTCAGCACCACTTTTGATCCGGGATAATGAGCTGTAGTGTAAGCCTTTACCTCAATGTTGCCGTCCCTGATTTCCAGGTTAACCATAGCCTCTTTGGTGGCATTTTTAACGGCTCCCAAGTCCCTGTAGGGCATGAAGTACTGGCGGAAGTTTTTGGTTTCTCCAGGCATGAGCCATGAGAAATCAGGCTGGTTGTCGGTAAAAACGCCGCACATTAATTCAATGTAGGGGCCATCCTCATCGGTAAGGTTACGGTCCCAGGCTTTTCCGAAATCGCCGTTTCCCCAGGTCCACTGTTTTTTCCCGGGGGCCAGGAGGTGGTTGGCGACATGGAGTAAGCCTCCATGGCTGTCGTTTTCATATCCTCCAATAAAGTCATGTCTGGAGGAGACGGCCATAAAGGAAGTAGGAACCGGGATATTTTTATAAAGAGAGATATCGGTTCCTGGCGAGTAGTCCACTTTGTAATAGATCCCATCGGCCACGGGGAATTTGGAGACATCACGGCGGCCGTGGTCATAAACGGCGTGGACATCGGGCGGAAATACCGACTGGTAATCATCGTTAACCTTGACTGCGGGATTGGCCCACCAAAGAAAGGTTTGCGGAAAGAGGCTGTTGTTGAACAGCTTCACGTTAATCTCCAGGTAGGCATGGTCAGGATAAAGGGTAAAACCTGCAGTTCCCTGGGTCCGGAACATCCTTTCAAATTCGTTGCACCATACGGTGACACTGCCATCACGATTTTCAGTGATGGTATGGTCGACCGGATCAAAGGTGGTGGGACGGTGGTGCTGAGGCCAGTTGAATTCGATCCCCCCCGAAATCCAGGGTCCTGTCAAACCTACCAACGCTGGCTTGATGACCTGGTTAAAATAGACAAAATGGCGGTTTTTCAGTTTGTCGTAAGCCATCTGGATGCGGCCTCCCAGTTCGGGTAGGATCATGATGAGCAGATACGAATTTTCCAAAAAAAGACCATCCCACTCCTGATTGGTTTTATCGTCATTGATTTTTTCGATGACGGGGTATGGATAAACCACTCCGCTGGAACCTTGGTAGACGCGTTTTTCGAGGAACATTGGATTCTTTTCCTTTTCCCCTGTGGAATAGGTGGGAATGAGGACTTTCTGGTTCCAGGCACGGACCTGTTTATCTTTAAAAGGATCCTGGAGTATTCCGGTGATGTAGTCCGAAAGGAGACTGACCGTTTGTGTTTCTTTTCCCATTTGTTTGATTTGTCGGTTTTTCAGGTTACAAACAGTAGTATGAATAAAATCTGATAATGGATGAAGCTATCCGGTGCATGGTTATTTTATTATAAGACTTTCGATTTCTTCAAGTGATTTATTTTTGGTTTCCGGCAGTTTCTTGTAGATAAAGAGGAATCCCACGAGGCAGATCAGGGCGTAGAGCCAGAAGGTTCCCCAGGCGTTCAGGTTTTTGTTGAGGAGGGGGAAGGTATAGGTGAGGATGAAGCAGGCGATCCAGAGGGAGGTGGTTCCTATGGCCATGGCGGCTCCCCGTATACGGTTAGGAAAGATTTCCGAAAGGACCACCCAGACGACCGGTGCCAGGGTAAAGGCATAGACGGCAATGGCCAGAACGATCAGCAGGAGGATGGAGATTCCATGGATTTGTAAATAGTAGCTGGTTCCCAGGAGGAGATAAATGATGGCCAATCCGGCAGCCCCAAGGAGCATCAGTTTCCGTCGGCCCCAGCTGTCGACCACCCTCATGGCAATGAGCGTAAATATCAGATTAACGGTCCCGGTAATCACGATATTAAAGAGCATATCAGAGACCGAATATCCGGCAGCAGTAAAGATTTCATCGGCGTAATTAAAGATGACATTGATGCCGCACCACTGCTGAAAGGCAGTGATGACGATGCCTATGACCAACACAGGTCTGACCTTTTTTTCGAGTAGGGCTTTCCAGTCTATTTTTGATGAAGGGTCTTTCAGGGTACGGGAAATGTTTTCCATTTCAGTATGGGCATACCCTTTCCCCCCGATTTTGGAAAGGATTTTCATGCATCCATCTACCTCACCTTTTTTTGCCAGGAACCTTGGGCTTTCGGGGATCAGAAAGGCCAAAAGCAAAAAGAGGGCTGCCGGAAATCCTTCTGCCCAGAACATCCATCGCCAGCCCATCTGTCCATTCCATGAGGAGCTGATGACCTCATCTGATGTCCCCTGTGGTACTGTGTCGGCGATAAGGTAGTTGACGATTTGGGCGGAGAGGATACCGATAACGATGGTGAGCTGATTGACGGCGACGAGTCTGCCGCGGAGGTGGGCGGGGGAGATTTCAGCGATGTACATGGGGGAGATGGCCGATGCCAGGCCAATACCGATTCCTCCCAGAAGGCGGAAAAGGATAAAAGGTGTGAAGGAACTGACAGCACCAGTGCCGATGGCTGAGGCTAGGAATAAAGCTGCGGCCACAATGAGTGGAATTTTCCTGCCATACCTGTCGGAGAGCTGTCCTGAGAAAAGCGCTCCCAAAACACAACCCATCAGGGCACTGCTCATGGCCCATCCCTGGAGGTTAGCCGAATGGGTAATATCAAAGAACCGCTCGTAAAAAGGCTTGGCTCCTCCAATTACTACCCAGTCGTAACCGAATAATAGTCCCCCCATGGCCGCAACCATAGTCAGACTTGCAATGAATTTGCCATTGAATTTTCCAGAATCCATTTCAATTAGTTTTACAGGAGGTGAAAATAGTGGGACAGGGGATGAATTCAAATGCACGATTATATCAAAATATGGATTATTTTATCATTGAATGGATCCATGTAGGAAAGGGTCTGTGGATGATATTTAACCGATCTCAATGTCTTTATTCATATCCCTGCTTTATCTAGCATTATGATATTCAGTTAATAAGCAAGGGGATTTTACTTGGATTACATGGAATCTCAGAAGGGATTCATAGCGAATGATAATCAGAATCAGTGCGATGGTGGAGTACGAACTGCAGGATATTCTTTCAGGGAATTTCTACATTTGTACAAAGAATAAAAGAGCGGTGTGAAGAAAAAGGATGGATTTCCCGGGCAAATGAGTTTCGTTTTGCCATCGAAAATAATGGAACGGGTAAAAGAGAATCCCCTGATTTCTGATTTGTACATTACGGATATCGGTTATTATCCGAAAGCCCATTACCATTTCCGGGAGCGGCCGGAGGGGTGTTCTCAGAACATACTGATATATAATGTTGAAGGGAAGGGGGAGATCTGGTTGGGGAGCAACCGGTATTTAATCCCGGCTGATCATTTTTTCATCATTCCTGCGGGAGTATCCCATAAATACTTTTCCGACACTTCTGATCCCTGGTCGATCTACTGGATCCACTTTACAGGGTCCCGGTCGGCGGCATTTTCGCGTTTATCACCTCAGCCCGTGATGATTGACAGGAATAAATATTCAAGGATCAGTGAAAGGATTGAGTTGTTTGAGGAGATTTTCATCAATCTTGAGAGGGGGTATTCCAAGGAAACCATTGAATATGTCAACCTCTGTCTGGGTCGGTTGCTGGCTACTTTCACCCATATTTCACAGTTCAGGATCATCAATTTTCAAAGCACCAAAGATCCTGTTGGGAGAAGTATCAATTTTATGCTGGAGAATGTTAACCGGCGGATCTACCTGGAGGAGTTGGCCCGGGAAAGCGGAGTGTCGGTGTCCCATTACAGCAGGTTATTTGTTCAGAAGACAGGTCATTCACCTCTGGAGTATTTCGTTAACCTGAAGATTCAACGGGCCTGCCGGCTGCTCGACAACACAGCCCTGACCATAGCTGAAATCGCCAGTGAGATTGGGTTCAGCGACCAGTTTTATTTCTCCCGTATTTTTCATAAGGTAATGAATTTATCACCTGTCCGATATCGGGACAAATTGAAAGGGTAATAGGATTGTTACCCGCCCAGGTCGAGGTGGGTCATCTTTTCTGTGATGGTGAAATCGTAGTTTGGGTAATCGTAGATGGGCATGCGGGGTTCTGTCTCGCCCATGCTATAGCCCCAGATGCTTTCGTATTCGGTGGTTTCTTCGCCGAAGGTCTCCAGTTGACGGAGGTATTCAAAGACCGATTTGGATTCGATGATGATCACCTTGCCCATCTTATGGATGATGGGGCTGTGGGTGCGGGTGGCGTCGTATTCGAACCGGAAGATCCGCCGACCGTAGCGGGTGATGCCGATGACCCTGAAGGTCATGCTTTTGCCGACACCCGGGAGGTTGATGACGCTCCGGTCTGTAGCCAGGAAGGGGAGGCCGGAACGTTTGCGGAGGGCGTTTATTTTTTCGGTCATATGCGTGGCGTGGTCGGGCAGTGCCCTGACCTCTTCCAGGAGGGACGCCGGCACCCGGCCGATATATTTCTCCTCGATCTGTTCCTGGGCCGCCCGGGCGATGGTGGCGAAGTTGAAGGTATTCTCCATGAATCCCTTTACGGTGAAGGTGTAATAGGTGAGCACGCCGATGTCGTTGAGGATCTGCCGCAGCTTGTTGGTATGTCCTCGGCGTGAGGAAGCTGCGGTGAAGACATGCTGATTGGTGACTGTCCATCCCGCGGCCGTCAGCATTCTGATGCAGTTTCGGGCTTCTGGAGTCACCTCCAGGGGTGATTCGAAATGGGTTTGGATGTAAAACTGACGGAGGCCAATGGCGGAAGCTTTCTCCCTGAAGGCGGCCAGTATGGCCGCCAATTCCGGCGTAACGCGCTGAGGCAGGTAAGCCGGGAGGCGGGTGCCCAGGCGGATGCGGACGATCTCGGCATATTTCTCCCCCTCCGCGCGGGTCTCGTTGGCCTGTTTCTTTCGCAGGGCCATGTTATACACGGCCTCCAGGATTTTGGCCAGCGACTTGTCCTGGCTCATCAGTGCGTCACCCCCCGTGATGAGGATATCGCGCAGCTGGGTGTCCTTTTCCCAGTATTCCATGATTTTCGTGAGCCTCTTTTCCCAGTTTTCAGAGGGTTTGAGGTTGTCGAGGTTGAAGTTGAGGTTTCCGCGCTGGAAGTCATACATGCGTTGGCAGGAGGCGCAGAGGCCTCCGCAGGCGCGGCCCATGGTGGCGGGGATGAAGATGGCCACCTCAGGGTAACGGCGGTGCACACTGGTGTGGGTGGGGAGGATCCAGCCGGCCGCGTTGGGCTTGCCGGGTTCCACGATATCCTCCTTTTCCCAGGCGGTGATGTGGCCGAATTCCCTGACCAGCTGTTTGCTGTAGAGAATGTAGGAGCGGATGGCCAGGTCGGCGCCTGCGGCAAAACCGGGTACACGCACATGGAGAAGGGAAAGATAGTAGGGATTGACGAAAAAGGGAATCCCGGCATCGCGGGCCTCATAGAGGATCTGCATGGTGTCGGGATCGAGGGAGTGGTCGAGCAATTCATTCAGCAGGTCGGGGGAACGGACGGCAAAGCGAAGGTGGAAACGGTAGTCGTCCCACCATTCCCGCATCATGCGGTATTTCTCATCGGGGGTCATTCCGGGGGTAAAGAGGAACCTGGTACTGGTGATCAGTCCGCGGTCGAGGCGGTCGGCGAGGATGCGAATGATGCGGTCGCGGTTTTCATGTTGGAGGGCGATGATCCCGGGCTCGAGGCCCGAAGGGTGACGGTCAGTCCATTCACGGATTTTCTCCTGGGGTGGAATCTGAATGGTATATTCTCCGCGGAACTGCCTGAAGAGGTAAAGCATGTCGCGGAAAAAGGAGGCTTTGGCGCCGCCGGTGCCGTGGTGGATGGCCAGCCAGAGCATCCTGAAAGGATTGCTCACGGCCATTTTACCCCTCAGGTTGGGATCGGCGTATGTTTCTCCGGCATGGTCGATGTAGTCAAGGATGCGGATGATGGCGTAATCTTTCCATTCCAGGCGTGTGAAAGCCTGGTGGCCCCGGGCCTCATTGCGGTAAAAACGGCAGGAGTCGGGCCGCCGTTCCAATTCTGCCATCACCCATTCCCGCACGCCGGTGATGGCTTCCGCTTCACTGGCCGATCTTTTTATAATCTCCTCCAAAACAGGGTTTTCCCTGAGAAACTGCCCCAGAACTTTGTGGGCTTTAACGGAGATGGCTACCTTGTCCAATTTCGGATATACTGACATATGCTAATAAATTACTAATGGAAACTCAACAAGATAGTGAAAAAAACAGGTTTTACCAAATGGATTACCTGTGGAAGTTCCTTTCTGAGGGGGGAATGTTGGTTGGTGAAGGGCAGGTCATTCGCCGAGGTCGAGGTGGGTCATTTCGCCGTTCACCCGGTAGTCATAACCGGGGTATTCATAGAGGGGCATGCGGGGTTCTGACCGGGGTGATCTTATCAGTCGGCCACGGTGAATCTCCCGTGGGCGGCCTCCATGCCGTTATTTTCTATCCGGAAGAGATAGGTGCCCGCAGGGAGGTTCTGCCGGTGGAAACTGATGTTTTGTTCGCCGGGGGAGAGGGTTCCCAGCTGCTGGCTGATGAGCCGGCTTCCCCGGAGGTCGTAAACATTCAGGGTGTAAACGCCCGGTTCCGGAGTGGTGAAGCGGAGAGTACCTGCGTTTTGGAGCGGATTAGGGAAGAGGGCAGCCATGGTGGCGGAGGAGCCAGACCAGGGATGTGTGCTGGCAGAGGTGTTGATTTCCGAGATTTTCATGGCGATCGTGGTGATGGACTTTGGGGGGAGGAGGACCGAGTCGGTGGGCATGGTGAGCGTCACCCCGTCGTCGGTGGCCGAGGTGCGGGTGATGAGGGCCTCGTCGATGGTATAGCCGGGAATGGCGGCTTTCAGTCCGTAGTTTGTGCTGGTGGAGGTGTTGATGGCCACCAGGGTGGCGGAGTCGCGGCCGGCGCTCAGGAAGGCCACGGTTTTCACCATAAGGGAGGCGGAGTTGACCTTCACCCGTTTCCATCCGGGGTGGATATACGCCGAGAACTGCTTGAAAACCCAGTAGTGCTTGGTGCGCTGGTACCCTTTGCTTTTGTCGGTCCACTGGTTGACATCCCAGGGGAAGTCGATGTCCACGAGTCCTCCGTCGGGCCAGACGAGGTCCCAGAAGAAATACGCCACGGCATTCTCGTCGTTGAGCTACTTATAGATCATGCCAGCCAGGGGGAACCATTCTCCGCGGCTGTATTCGGTTTGGAAGTGGGGAATCTGGGGGCGGTAGGCGCCCATTTTCCCGAAATCGGCCGAGTTCCAGGGGTTGGCCTCATCGGTGCCGTGGTACAGGTGATGCGCAATGCCGTAGAGCTTGTTGATGTCGAGGGCGTTGACATACCTCTCCACCCCATTCGTCGTCTGACCGAAATAGCCGATGCCCACGCATTCGGGACCCAGCAGCAGGGGGATGCGGCTTCTTTTCTGAAGGGTGTCGTAAACGGCATCAAGGGCTTTGTTATAGCCGGCGATGGTGTCGGTGGCGTTGATGGTTTCCGAAGGATTCAGCAGACACGACTCATAGGAGGCTTTGAAGTCGGGTTCATTCTGGATGCTCACATATTTGGGATAGACTCCGTTTTTGTTATAGTCGTCGAGCGACTGTTTCCACCAGGTGGCGAAACCGGCATAGTCGAAGTGAACCTTTCCCTCAGCAAGCGTGTATTTCAGGGTGCCGCCGTTGTTTTTGTCTTTGTTGCTTTTCAGAGAGGCGGGGGGCCCCCAGGAGGTCGTCAGCATGTCGATGGGGTGGCCCAGCGATTTCTGCGCCGCCTGGTTGAACTCCTTCACCTTAGCGATCATGGTGTTGTCATAGCCGTAGGCGTTCCTTACCCGGAGGATGTCAAGACTCAGCTCCTTGAAGATGACATCGTAGATCTCGGCCTTTTTGGGGTGGGAGGTGAGCCACCCTTCGTAGTAAGCCAGGGAGGCACCCCAGCCCACCATGGTCTGGACACTTTGATCAGGCTGGAGATTGACCAGGGAGTAGGTCACCTTCTGGGCGGAGACTTTTCCGGCCATACCGGCCGTAAACATGGCAATTAACGTCAGAAATAAAATCTTCTTCATGGCTCTGTTCTTTTCCAGGATTCATAATCACCATTGACCATGTGGCTTCACCGCTTTCCGGGCTACGGCTTTTCTCCTCTGAGTTTCTCTTCGGAACCGTATTCCCGGTGGCAGACGTTGCACGGAAAGCGCATCCGCACTGCACACATGAGTCCGGTTGCCTGGCATGTAAATAATCCTTTCGGGGTAAAATTAGCAATTATCCCTCAAACTGTCAAATCAACAATTAAACCCGCAGAAGAATCGGTGGATAGGAGGGATGGATTCCGTCAGGGGAGGGGATCCGGCCCGGGGAATTACCTGGGGCAGTGGACGGTAAAGTTCCACTGGGTTCCGGAGGTTTGGCCGTCGCAGTTGGGGTTGACCCTGACGGTGATCTGGTTTCCGAAGCCGGTCAGGGAGAGGGGGATGCTTTTGGAGCCGCTGGTACATCCTGAGTCGAAGATCACTGTTCCGCCCTGTTGGACGATGATCTGGTCTCTGACCTGGTAAACTTCGTAGTCGAAAAGGAAGCTTCCGAACGATTGACCCAGGTTAATGGTATGGATTTCGGGGGCGTCGCCGCCGGCCTGCTGCTG
>Ga0116163_1001297_pt1 | contig 15650 bp, 17 predicted proteins | sample AD_UKC107_MetaG_FD_89889 | JGI IMG/M metagenome (GOLD analysis project Ga0116163, IMG submission 89889) | Active sludge microbial communities of municipal wastewater-treating anaerobic digesters from Hong Kong - AD_UKC107_MetaG | ecosystem: Engineered > Bioreactor > Anaerobic > Digestate...
CTTTCTTATCGGAGCCGGAGGCATCATGACGCTTCGCAACTTCGCTCCTCCGGTTCTGGTAAGCGCTCTCGTGGCGTGGCTTCGGGAAAAGGGATACGAAAGAGATTCCCGTACTCTCAACGCTACCCTGCGGCATTTTCCCGGCAAGGCGGCTCCTCTTCTGGAGGAGCTTTCCCGGAAGGGAGACCTTTTTTCTCTGGGGCTTCTCCAGGGGCTCCCCCGGTGGTATGTTCACGAAATGGAGGCGCAGCACGGACATGCTAGAGCCAAGGAGATCCTCCGGCTCTATCGCATACGTCCATATACCTCCTTTCGCCTCCGCTCTTCCTCTGATCTTGGCGAGATTGCCGAAGAACTTGCCACCAGAGGACTACGGAGCTGGGAATCTCCTCTCGTAGCTTCCTCTCTTCGCACCTCCGGAACGTGCCTGGTTTCGGAGCTTGCCTCCTATGCCAGAGGAGATATAACTCCCCAGGGAGAATCTTCTCTCGGGGTAGGCGCCTTTTTCCCGGCCCTGAAGGAAGACAAACCCCGCATTCTCGACATGTGTGCTGGAAGAGGAGGGAAGACGGGACTTCTGGCGGAGCGCTATGAAAAGGCTTCTCTCGAAGCCTGGGAAGTCTCGGAGGGCAAGGTGCGGGCTTTGGGAAAGGAACTCCTTCGCCTGGGCTGTGCGGAAAGAGTGCGGATTCGCTTGGGAGACGCTTTGGTACTGGAGGATTCTTCGGGATTTGATATGATTCTTGTGGATGCTCCTTGTTCGGGGTCCGGTACCTGGCAGCGACATCCCGAGGGAAAATCACGGATTCTGCCCCGAGACGTGCGGGCTCTTGAAAAACTGCAGCGCAAACTCTTGAAAAGGGCGGGGGAAATGCTTCACCCGGGAGGATATATCCTGTACTGTACCTGCAGCCTTTTACGGGAAGAGAACGAAGAAACCCTCGGAGAGGCCCTGAAAGAAAATCCTTCTCTCGTGGAGGTCCCTCTCAAGGAAAAGGCTCCCTTTGTATATCGAGGAAAGCCCTGGGGGCGTTATGCCTATCCCGAAACGCCCTGGGGAGACGGTTTTTTTGCGGCCCTTCTGATGAAACGGCCTGAAAATTCCGTGCTTTAGAAAATTTTCGTGATTTTCGGTAAAGGCATAGCGGGAGCCGGGGCGGAAAAGAGTTCTCGTGCTTTTTGAGGGGGTCCGGAGAGGCCCTTAGGTTTTTTCAAGAAGCTTGGTTTTCAGAAAATCTGTTGTAGAAGCGTCTCCGGGGAGAAAAATTTCCCCCGGATATTGTCGTTTTTGCAGTATCGAGGCAGTTTTGTACAAGCGCCGGATTGCGCAAAGAATACAGCGGCCGGTTTCTCGTGACGGCAACTTGATTGGGGAGGATTCAATGCGGAAGCTTTTTTTTGTAACCTTAACTCTTGTTCTTATCGTTATTCTCAGCTCTGCGGCGCTCATTTTCTACATGATTTTTTTCGGAGGAAAGGAGATCGCTTCTCCTGCTCTTGAAGGGATGGCGGTTATCGAGGCAGTGGGGCATGTCCAGAGCGCAGGGCTTGTGGCCCGGGTAGATCAGGTGGATTCCGCCAAAAAAGAGGGCATTGTGGTGGCTCAGTGGCCCGCTCCGGGATCGCTCATGAAAAAGGGGCAGGTCCTCATTCTCAAGGTGAGCAAGGGAGGGCAGCGCTATCCTTTGCCGGATGTCCGGAACATGGAGTATGGCCTTGCGGTGAAGACCCTTACCGAATCGGGATTCGTTCCGGGAGATGTGCTTAGGGCACCCCGGGACGGTGCGGCTCCCGGAACGGTTATTGCTCAGAATCCTTCCTCTCCCGTGGCGCTTCCTCGGGGAGCTCGGGTGGATCTTTTGCTTTGCCAGGGTGAGGAGAACGCTTCCGGAACGGTAAAGGTTCCCAATCTTTCCGGAAGAATGGAGGACGAGGCGAAAACACTGATTCGCCGGGCGGGGCTTTCCCTCGGATCCCTGCGCTACCACTATACCCAGGCGAGTCCTCCCGGAGTGGTTATCCGGATCTCCCCCAAGGAAGGAACTTCGGTAAAGAAAAACACCCCAGTGAACCTGGTGGTTTCTACCATGAAGAAAGCTTCCTCGGGAGAAGGGGAAAAACCTGTTGCTCCCACTCCTGCCGCGTCGGCGCCGGAAGTGAAAACTCCCTCCATACCTGGAGTGGTGGTCTCTCCGGGCGCTCTAGGCGAGGTGACGTCTCAAATTACTCCTACTCCCGCTCCAAAGCCCACCAAAGCTCCTTTGCCGGGAGATTCCGTAGATGCCCCGAAAAAGGCGAAGATCCGCTATCAGGTTCCTCCTCTCTCCAAACCGTTGCGCCTGAGCATAGAGCTGGTGGATGCCAAGGGAAGCAAAAAGCTGGTGGATAAAGAGGTAGCGGGAGGAGAGTATATCTCCATGGAAGTTCCCTATGTCAAAGAGGCAGCGGTGACCATCTACCTGGGAGGAGAGTTCGTATGGCAGGAACGGTATCGGTAAATTCTTCGGATGTCGCAGGAAAAAAACGTCGGGATCCCCTTATCGCTCCCTCTCTCCTCTCGGCAAATCCTCTTCGCATGGAGGAGAGCGTGGCTTCTCTGGGAGAGTTTGCCCGGTGGCTTCATCTGGATGTTATGGATGGACATTTCGTCCCCAACATGACCTATGGGCCTCTTCTTGCGGGAGGGTTGCGCAAGGCTTTCCCCTCGTCGATACTGGACGTGCATCTCATGGTGCGGGATCCCGAAAAGTTCGTGGAATATTTTTTGCCCTCCCACCCTTCCTATCTTGTTTTTCATGTGGAGGCCACGCCTCACGCGCACCGGCTTCTTCAACAAATCCGAAAAAGCGGCTGTAAGGGGGGCATTTCTTTAAATCCGGGAACTCCTGTGGAGATGGTGTATCCGCTCCTTTCCATGGTGGATCTCGTGCTTGTCATGTCCGTCAATCCGGGATTCGGAGGGCAATCCTTCATTCCCGAGGTTATGGAAAAGGTGGAAGCTCTTTATCGTCGAAGGACTTTGCAAAATATGGATTTTCTCATTCAGATCGACGGAGGAGTTTCCGTGGAGCGTGCGGCAGAACTTGTTCGCAGGGGGTGCGACGTCCTCGTGGCGGGAAGCGCGGTTTTTTCCGACCCCTTGCCGGAGCGGTCTGCCCGGGCATTGTATGAAGCAGCGTTGGAGGGATTGTCTCATGCCTGAGGAGGGAAGAACGCTTTATGAGCTGGGGGCCTATCTTCGTTCCCGGCGAGAAGAAAAAGGAATTTCAACAAAGGACGTTTCGGTGAAACTGCATATCCGTGAACGTTATATCGTAGCTATCGAAGAAGGGGATATCGAACAGTTCCCCGCTCTCGTCTATGCCCGGGGATTCATTCGTAACTATCTTTCTTTTCTCAGGGAGGCCGATCTCTGGGAGGAGTATCATGCGGTGTTGCCCGGAACCCAGGAACAGGAGGACGCTCCTGCGGTACACTCTCTCAGCTCTGCCCCCAAGGGCTTCCGGCGGGTGGCAGTGGGCTGGCTCTATATCTTTCTCGTGCTTCTCGTGGCGGGAGGAGGATTTTTCCTCTGGATGCAGCGGGGGCTCATTTTCGAAGCTCTTCATCGGGATCCCAAACCTACTCCCGCGGAGAAGGTTATTTCGGGAGAATTTGCGGAAAACCTCTCCGCGGAGTTTGTCGAAACTCCCGAAGTAGCGGCGCTTCCCGAAACGGCATCTCCTCTTCCCACGGCAAAACCTACCGCAAAGCCTCCGTCTCCGGCCCCCTCTCCGCTTCCGGCCACTCCCGCTCCTGCACAAGTTTCCGGAGCCGCAGACCTAGCGCAAATTACCCTGGTTCCTCTCTCTTCGGAAACTTCCGAGGAGGCTCGGAAGGATTATCCATGGCTCTACGAAGCCGGGGAAGCCTCTTCGGAAACCGCAGCTGCCGAAGAGACGCGGGAGTTGGTTCTCTCCGCTTCCGGTGCTTGTTGGGTTCGGGTAGCCCAAGGGGAGAAAGTGCTTTTTGTGGGAACTCTGAAAAAGGGAGAAACCCGCAATTTCCCCCTGGAGAAGGCTTTAGCGGTTCGGGTGGGAAATGCGGGAGTTCTCTCGGTTCGATGGTTGGGAAAGAGCCGGGATTCTCTCGGGAAAACCGGAGAAGTGAAAACCCTGATTTTCGACCCCCAGGGAGGATTGCGTGACTCCTAGAAAAAGTTCCCGTCCCCTACGGGTTTTCCTCTGTACCTTGGGGTGTTCGAAAAACGAAGTGGATAGCCAGCGTTTTGCCTCTCTTTTTGCCCAGGGAGGGGCGGAACTGGTGGCTTCTCCGGAAGAAGCGGATTGGGGGCTGGTAAACACCTGCGGTTTTATCGTTCCCGCTATCGAAGAGAGCCTTCAGGCTATTTTCGATTTGGAGGATCTCAAAAAAAAGGGATCTCTCTCTTCCATAGGCGTTATGGGCTGCCTCTACAACCGCTTTGGAGAGGAGCTTCGGAAAGAGCTTCCAGAGGTGGATTTCTGGATTCCCTGTGAGGGATGGAAAGACTTGCGGCATTTCTTGCACCTGGAGGAAAAAAACTCTCTTCCCTCAAGGCGTCTTGTCTCTTCCCGGTCTCCCTGGGTGCGATACCTCAAGATCGTGGAAGGATGCAACAATCATTGTACATACTGTACCATCCCCTCCATCCGGGGGCCTTTACGGAGTCTTCCCCGGGAGGTTCTTGCAGAGGAGGCCCGGATGCTCGTGGAGGAAGGGGCCCGGGAAATTTGCATTATCGGTCAGGATATTACCCGGTACGGAGAGGATTTTTCCTCCGGAAAGGATTCTCTTGTCGGATTGCTTCGGCATCTCGGAGAGACGCTTCCCGAGGATGTCTGGCTTCGACTTTTGTATCTTCATCCCTGGGGAATTACCGAAAATTTTTGGAAAGAACTTTTCGAAATCCCCCAGGTTATTCCCTATGCGGATGTCCCGGTGCAACATGGAGACGAAGGGGTTCTTGCCCGGATGAACCGGAAGGATTCCCGGAAACGGCTCGAAAGAATTTTCGAAGCTGCCCGCGAAATCCGGCCTGCCATGGTTTTTCGTTCCACCGTTATGGTAGGATTTCCGGGAGAGGATGAAGATGCTTTCCGGGAACTCCTGGATTTTCTCAGGCAGGTTCGATTTCAAAGGCTGGGATGTTTTATCTACTCCCCCGAAGAAGGAACCCCTGCGGCTTCGTTTCCGCACCAAGTGGACTCCGAAGTCGCCCGGGAGAGGCTGGAAGAAGTTATGGCCCTTCAGGAAGAGATTTCCCTGGAACACCAGGAATCTCTTCTGGGAAAGGAACTCGAGGTGATGGTAGAGCAACAGGAGGGAAATATTCTTTTGGGGCGCTCCTATCGGGAAGCTCCGGAAGTGGACGGTCAGATCGAAATGGATTTGCCCGAAAAGAAAGTTTCCCCTGGAAGCCGGGTGCGGGTGAAAATTCTTGAAGCCCTGGAACATGATCTGCGGGGAAAAATTCTCTGATGTTCGGAAAACAGGATTTTACGCCTTTTCCTTATCCCCGGACATGGCAGGGATGGCTTGCCACCCTTGGAGGTTTGGGTTGCCGTTTGTCTTCTCCGGGGCTCTGGTCGGTACTTCTGGGCTTTGTCGTTTTCAGCCTGGTCCCTCTTTCTCCGGAGCTTTTCGGAGCTCTCTGGATTTTCGGAGCCTATGCGGTCTGGAGCTATGTCCGGAAAGGAGGCCCCCAGGCGGAATCCACGGTGATACTGGATCTTTTTTTCGGCACCTGGATCGCCATGCGGGGAAATCCGCCGGGGACCGCTTTGGGAGGAGTCCTTCTCTTTCGGGTATTCACTCTTTTGCGTCCCTTTCCTCTTCATGCTCTCTATTCCCGTTGGTGCGGCCTGGGGCGCATGCTGGCTTCCGCTCTCGGAGGGATTTGTGCCGCAGTTATTTTGCGGGGGTTGCTCTGGCTTTTCTTTGAAAATGGCATGATGTCTTTATACCGGTTTTTTGGAGGGTGATCGGCATGGATAAAACCGCATGGCGTCTGGCGCATAAACTTGTTATAGAATACCTTCGGAAAAACATAACTCTTGCGGTGGCGGAATCCTGTACGGGAGGTCTTCTTTCCGGAGCTATCACGGAAATTCCCGGTTCCTCCCAGATCTTTCAGGGAGGTGTGGTGGCCTATTCCAACCAGTCCAAGATTCGCCTTCTCGGGGTTTCACCGGATATCATCGAGAAACAGGGTGCGGTAAGCCAGGCCTGTGCCGCCGCTATGGCGGAAGGAGTCCGTTCCCTTTTCGATTCCCAGATTTCCCTGGCCATCACGGGAATCGCGGGGCCCGGCGGCGGTTCTGCGGAGAAACCCGTGGGAACCATCTGGTTTGGCTTCAACCAGGGAGATCGCACCAAGCAGCTCCGCATACGCTTTGCGGGGGCCCGGGGAGATGTCCGTTCCCAGGCCCAGAGAGCGGCGTTGCAGATTCTTCTTGGGGATTTCAGTGCTTTCGAATAAAAGAAACGGGGAGTATAATTCCCGAAGCATCCGGAGTTTTCTCTGCCTTCCCTTGGAGGCTCCCGAAAAGGAACTCCTTCTCTCCTGTATGAAGGCTCCGGGGGTTCGCTGGCTTTCGGAGGATCAGTTGCACATAACCCTGCATTTTCTCGGGGATATTGCCCCGGAAATTCTGGAAAATCTGGACGAAATTCTTCGAAAAGCTCCTCTGGATCGGGGTTCCATAAACCTTTCCTTTTCTTCCTGGGGAACCTTCCCGCCGGGCAGCAGGGGGAGGGTCCTCTGGGTAGGTCTCGGAGGAGAGGTGCCAAAGCTGGCGAAGCTTTATCGACAGTTGGAAAAGATCCTTTTTCAGTGCGGTATTTCCGTAGAAAAGCGTTCCTATACGCCTCATATCACCCTGGCCCGGGCTTTCCGGGAAGGCTCCATCTCCAGGGAAGCCCGGGAATCCCTGGAAAAGGCACCTTTTTACGGACGGTCCTGGGAGGCAAAGCGCTTCGTTCTCATGCGGAGCGAACTGCTTCCCCAGGGTCCTCGGTACTCACCTCTCGGGATATACGATCTTTCCTGATTCCTCAAGAGGGGAGAACCGGAAAATTTTAGAATAACGGAGGGGAAAATGGCTCGAAAGCAGGAACTTACAAAGGAAGATATGCTCTCTCAGGCTTTGGATGACATCAAATCCAAATTTGGCGACGGAGCGATTATGCGTCTCGGAGAGAGAGCGGAAGTAGCGGTTCCCGTCATCTCTTCGGGTATTCTTCCCCTGGACGTGGCTTTGGGAATCGGGGGATTCCCCCGGGGGAGAATGGTGGAGATCTTCGGTCACGAGGGAACGGGAAAAACCACTTTGGCCCTTCATGCGGTGGCCCAGGCCCAGAAAGACGGAGGGACCGCCGCTTTTATCGATGCCGAGCACGCCCTGGATCCTCGGCTTGCGGCCGCCTTGGGAGTGGATGTGCCCTCCCTGCTTCTTTCCCAGCCCGATAGCGGCGAACAGGCTCTCTTCATCCTGGAAACCTTGGTGCGAAGCGGTGCCGTAGACGTGGTGGTCATCGACTCCGTGGCGGCTCTCACTCCCAAGGCGGAGATCGACGGAAAGGACATCGGAGAGTCTCAGATGGGGCTCCAGGCCCGGCTCATGTCCTACGCCCTCCGGCGCCTGGCATCTGCCATCTCCCGCAGCGGCAGCTTGGTCATTTTCATCAACCAGCTTCGGGCGAAAATTTCCACGGGGTACAGCTCTCCCGGAGGTCCCCAGGAGACCACCACCGGAGGCCGGGCTCTCAAATTCTATACCTCCCTCCGGCTGGACGTGCGCCGGGGAAAAACTCTTAACCGAGGGGACGAAGCCTACGGGCACGAGCTCAACATAAAAGTGGTGAAGAACAAGCTGGCTCCTCCTTTCCGGACGGCGCATACCACCCTGGTTTACGGCAAGGGGATTCCGAACGAGATGGCGGTGGTGGATTTTGCCATCCAGCTGAAAATTCTCAAGAAAAAGGGTTCCTGGATTGCCTTCAACGGAGAAACTCTTGCCCAGGGCAAGGAAAAGCTCGTTACTTTGCTGGAAGAGAAAAAAGAGCTTTTTGATGAATTGTTGCGGCAGATTCAACAAAAGCTTCAGGAAGAAAACATGCTTCTCCTGGGACCTGAAGAAGGAACGGAGGAAGACGAGGACCTTCCCAAGTCTCCCGAAGAGGTGGACCTTCTTATCGAAGAGGGGGAGCTCAATATAGACGTAGATTCCGGAGAGGAAGAGTAACTCCGAAAGCACGTACATCGAGAAAAAGGCAAGGAGGGGTAGTATGAAACGGTCGGTGGTGTTGTGGGGCATTATTGTAATGATATGCTGTGCGGTTTCCGGGGCCTTCGGAGCGGAGCTCGAAGTGGTAACCCCCACGGATGGGCAGGATGAAATTCCCAATACGAGCTATAACCTGATCTGGAGAGTAACTAGCGGAGATGAGGATATAAGCAGCCTTTATACGTACGATGTCTATTTCGGTACCACCAACGAGGATTTGCTTACTCCCGCAGAAGAGGATCTCGAGGTGGAGGCCTATACGGTATCCAACCTTGCCTACGAACAGACCTATTTGTGGAAAATCCGTGCCGCCGCGGTCAGCGCCGCCACGGAGCCCCAGGAAATCATCGGGGGTATCTGGCGGTTTACCACCTGGGACGGAGGTACTCTTACCTTTGAAGTGGTGGCTCCCCCGGATATTTCCGACATTACGGATCCCGAGGAGATCGGCAATTCCGGCGTGGTGATCGATCAGAACCTTCAGTGGCGCTGTACCGTGGGAGATCTTCTCATCAACGGGCTTTCCTACTCGGTGCGGCTGGGCACCAGCGGCAGCAATATGCCTGCGGTGGCCACGGGCATCACGGACATGATCTACGATCCCGATCTTGCCCACGATCAGATGTACTACTGGCAGATCATCGCCGCCGCTCCGGATGGCCGGAGCTGGACGGGGCCCATCTGGAAATTCTATACCCTCCCCAAGGGAACCATGGGAGGAAGCGGCTGTTCTCTGGGATCTCTCTCTTGGGGAGGCTCTCTGCTGCTGCTGCCTCTGGGGTACGCTCTCCTGAAAAGCCTGCGGAAGTAACGCTGTCTGTTATGGGGGAGGAAAAACTTCGCCTTGGTGATATCCTTATCAAGGCTATGGCAATTACGCCGGACCAGTTGCAGGAGGCCCTGGAAGAGCAGAAACGAAGCCGGGAGCGTCTTGGAGAGCTTCTCATCTCCAAGGGGTGGGTTTCGGAGCGTCAGGTTATCGAGGCTCTGGGAAACCAGCTGAAGAAACAAATCGTCTCGCTCTCCCGGTTCACGCCCATGCCCGAGGCCCTGCAGCTGGTGCCGGAATATCTGGCCCGGCGGCTCAAAGTGGTTCCCATGTCCGTAACGGGAAACGGTACGCTTATGGTGGGCATTTCGGATCCTCTCGACGTCTTCTCTCTCGATGAGCTGCGTTTGCACACCAACCGGGAGGTGGACGTCAATCTTGCCACACTTACGGACATCAACCGGGCTCTGGATCATATTTACGAGGTAAAGGAAGAAGCCACCGAAGAGATCGAAGTCCTGAACACGGCGGAAGAACGCCTGCGGGATAGCGGCACCAGCGTGGCCTATCTGGATGAAGCCTTTGCGGTGGATTTGGTGAACCGCCTCATCAACGAGGCCGTTCGGGAAGGTACGTCGGATATTCACGTGGAGCCTCACGAAAAGACCATGCGTATCCGTTTCCGGGTGGACGGAGCTCTTTTCGACGCTCACGAATATCCCCGGGACCGTCATCCCGCGGTGGCTTCCCGCATTAAAATCATGGCGGGCATGGATATCGCGGATAAACGGCGTCCCCAGGACGGGCGCATTATTCTCAAGGTGCAGAACCGGAAGGTGGATTTTCGGGTATCCTCGCTTCCCACGGTATACGGGGAGAAGATCGTCATCCGGATTCTGGACCAGGAAAATTCCGCGGTGGGGTTGGAGAAAGTCGGTTTTTTCCCCGAGGACAAGCGGGCCATCGAGGACATTCTTACGGTGCCCTACGGTATCATTCTCATCACGGGGCCCACGGGGAGCGGTAAATCCACCACCCTTTACTCCATGCTGGAGCGTATCAACCAGCCGGAATCGAACGTCATCACCGTGGAGGATCCCGTGGAGTACAGCATTCACGGCATCAACCAGGTGCACGTGAACGAAAAGGCGGGGCTCACCTTTGCCAGCGCCCTCCGCTCCATTCTCCGGCAGGATCCGGATAAAGTCATGATAGGAGAAATTCGGGATCTCGAAACCGCCCAAATGGCCGTGCGGGCGGCCCTTACGGGACACACGGTGTTTTCCACGCTGCACACCAACGATGCTCCGAGCACCGTGGTACGCCTTACGGACATGGGAATTCCTCCCTTCCTGGTGGCTTCTTCTCTTATGGCATCCATTGCTCAGCGCCTGGTTCGTCGGGTTTGCCCCCATTGCAGGGAAGAGATGGTGGTTCCCGACAACCTTGCGGATCCCGAAATGCTTCCCAAGGGAAGCCGTATTTACAAGGCCCGGGGATGCGATGCCTGCCGGGGTACGGGCTATTCCGGAAGAACCGCCCTTTTTGAAATTATGCTGGTGGATGAAAATATCCGCAGACTTATCGTGGCCAACGCTACCGCCCGGGATATTTACGACCAGGCCCGGGCGGAGGGAATGAAAACTCTTCGGGAACAGGGATTGCGTAAGGTTTACGAGGGTGAAACCACTCTGGAAGAGGTGCTTCACGTAACCATGGCTTAAAAACCGAACAGGAGCATGCTTTTCGGTGCTGCAAGAATCCGAATCTTTTTGTCCTCCGGGCGGAGAGGTTGTGAGAGGTGAGAGATGTGGCTACCTCCATCGTGACGTTATTGGAAGAAACCCTCAGGGCGGATGCGAGCGATCTGCACGTGGGAGTGGGAATCCCCCCGGCCCTCCGAAAGGACGGGGAGTTGGAATACCTCACTTCCTATCCCGCCTTCGAGGCGGAGGACATCTGGTCCATGGTGCGGGAACTCCTTTCGGAAGAGCGGGTAAAGCAGGCCCGGGAGCATTTCGAAGTGGATTTCAGTTTCGAGATGTCCTTCGGAGAAGGCCGAGTTTCCCGTTTTCGGGGAAACTGTTTTATCGAACGTGGGAATCCTTCCATGGCGCTTCGGGTGATACCTAAAAATATCCGTTCCCTGGAGGATCTGCATCTTCCCAAAAGCCTTCAGGGAGTGGCGGATCAGTTGCGAGGCCTCTTTCTCGTCACGGGGCCTACGGGGAGCGGCAAATCCACCACCCTGGCCGCCATAATCCGCCGCGTCAACATGAACCGCCGGTGTCACATCATCACCATCGAAGATCCCATAGAATATCTTCACGCCTCGGAGCGTTCCGTAATCCATCAGCGGGAAGTGGGGACCGATACCACCTCCTTTGCGGAAGCTCTCAAACGGGCTCTCCGGCAGGATCCGGACGTTATCTTGGTGGGAGAAATGCGGGATCTCGAAACCATCGGCGCCGCAGTAACCGCTGCGGAGACGGGCCATCTCGTCTTTGCCACCCTTCACACTCCCGATGCCCCCCAGAGCATCGACCGTATCATCGACGTCTTTCCTCCTCACCAGCAGCAGCAGGTGCGTATGCAGCTCAGCCATATTCTCATCGGCATCTGTTCCCAGCAGCTTGTTCCTTTGCCTTCGGGAGGACGTATCTGCGCCACGGAACTGCTCTATGCCACTCCGGGGGTTCGCAACTGCATCCGGGAGGGCAAGGTAGGGCAGGTGAAAAGCATTATGCAGACCAGCGCCGCTGCGGGAATGCACACCATGGACCAGGATCTGGCCCGTTGTGTGCGGGAGGGAGTCTTTCCCTACGAACACGCCCAGAAATATGCCTACGATCGAAAAGATCTGGAGCGTCTCGTCTTTGAAACCATGTAAAATTTCCCCCGAAGGGAGGAAGAGATATGCGTTATACCTACCGTGCCCGAGCAAGGGATGGCAGCATGAAAGAAGGGGAGTACCAGGCGGATCAGCCTGGAGAAGTGGCGGCCTGGCTGCGAAGTCAGAATCTCATGCCTATCGTGGTGCGCGAGGCCCGGGGGCTTCCCGCGAAAGCTGGCGGCGGAGCCCGAAGAGCTCCGGGCAAAGAGAGCGGATCCTCCTTGGGACTCCTGGAAAGGCTCCAGAGAATGACCACGGTTTCCGTGCGGGACAAGGCCATCTTCTTCCGCCAGCTCTCCACTATGATCGCCTCGGGACTTACTCTCGGGGCCTCCCTGGATATTCTTAAAGATCAAACCTCCAACAAGCGCCTGGCGGACGCCATAGGAGAGATCAAGCGTCTTCTCGATGGAGGATATCCCTTTGCGGTGGCCATGAAACGGCGCAAGGAATTCTCTCCTCTCATGATTGCCATGGTGCAGGCGGGGGAGGAGGGAGGCCTTCTGGACATCACTCTGGATAGGGTAGCCACCTTTCTGGAAAAACAGGATGCTCTGGCCCGGAAGATCAAATCCGCCCTCACCTATCCCATCGTAGTTATGCTTTTCGCCACCGGGGTACTCTATCTCTTGGTGACGGTGATCGTTCCCAAGTTCCAGCAGGTTTTTGCGGGAATGAATGCGGAGATGCCCAGAATTACCCTGATGGTCTTCGCCTTTGCGGATTTTCTCAAAACCAAGTGGTATCTCCTTTTCGGGGGAATTCTCCTGCTTATCGTTCTTCTGGTGCTTATGCATCGCCTCAAATCCACCCGGGGATTCGTGGACCGTCTCAAGCTGGGATTTCCCATATTCGGGGACATTCTTTTCAAGGCCATCATGGCCCGTACCATGCGTACCCTGGGATCTCTCGTGCAGGCGGGGGTGCCCATCCTCTCGAGCCTGGACATGACCATGGAAGTGGCGGATAACGTAAAAATATCCCGGGCCTACGAAGAGCTCCGGGACAATGCCCGGCAGGGGGCCTCCCTGGGAGATACCGCCAAGAAAATGAAGGTTTTTCCCCCCATGGTGGCCCACATGCTTTCGGTGGGAGAGCAGACGGGAAAACTCGAAGAGATGATGAACAAGGTGGCGGATTGGTACGACCTGGAACTGGATCAGAAGGTTTCCCAGTTGACATCGATTCTCGAACCTGTTCTAATCGTTTTTGTAGGCGGTGTGGTGGCGCTGGTGGCTCTTGCGGTTTTCATGCCCATCATAGGGGCCATTCAGAGCATGTTGTAGGGAGTTTCTTATAGAGTACGAGGAGGTGCAAAAGTATGAAAAGCATGAGGTGTAGGTTATCCTAGGGTTGTTTACAAAAAGCAGGACATTTCGGAAGATGGGAAGGAGGTCTAGAAAAGAAAGGAGATAATGTCCTTGCAAATTCATAAACGAACCAAATTAACTCCGGAGCAGCGAAAAGAGATTTTCTCTCGTCGCTACGAAGACAATGTTCGCGTGGCGGTGCTCGCCGAGGAATACCATGTTTCACGGCCCACCATCTACAAGATACTGGCTCGCGGCCGGAAGCGGGATTTTTCCGTTCATAACAGCACCAATGCCCGCTTTCGCAATCTTCGGTGGGGAATGAAACGCCTCTCCAAGATCGAAAAAGATATCGAAGACAAGCTGAAGAAGAAAGCAAAGCGCTATAATAAGAACTATCCCGGAGAAATGGTCCATGTGGATTGCAAACGCCTTCCCCTTCTGGAAGGACAGACTCAGAAATCACCCCGGGAATATCTTTTCATAGCCATAGACGACTTCAGCAGGGAACTCTTTGCGGCCATTCTGCCCGACAAGACCGCCGCCTCGGCGGGGAGGTTCCTGGAGCAGGTACTGGAAGAATGTGCCTACACCGTTGAAAACATCTACAGCGATAACGGCAGAGAATTCCAGGGAAATCCGGAACATCATGCCTTTGCGGGATTATGTCTGCTTAACGGAATCGGCCAGAAGTTCACACGCCCCGCAACGCCTCGTACCAACGGGAAAGCCGAACGGGTAATTCGGACTATCATGGAGATGTGGCACGATAAGGAACACTTTCAGTCTCCGGCACATCGTAAAAACTCGCTCATTCGCTTCGTTAACTATTACAACTGGGTAAAACCTCATAGATCTCTCGAAAATGCTACTCCGGGAGAGACCTTATGCTCTTACTTTTTTCCGGAGTCTTTGTAAACAACGCTTGCTTTTCCTACATTTAAAGCATGGGAGAACGTCGGAACTTTTCAGCGGAATTCAAGGTAAAAGTTGTGCTTGAGATCCTTCGGGAGGAAGAGACGATTGGCCAAATCGCAACCAGACATAAAATTCACCCGATGGTTCTGCAAAAGTGGAAAAAAACGGTTCTCAATGGATTGCCGGATCTTTTTGCGGATCCTCGCAAGAAAAGGTCAGATGAGCTTTCTGTAAAAGAATCGACAATCAGTGACCTTTATAAACAGGTTGGGCTGCTTTCCATGCAGCTCGAATGGCTCAAAAAAAAATGTGGTGTCAGCTCTTTCCCTTCATGAACGCAGAGCACTGGTAGACTGGAAAGACAAAGAACTCCCGCTCAGCTGGCAGGCGTGGCTACTGGATCTCAACAGAACTGGGCTCTATTACATGCCGGTGCCTCTCTCGCAGGAGGAGCTGCGACTTCGCAAGGGAATCGATGAGATCCATACGTCACACCCTTGTTACGGCTCCAGAAGGATACAGGCACTGCTCTCAAGGGAAGGATTGGGAGTATCCCGCAAGCGAGTCCAGAGACTCATGAGAGACATGGGAATCATGGCAATATACCCTACTCCAAAACTGAGTTCAGGAAACGAAAACATCAAATTCCCGTATCTCCTCCGGGGGATCTGTATCAATGCTCCAAATCACACCTGGGGAACAGACATTACCTACGTGCGCCTCAAGGGGGGATTCATGTATCTGACCGTATTCCTTGATTGGTACTCACGCTATGTGATTTCATGGTCTTTTTCGGACTCCCTCTCGGTTGGATTTGTGGTGGAAGCGTTGGGAGAAGCTTTCAAAGTTGCCCACCCAAAAATAATCAACAGCGATCAGGGAAGCCAGTACACGAGCAGCAGCTACATCGGGAGAATCCGCTCCGAAAGCGAATCAATTGCCATCAGCATGGACGGAAGGGGGCGTTGTATGGACAACATCTTCACAGAAAGATTCTGGAGAAGTTATAAGCAGGAGGAGGTGTACCTGAAAGATTACGATAGCCCTCGCGAGGCCCGCCGGTCCACAGCAGAATACATTGAGCACTACAACTATCACCGGCCTCATCAGTCTTTGGGTTATCAAACACCCTGGGAGGTATACTCCGGGGGAAGGGTAAAAGGGGTGAACATTAAGTAACGCAAACCCTTTTCAGGCAAGCTATAAAACCAGTGATTTTTTGTCTTGACAACCGGATCCACTATAACCCATAGAAACATCCCTAGAACAAAAATGATAAAAAGCAATGTTTTCATAAGAATCCCCCCTTTTTCACATATTCAAAGCTATAGCAGAAAATATCTTACGAGGACAAAGCTCCCGGAAAATCTTGCGTTCGAGGAAGAAATTTTCCGAAAGGCTCTTCGAGAAAAAACTTGGACAAATCTTTTTTCACTTTCGTATCATCAATAAGA
>Ga0116163_1001301_pt1 | contig 15632 bp, 11 predicted proteins | sample AD_UKC107_MetaG_FD_89889 | JGI IMG/M metagenome (GOLD analysis project Ga0116163, IMG submission 89889) | Active sludge microbial communities of municipal wastewater-treating anaerobic digesters from Hong Kong - AD_UKC107_MetaG | ecosystem: Engineered > Bioreactor > Anaerobic > Digestate...
CCCATCAGGCGCTATCCTGACCTAATTGTACACAGGTGCCTTAAAAGCCTCATAGACTCCTCAGAACACCCTTACAGGACGAACGAGCTTATTGAGATCGGAGAAAAATCCTCCACCATGGAGAGAATCGCACAGAAGGCCGAAAGAGACCTCATCAAGATCAAATCGTGCAGGCTTATGAAACAGTACGTTGGAGAAGAATTCGACGTGGTTATAAGCGGGCTCTCCAAGTTCGGTCTCTTCGTTTCACTCATCGATATGCCCATAGAGGGGATGATACCGCTTAGAAGCCTGACTGACGACTACTATGTACTCAAGGAGGATGAATTCACCGTCATAGGGAGAAGGCAGAACAGGCGATTCAGGCTGGGAGATAAAATCAGGGCCAGGCTTGTCACCTCCGACATAGAGAACCTGAGGATCGACTTTGAGCTTGTGCCTGTGAAGAAGAAGAGGCGGTAAACACTGAAATTCACGGGCCGTGGCAGCATAATATGAAATTCCCTTCATTAAAAAATTTCAGGGAGATGGTTCCTCATGAGTGGAGGGAATTCCTGGCAGAGGACCTTAACTCCGGGTATTTCAAATCACTTCACGGTTTTCTGCAGGAGGAGTATTCCTCCCATAACGTTTACCCTGCTGCTGAAAAAATTTTCAGGGCCCTTTCCATGACAACGCCCGGTTCACTGAAGGCGGTTATTATCGGTCAGGACCCCTACCATGGCGAGGGAGAAGCTGACGGCCTTGCCTTCTCATGCAGCGGCACCGGGAAGCTCCCACCCTCCCTGAGAAACATCTTCACCGAGATTGATCCCGGCTTTAAGAGCAGACCCGGCATAAGCGGGGATCTTTCATGCTGGGCACGTCAGGGTGTACTGCTTCTAAACACAATCCTAACAGTAAGGGAGGACACCCCGGCGCTCCACAAAAAAAGGGGATGGGAAACCTTTACAGATTCCGTTATTACAAAAATTTCTGAAACAGGGAACAATATAGTTTTCATGTTATGGGGAAACCATGCCGCATCAAAAAAAGATCTGATTAACGGCAGCAAACACCTTGTGCTGACATCATCCCACCCCTCCCCCTTTTCAGTTAACAGAGGATTTAAAGGGTGCGGACATTTTTCAAAAGCCAACATGTTCCTTGAATCGAAAAGAAAGGGTGTTATAAACTGGGAATGCCCCTTCACTCAATAAGGACGGAACCATTTTTAATGAAAAACCCTTTACAAAACATTCTGATAAATTAATCCGGTACACATTATTGAACATATTTTTTTGTGTAAGAATTAAAAATTATATACCCTGAAATTAGTTCTATACTATTTACTTAAGGAGCATGCCATGAAAAATGCTGTAATTGTGGGAGCAACCGGTTTCGGCGGCCTGGGTCTTATCGATATACTTTCCAGACACCCTGAAATTAATATAAAACAGCTTACGGCCCTTGACCACGGGAAAAAAATATCCGAAATGTACCCGCACCTTAAAGGGATATGTGAACTTGAAGTATGTAATCCTGAGAAACTCGATCCTGACAGTATAGATATAGTATTTCTGTCCACACCTGACCAGGCGGGGATGAAAATGATAAAACAGTTTTATGACAGAAATATACCGGTAATAGATTTCAGTGGTGACTTCAGGTTCAGTACCATTGAAGATTACACCGTATACGCTGAAAACAAGGGGATGGATACTTCTCATTCAGCACTGGATATTATGAAACTGGCTGTTTACGGGCTCCCGGAGATAAACAGGGAGGAGATAAAGACAGCCCCTGTAATAGGTAACCCGGGGTGTTTTGCCATAACAATGATTCTTTCACTGCTGCCTGCTGTTGAAGAAGGGCTGATTGAATCAGATACGATTTTCTGCGACGGTAAAACAGGAGTTTCAGGAGCAGGGATAAATCCCGGGCGGGCAAACTCCTACCCCCTCAGATATGAAAACACCAACACCTACAGGGAGGGGAAACATCAGCACCTTGTTGAAGTTGAAAACGTGCTTAACAGCGTTTCAGGGAATACAGGAGATAAAAAAATACTATTTGTTCCACAGATTATCCCCATGAACCGCGGTATTCTTGTAACCTCCTATGCTGACATAAAACCGGGCATTTCCACAGAAAAACTTCAGGATCTGTACAGAAATTACTACAAAGATTCCCCTTTTATCATAATAACAGAGGGCTCACCTGCCACAACTGAAGTCAGAGGGACCAACAGGTGTGTAATCAGGCCCTCTGTTGACAGCAGAACAGGCAAACTGTTTGTTGCAGCGGTAATCGATAACCTGATTAAGGGGCAGTCCGGAAACGCTGTTCAGAACGCCAATATAAGGCTCGGTTTTGATGAGAAGACAGGGCTTATTCTCAACCCTGTATATCCTTAAATTCTCTTGACAATATAGTGAAGTTAATTATTTTTACTGTTCAACGGGTTTTATATAAGCCGCTTTTATCAAATGCTTAGTTTTTCTGGGGAGATATGTCAAAAAGGATAAAAAAAGGGATAATAGCATCACCCGGTATAAGGATAGGAAAGGCTATAGTCTTCCACGGAGATGAAGTCAAAATCCCCAAATATCATATCAGCGAAGCCCGCCTGGAGCAGGAGATAGAACGGTTTGACGAGGCACTTGACAAAACCAAAAGTGAAATCCTTGAAATACAGAACAAGATAACAAACGACCAGTACAGTGATCTCGCCGAAATTTTCTCCACACATCTCATGGCCCTTGAAGATCCTCATTTTACTGAAAAGGCAAGGAAGAAAATACGCAAGGAGAAACGTAACGCTGAGTCGGTAATAAATGATATTTCAATTGGACTGATAAATACTCTCAGCAGTATTGAAGATGAATACCTTAAAGAACGCATAATTGATATCTCCGATATAAATAAACGTCTCATAGGCAATCTGCAGAAAAAGAAAAAGATGAACCTCTCCGATATAACAGAGGATGTCATACTCTTTGCATCAGACCTCACGCCTTCAGAGACAGCTGCTTAACAAACAACATGTACTTGCCTTTGTTACTGACCACGGCGGCAAGACATCTCATACTGCCATCATGGCACGTTCAATGGATATACCGGCCATTGTAGGTATGGACGATATCACATCCTATGTGAAAAACGGTGACATGGTGATAGTTGACGCTATCCACGGGGAGATCATCATCGGCCCCTCTGATGATGAGATCGAGGAGTATATAAAATACCAGCAGGATATAGATGAGCTTGAAAATGAGCTTTCAAAACTCACTAATCTCCCCGCGCAGACACTTGATAACATTGAAATATTCATATACGGAAACCTTGAAATTCCTGATGAAATGGATATTATAAAAACTCACGGCGCCCAGGGAATCGGGCTTTTCAGATCGGAATTTCTTTTCCTTGATAAGACTCTTCCCGAAGAGGAACTTCAGTACTTGCAGTATAAAAAAGTGGTTGAATCCTTTAAGCCATTCCCTGTAACCATCAGGTCTCTTGACTATGGCGGTGACAAAATCCACGGATTCATGAAAATACAGAGGGAAATGAACCCCTTCCTGGGATGCAGATCCATCAGGTTCAGCCTGAAAAATCCTGAAATCTTCAGGACACAGATACGTGCCATACTCCGCTCAAGCGCTTACGGCAAAGTTAAGCTGATGTTTCCCATGATCTCCACGCTGGATGAACTGCTGCAGGCCAAAGAGATCACTTACGATATAATGAATGAACTTAAAGCCCAGGGAATACCTTATGACCCGGATATTGAAATAGGGATCATGATAGAGGTTCCATCAGCGGTTATTGCAGGCGACATCTTTTCTGAACACGTCGATTTCTTCTCTGTAGGAACGAACGACCTTGTTCAGTATATACTGGCTGTTGACAGGGTAAACGAAAAAGTTGCGGATATCTACAACCCTCTGGATATCTCTGTACTGAGATACCTGAAGCATATTTCAAACATAGCAAGAGCCAACTCAACCGCCATTTCCATCTGCGGTGAAGTTGCAGGTGAGCCCAGATTCACGATGCTGCTGCTCGGGCTCGGTTTCAGGGAACTCTCGATGAGTTCGAAATACATGTACCAGATAAAGAGAATAATCCGTTCAGTTACAATAGAAGAATGTGAAATTCTTGCAAACAACCTTCTGGCCATGAAAAAAACAGATGAGATTGAACATGCCCTGATGGAAATAATGCATCAGAAATTTCCGGATCTGATACTTCCATGAAGTTATACAGGGAACTGGCTGAATACTACTTTGCCATTGAGGCAAATCACCGCAATATACTCTCGGATATACATTTAATAAGCACTTATCTGAAAAATTATTCCGACCCTTCAATCCTGGACCTTGGCTGCGGCACAGGGGAACATCTGGGTTCAATGAAAAAACTCGGCGTAAAAAAATGCGTCGGCATTGATAACAGTTCTGAGATGCTTGCCGTTGCAAGGGAGAGGCACCCGGACGGAATTAAATTTATGAACACCAACTTCCGCAGTTTTGATTTTTACCAGGAGTTCGATATAATAATTTCTCTTTTCGGATCAATCGCCTACATAACGAACGAGCGGGATGTTGATTCTTTTTTCTGGAATACATGGCGCGCCATGAAGCCCGGAGGAACAGGAATCTTTGAAATCTGGAATTCCGTCCCGGTAAAAAAAATCCGCAACAAACCGCTTTCTCATGTTTCCACGACCACGTATCAGGATATTGTAATAGAAAGGGAACGAGGATTCGAGCTTATTAACGAATCAAAAAGTATAACTGAAGTAAATTACAGGTACAGTGTCTCTTCAAGGAAGGGCTCTCTCACCTACAATGACACTCACACAATGAGGTCTTTTACACTTGATGAAGTTAAAAAATTCATTAAGAACAACGGACTTATAATAAAAGAGGTCTATGCTAACAGCAAAAAAGACCCCTTTAACGAAAACTCCAACAAGATGCTGGTTATATTTCAGAAAGAGAAGTAAAGCCTACATCCTTGTAGGCTTATCCTCCCCGCTCATTCCGTTGATATCTATGTGCCATTCATCAATGGTCTCTTTCCACCTGTCGTACAGGTCTCTGGCACGAGCCATATCCCTGAAAAACTTCTCGGGACTTTCCAGCGCCAGGAAAAATACCTCTTCCATTGTTGATACAGGATGGAAGATCATCTCATTTCTTACATATTCCGGTATCTTTTCAAGGTCTTTGGCATTCTCTTTCGGGAGAATAACATGCTTTATCTCCGCCCTGTGAGCGGCAAGAACTTTCTCTTTAAGCCCGCCTATTGGGAGGACCTTTCCGCGAAGAGTAATCTCACCCGTCATTGCCACATCCCTTCTCACCGGGATTTTACTGAAAATAGAGGCCATAACAACAGCCATTGTTATACCTGCCGAAGGACCGTCTTTCGGAATAGCGCCTTCAGGCACATGAAGGTGCAGGTCAAAATTTTTAAGGATCTCTTCATCTATATTGAAAAACTGCTGGTTCGCCCTTACGTTCGTGAAGGCGGCCTGAGCGGATTCCTGCATTACCTCTCCCAGCTTACCTGTAAGCTTAAGATCTCCCTTCCCCTTGATAAGAGAAGCTTCGATATTGAGGATGTCTCCGCCCACTTCGGTCCAAGCAAGACCGTTAGCGAGGCCTATCTCATTCTTCTCCTCTTTAACTCCGTACTTAAATCTAATCGGGCCGAGATACTTCTTGATTACCTCTTCGGCTATGACCTTCCTGAAATCATCACCGTTTTCAACAACCTCCCTGGCGACCTTGCGGCACACCTTTGCTATTACACGCTCAAGACTCCTGACTCCGGCCTCCCTTGTGTAATGCCTTATCGTGTAGAGCATTGCATCCTCGGAGAACTCGATATTTGCCGGTTTAAGTCCGTTCTCCTCTATCTGTTTATCAAGGAGAAAGTCTATAGCTATCCTCAGCTTCTCAGGCTCAGTGTAGCTGGAGAGTTCAATTATCTCCATCCTGTCCTGGAGCGGGAGGGGTATATTATGCTGCGCATTGGCAGTGGTTATAAACATTACGTCAGAAAGGTCGTATGTGACCTCCATGTAATGATCAATAAAGGCGTTGTTCTGTTCAGGATCAAGCACCTCAAGAAGAGCGGACGACGGGTCGCCTCTGAAATCCATAGACATCTTGTCGATCTCATCAAGGAGTATAACCGGGTTTACCGTACCGGCCTTCTTCATCATCTGGACAATTCTTCCCGGAAGGGCGCCCACGTATGTTCTCCTGTGGCCGCGAATTTCAGCCTCGTCTCTCACGCCGCCAAGGGACATCCTGACAAACTTCCTGTTCAGGGCCCTTGCAACAGACCTTCCAAGAGATGTTTTACCTACCCCGGGAGGTCCCACGAAGCATAGAATAGGGCCTTTCAGCTTTTTTGACAGCTTGTTTACAGCTATATATTCAATAATACGTTCTTTTACTTCATCAAGGCCGTAATGATCATTGTTCAGGATCTCAATTGCCTCATCTATCTTCCTGATGTCTCTTGTCTTCTTGTGCCACGGCACGTCCCGCAGCCATTCTATATAGTTGCGGACCACCGCTGATTCCGCTGACATGGGCGGCATCTTTTCAAGTCTCTTAAGTTCCTGCAGGGCCTTGGTTCTGGCCTCGTCACTCATCTTGGCTTTCTCTATGGAATTTCGGAGTTCAGTAATCTCATCGACCTCCCCTTCCCCCTGGCCAAGCTCCTTCTTGATGACCTTCATCTGCTCATTGAGATAATACTCTTTCTGGGTCTTCTCCATCTGCTTGCGGACCTGGCCCTGAATTTTCTTCTCGATATACATGACCTCAATTTCGCCATTAATAAGCTCCATGAGGCGATTGAGCCTGTCTGCAGGATTCCCTATTTCAAGAAGTGACTGTTTATATTCTATCCTCATCTCAATGTGAGACGCGATAACATCTGTAAGCTGTGAAAGATCATCTATACTCTCTGCAGAAGTAAGGGCCTCCTTGGGAACCTTCTTATTCAGCTTGATATACTTGTCAAAAACCTCGAGAATAGAACTCTTCAGAGCACCGCGATCGATCTCACTGTCTATCTGTCTCTCCACGCGCTTTACTGAAACGTCAACATGCTCATCTTCCGAGTCAAACTCAGAGATAAAGCATCTCCCGATCCCTTCAACAAGCACCTTGATTGTACCGTCAGGTAGCTTGAGAAGCTGAAGAATTTCAGCTACAGTACCGACCTCGTAGAGGTCGTCCTTTTCAGGTGAAGGGTTCTGCGCGTCCTTTTGTGTAAGAAGGACTATGAGCCTGTCATTTTTCATCGCCCTGTCCAGGGCATTCACAGATTTCTCCCTTCCTACAAAAAGAGGGACAACCATATATGGATATACCACTACATCACGCAAAGGAAGTAGCGGATATTTTTTATCAAAATCTATAATCCTGTTTCCCATTAATACCTCTATAAAAAATAAGCTATGCGCTCTTTTCCTTCTGGCTGTATTTAATCACGGGATCACTCTGTTTGAGAACCATATCCCTTGTGATGGTAACCCTGTCAATACTGTCATCAGAAGGTATTTCATACATGAGATCAAGCATCAGCTGTTCAAGCACAGACCTCAATCCCCTGGCCCCGGTTTTGCGTTCAAGGGCAATATTGGCAATCTCTTCTATTGCCTCGTTTTCAAACTCAAGTTCAATTCCCTCAAAAGAAAATATCTTCTGATACTGCTTAACCAGTGAATTCTTCGGTTCATTGAGTATCCTTACCAGTGCCTCTTTGCCCAGTTCATGAAGATGGGCAATCACAGGAATTCTCCCCACGAATTCAGGTATAAGTCCGAATTTAATAAAATCTTCAGGAGTAAGATTCTTGGAAACATCAATTTCATCTATCTCCTTTTTGGACTGAATCTTGGCCCCGAAACCGAGAGCCTTGTTGCCAAGCCTGCTCTGCACAACTTTATCAAGGCCTATAAAAGCCCCGCCAACTATGAAAAGTATATTGTTCGTGTTAATAGAAATAAACTCCTGGTGGGGGTGCTTTCTTCCACCCTGAGGAGGTACATTAGCAATTGTGCCTTCAATTATTTTAAGAAGTGCCTGCTGCACCCCTTCTCCTGAAACGTCCCGTGTAATCGAAGGGTTGTCCCCTTTACGGGATATCTTGTCGATCTCGTCTATATAAATTATTCCTATCTCGGCCTTTTTAATATCTCCGTCAGCGTTCTGGATCAGCCTGAGGAGTATATTTTCAACATCCTCCCCCACATATCCCGCTTCTGTAAGTGAAGTTGCGTCTACTATAGCAAAAGGCACCTTCAGAAGCTTTGCCAGTGTCTGCGCCAGCAGGGTTTTTCCTGATCCGCTCGGGCCGGCGAGAAGTATATTGCTTTTCTCAAGTTCAACATCACTCTTGGAAACATTCTTATTTGAATAAATCCTTTTGTAATGATTATAAACCGCAACAGCCAGTATTTTCTTAGCCTCATCCTGCTCTATAACATATTCGTCAAGGATCTCCTTAATCTCTTTCGGTTTGGGGAGAGAAGAAAAACTGCTTTCTATTGCGTCATCAGTCTCTTCAGCAAGAATTTCATTACAGAGCTCAATGCACTCATCACAGATATAAACGTCCGGCCCTGCCACGAGTTTCTTGACCGTCTCCTGGCTTTTGCCGCAGAAAGAACACATCAGCGATGTATTCTGTTCTTTCTTTTTACTTGTCATGCTTTCACCTGTTTATCCGTTCTTTCAATCACCTTGTCGATAAGTCCGTACTCGACCGCTTCTGCTGCTGACATAAAATTATCACGTTCCATGTCAATTTCGATTTTATCAACAGGTTTCCCTGTATGATGCGAATATATTTCATTAAGCCTTTCCTTGATTCTCAATGTCTCCTTGGCGTGTATTGCGATATCAGAAGCCTGCCCCTGAAATCCGCCTGAAGGCTGATGAATCATGATCCTGGAATTCGGAAGAGCCGATCTCTTCCCCTGGGCACCTGCCGCAAGAAGAAGCGAACCCATTGAAGCGGCCTGCCCCAGGCAGATAGTTGCCACATCGGGCTTTATATACTGCATTGTGTCATATATAGCCATACCTGAAGTAACAATGCCTCCAGGTGAATTTATATACAAAAATATATCTTTGTCAGGATCTTCAGCTTCAAGAAAAAGAAGCTGTGCTATTACAAGACTTGATATATGATCATCTATAGCTTCTCCGAGAAATATAATCCTGTCTTTCAGAAGCCTTGAATAAATATCATAAGATCGCTCCCCTCTACTTGTCTGTTCAACTACTATTGGCACAAGACTCATTATTAAACTCCTATTAAATTAAATGATATACGAATTGTCTTCCGGAGTGAAGTTTTAACTTCATAAAATTTAGTATTATTATCGGAATGCATGTTAAATATTTTTTCAAATAAAAAAACAGATGCACAGCACTATTACTGGCACCTCCATTAACAAAAAAGACTATATTAAGATAAATGAGGCAGAGATTCTACTGCCCCATTTTGCTCTTAACAAACTCATCAAGCGATTTTGCCTGACCTTTGTTGATATCCGCCTTATCATAAATGAAATCCATCGACATTTCAAGCAGAATATCATTTTCAATTGACGGCCTGCTCTGATTCTGTTCAATTATCTCTTCAATTTCCTGAGTTGTTTTACTCATTGCTTTGGAAAGTTTCTCCAACTGCTCGTTAAACTTTTCATCAGAAACGGCAAGAGACTCTTTTTTAGCAACCTCACTCAGAACCAGGGTATGTTTTATCGATTTAACTGCAGCGTCTCTAAGTTTTTCCCTGTATTCATTAGCATCCATCCCCATAAGCATGGCAAACTGTTCAAGGCTCTCTGCCCTGTAGCCTATTCTCTGCTGGGTTTTGTCAAATATTGAATACATTTCATTGAGTACCATAGACTCAGGTATATCAAACTTGCTGTTTTCCAGTATAGCGTCCATCAGATCACTTCGTGAATCGTTAACAACTCTCTCTTTCACATAGTTTTCAATCTGGTCCCTGGTTTTCTGTTTCATATCCGCAACATTGTCAAAACCTGAAGATACTGCAAATTCGTCAGTCAGTTCAGGGAGAATCACTTTGCTGATTTCCGCTATACGAAGCAGGTATGTAATGGTTTTTCCCGCAAAATCGGGGATATGATAAGTTTCAGGGTAGGATTGCGAAATTTCTTTCTCCTCATCTTTCTTCATTCCGAGGATATGTTTATCCATGCTGTACTCATCTTTGCTTTTACCAACAACTATCGAATAATCCCTGAATTCAGTCTGTTCAATCTGTTCCTTTTCTATATCATCAATTCTCTTCAGCTTGAATTTAACCATAAGCCCGTTTTCAACAACAGCGTCATCAGCAGCAGGTTCAATCTGTGACTGCCTTTCCCTGATCGCGTCGATTTCACCATCAACATCGATTTCAGTAATGGAAACATCCGGCTCTTCAGCCTTTATACCGGTATAAGTTCCCAGTTCGACAGTAGGCATTACTTCAAAGAAAGCTTTAAATTTAAATGATTCATCCCTGCTTACAGCGGTATAATGAAATTTAGGTTCAGTAATTGGTGCCAGGGAGGCTTTTTCCATAGCTTCAATTACGGAAGTTCTTGCAAGATTTTCAGCAACCTCCTCACCCGCATAATCTTTATACCTGGTCTCAACCATCTGAAGAGGAGCTTTTCCTTTTCTGAAGCCGTCAATTTTTGCGTTTCTCTGGATTTTATTAAAAACAGCTTTATATTCCTGCTCAACCTTTTCCACAGGCACTTCTATTTCAAGTTCAACTACAGCATTATCAAGTTTTTTCTCACTAATGATATTCAAGTTAATACCCCTCAAAAAAATATAAAAATTTAACTATTATTTTATTATAACCAGTATAAAAATATTAAGAGAACACGGGCAATACTTCCGGTTAACACGGATCTGAAGTATAAATAATTCTCTGCGGCATAAAAAAGCTGTTTTAACAATGCCGGTAATTTTTAACTATCAATTCATATAGTGGATTTGAGTCAAACATTTTTTATTCATAATCAGTAGGAGTGTAAAATTTACCCATTCAATGAAAAACAATCAGACAGGCCGGGAAGAAAAAAAAAGGAGCAGCTGTTGCTGCCCCATTATGAGCGGGAAACGGGATTCGAACCCGCGACGTCAACCTTGGCAAGGTTGCACTCTACCACTGAGTTATTCCCGCGCTATTGTACCGATCTTTGCGAGCGAAGGGAGTCGAACCCCCACACCTTTCGGTACCAGATCCTAAGTCTGGCGTGTCTGCCAGTTCCACCACGCTCGCCGAAGACTTGTCTTATATCCGATAATGGTCTTTTTTTTGCAAGAAAATTTTATCACATTTAAAAAAATTTTTTATTTTGATAAATGGCATAGAAAAAACCGCATACAGGCATAAAATAAAAATTTATCCACTGCCGTTTAACCTTCTCCCGGCAGCGGATTATGTAATCATTTCAGACCCCTGAAGCAGTAATTTTTAACAATATCTTACCACTATCCTATTTTGGAAGTACGGGTCCAAATATTCAGCTCATTCGCTTCTTTTATAAGCTCTTCACGGAACTGCGGATGTGCAAGCTCAATAAGGTTCTCTGCAATCTGCCAGTCGTTCTGACCGCGCATTTTTTTACAGCCGTTTTCAGTTGCAATGTAGTCCACCATGTGCCGTGTAACTGTAGTCGTTGTTCCCCTCTGGAACGCTCCGACGATACGGGATTGCAGATTTCCATCTTTATCAACACGCGTAGCAGGAAGACAGATGAAGCTTTTCCCGTTTTTCGACCACTGTGCCCCCAGTGTATAATCAGCCATTCCACCATTGCCTGTTATATGGTTACTCCCCATACTCTCCGCGCTCACCTGGCACTTCATGTCAACCTGCAGCGCCTGGTTTATGCTTATAAAATTATCATTGGCAGCAATAACCCTGGGATCATTGGTGTATTCGACATTAAAAGTTGCAAGAGACGGATTGTTGTCCATGAAATCATACAGACGCTGGGTACCGATAGCAAAGGTATAAACCGCCTTATACCGGTTAATCTGTTTCCTGGAACCGTTTGCCTGCCCTGACTCAATGAGGTCAATAAAAGCATCCACGAATAATTCCGTATGTATACCGAGATCTTTCAAATCCGTATCCCCGAGAGATAAAGCGATGGCGCCGGGAAGCCCCCCTATACCAAGCTGAATACAGCAGCCGTCCTTTATATGCGGAATGATATGCTTCGCAATCTCCTTATCGGTTTCAGTGGGAGGAGGAATTTCAGGTGCTGCAAAGATCCTCTGGCTCTCCGGGGCCTCTACAATAAAATCGACCTGCGAGATATGTACAGCCTCATTGTTCCCTCCAAGACATTTCGGCATACTGGGTACAACTTCAACAGCGACCCTTTCAGCCAGCTCTATACAGGAAAGAGCTTCGGAACAGCTGGGGCCGAAATTAAAATATCCGTTTTCATCCATTGGACCGACCTGCTGCCACGTCCATGGAAAAGGATCCTTAAAATTTGCAGCCTCGCCCGAACGTACAAAATGTTCGCATATGTGATACATAACCGGCCCGTAAATAATGTTATCATGGGCATTACGCATCATACGGGTAAGTTTTGACCAGTGCCAGTCATGGTACAAAAATGAATTCTTATGCTGGATGACTTCCGGTATGGGCGGAACCATAGTGGCCGCAATAACCAGAATATCCTCCAGTTCCTCGTGCCTTGCCGCCAGTGCTTTATCAAGGAGTTGCGGTTTACCGTTAAAATAGCCGTATTTAATAGCATCCCCCGATTTCACATGCACTGCAACCTCATCGGCAGTTCGCAGTTTCTGCTTATACTCATCCTGGTAAGACATATTCCCCCTCCATAAAAATAATATATTTTTTTAATATTGTTTGCTGTTCAGGGAAACGACTGCATCCCTCCCGCCGGATTCATTATACCTGCGGCCGCATTGCTGTTAATCTTCTGAATGAATATCCTTTTCAGTTTGAACTGTACGGGTGGTAATTTGATATGCGGTTTACATATATCTATACGAAATGCATTCTCTGAAAATAGACAATGGCGGGTTGTATTTCCTGTTGTTCCTGCTCTCATAGCAATATCTCAATTACAGCAATTGTAATGATGCCCCGGGACAATCCTTTGTATATCCCGGCCATGTTCATATTTTTCCCGGCAATCTGTTGAGAATATCAGAAATTATTTATTTTTTCTTTTTTATACAAAATAATAGTTACATTCATTACAACAAAATATAAGAAAAGTCAATAAAAAATTTAACTCAAGGTAAAATTAATTAACCCCAAGTTAAGAAAAACTAAACAATTAAAAAAATATTCATATAATTTCCGGTCAGACTTAAACCAGACGGAAAGTTTTTAACAGCAAACAGTATTTATTCCTTAACTTATTACAGGTGAAAAATGCTCTAATACCCCCGCCGCCGAAGGCGGCGGGGTATATAATTTTTATTTTTTACACTAAAATATATATTCAGGCATTATTACAAAACAACAGAATCAAAAAATCTGTTTCAGGCTGCCAACAGCTCATCCGCCGGGTCTTCAGCAGGAAAGATATGCGGCTTGACATTTAAACATTAAATTTCAGATAATAAAAAAGTTAATAAACCGGATTCCCTGGTTAAGGCAATCTATCTTTAAATTCAAAAACATATGGAAACACTTAAAATTTTATATGAAGACAACCATATAATCGTGGTGGATAAACCGGCAGGTATTCTGACCCAGGGTGATTACTCAGGCGACGAGTCACTCCTTGAGATGATTAAGGAATATATAAGGATTAAATACAATAAACCGGGTGAAGCCTTTACGGGGCTGGTACACAGGCTGGACAAACCTGTATCAGGACTCCTTGTCTTTGCCAGGACATCAAAAGCAGCGGCAAGGCTTCAGAAAGAGTTTACATCGGGAAGGATAAAAAAATTTTACCTTGCTGTTCTTGAAAACAACGGCCCTCAGAAAGATGGATGGAACAGGGTGGAAAACTTCCTGGTAAGAGAAAGAGACATTACAAGGATTACAAGAAACAGCTCACCCGGATCTGAAAAGGGAATTCTTTACTACCATCACCTTGCATCAGATGGAAGATATTCACTGGTATTGATCAGACTGGAAACAGGAAAAAAACACCAGATAAGGGCCCAGATGGCAGGCATGGGAAAACCTGTTGTCGGTGATAAAAAATACGGGGCAAAGAGCGACACAGGAATTTCCATACTTCTGCACTCCACGTATCTTTCGTTCAACCATCCGACTAAAGATGAAATAATGAAATTTTACTCCCCTCCGCCTGCGTTATTTGACGAAAGGATAAAATTCGACAGCGACAAAATGGCTCACAGGGTAAGAGAGCTTGCGGAAAATTTCCCCTCAGGCTAACTTGTCGATATTAAAGCCTTTCATTGAAGAGGGTTCAGGATTTTTAAAAACCTTCTCTTCAACAGGTTTTACCCTGTTCTCATCAGGCAGTTTCGACATCTCCTTAAGGTTTTTACGTCCCTCTTCAACGACTCCTTTCAGTGCAAAAGTAGATTTTGGAATAACGCTTTCGATTTTCATGCCACCCTCCCGATCAACATGAATTCAGACCTAATGCGAGACACCATCTCGCACTCAAATGGAAGCCCCTGCGGGGGACTTCTTAAGGGGCTTACGCCCGAGCATTCAGGATGAATGCCTGCCGACATTAAACAGGAAGTTTTAATAAAGTCGGCCTTAACCCCCAACTAACAACACTTCCATTTCTTATATATTAAAATAAATTAAGCTGCCCGTCATCTTCTTTTTTCTTTAATGGCGCTCTTTTTTTCGCCTCAACAATCCCCTTTTCAATCCGGTTTACAAACCTGCTTCTCTTTCCCTCAAGCACTCTGCCCCTGTAATTTCTCCTCGAGGCGGATGTAAGGCAGACCATTTTCTCCGCCCTTGTCAGGGCAACATAAAAAACCCTCTCCTCCTCTTTAAAATCAGACATCTCCTTCCCGAAAAGGTTAAAGGGAATTATCCCCTCCTCGCAGCCGGGGATAAAAACAGTGTCAAATTCAAGGCCCTTTGAGGAGTGTATTGTAAGGAGAGAAACCGCTTCAGAATCGGGAATAAAATCATCTTCTCCGGTTCTAAGCGGCACTGTTCTCAGAAAATCCACATAACTGTCCATTTTTCCGAAAACGGATAAAATTCTGTTTTTATCAAATTCGTCCCCATCCTCTTCAAGAATTTGCCCTATCAGTTTTGCGGGAGAATACGATTTCATCATTTCCCGAATATCGTCCCCGCCACCCTCTTTTTCAGGGCCGATTCTTGTAAGCACATTTCTTATCCTCTGTATAACAGAACTGTAGGGAGGATATTCATAAAAAGGCCTGCTTCCGGCAATTTTATAGGCAATGCCGTGATTCATGAAAGCTTCAGTAAGGCAATCAAACATAAATGCAGATCTGCAGAGCACGGCAAAGTCGCCGAATCCAAGGCCTTCATTTACCCCGTCAGCCATACCGCTTTCAATTGAAAAGCTCCTCACCCCGCCCATAAGCCGTTCGATCTCTGACGCA
>Ga0116163_1001302_pt1 | contig 15627 bp, 16 predicted proteins | sample AD_UKC107_MetaG_FD_89889 | JGI IMG/M metagenome (GOLD analysis project Ga0116163, IMG submission 89889) | Active sludge microbial communities of municipal wastewater-treating anaerobic digesters from Hong Kong - AD_UKC107_MetaG | ecosystem: Engineered > Bioreactor > Anaerobic > Digestate...
ATCCTCGCGAATTTTAGGTATGGATCGCAAAAGACCTCGGGTGTAAGGATGTTTGGAATCTTTGAAGAGAGGCCGCACAGGAGCCTCTTCTACCACCTTTCCCGCATACATGACAACTACGTGCTGGGCGGTTTCCGCAATAACTCCGAGGTCGTGAGTGATGAGCATTACCGAAGAGCCGAATTCCCGTTTCAAATTGTTCATAAGATCAAGAATTTGGGCTTGCACGGTAACGTCAAGAGCCGTCGTCGGCTCATCCGCAATGAGAAGAGCGGGGTTGCAGGCAAGAGCCATGGCAATCATGGCCCTCTGTCTTTGCCCTCCGGAAAGCTGATGAGGATACTCCTCCACTCTTTGAGAAGCATTGGGAATTCCCACGATATCCAGCATTTCAATCGCTCGCTTCTTGGCTTCCCGGGAACTCAAATTTTGATGCAGAATGAGAGGCTCCATAATCTGGAATCCCACAGTATAAACTGGATTCAGGCTTGTCATGGGTTCCTGAAAAATCATGGAAATGTGATTTCCTCGCACACTACGCATTTGTTTTTCGGAATTTTTCAGCAAGTCCGCATTCTCAAAAAGAATTTCTCCTCCCGCTATTCGCCCTACCGGTTTATGCACTAGTCGCATAATGGAGAGAGCGGTAACGCTTTTCCCGCAGCCGGATTCCCCTACAATTCCCAGGGTTTTTCCGGATTCTATGGAGAAGGAAACTCCATCCACCGCCCGGATAAGGCCTCGGTCGGTATCAAAAAAAGTGCGCAAATTTTTAACTTCAAGAAGTGCCATAATTATCACCTATCGCTTCAGACGCACATCAAGAGCGTCTCGAAGCCCATCTCCGAGAAAATTAAAGGCAAGCACGGTATACATAATGGCCATTCCGGGAAATATTGCCCACCACCACTGCCCCTGTCCAAGAAATTTCTGTCCATTGGAAATCATAAGCCCCCAACTTGGAGTAGGAGGCTGGGCTCCGAATCCCAGAAAAGCCAATCCGGCTTCGATCATGATAATAGATCCCATGCCAAGCGTAGCTTGAACGATGACCGGAGCTATGGCATTGGGCAAAATATGCACGAAAATAATTCGCCAGGTAGGCATTCCAAGAGCTTTCGCAGCTTCCACGAACTCTCGTTCTCGAAGAGATATAAACTGCCCCCGTACCACCCGGGCAATTTGCACCCAGTTTACCAACCCGATGGCCACGTAAATAACGATCATGCTCGGATTCTGAAAAACCGCCACCACCGCGAGAACGAAGAGAAGAAAAGGAAAAGCGAAAACCACGTTGATAATCCAGGAGATAAAGTCGTCTACCCAGCCTCCTTTAAATCCTGCGATAGCTCCCAAAGGAACGCCAATCAAAAGAGAGACCAGGGTAGCGAAAATACCTATCTGTAAGGATATGCGGGCTCCGAACATGATCCTGCTCAGGATATCACGGCCGTACATATCGGTTCCCATAAAGTGTTTTGCCGAAGGGGCCGCCAATTTAGCCGCCCGCCCCTCCGTCCATATCAACTGTTTGAAAGGATCGTAGGGAGCAAGGAGATTGGCAAAAATAGCTACAAAAATGATGGAAACCACCATGAGGAGGCCCAGCATGGCAAGCTTGTTTCTGCGGAAACGAAGCCAAGCTTCATACCAGAGATTCCCTCGGGAATGCTTCTTCTTGCTGCTCTTTTTTTCTTTTACCATATCGTTCATGACATCACCTAATCATAGCGAACTCTGGGATCGATCAAGCCATAGGAAATATCCACCACAATATTTACAATGAGAAATATAAGAGCCATGGAGATAACGGTACCCCGTATCATGGGAAAATCTCTCGCCACCAAAGCTTCTACGGCCAAGCGACCTATGCCCGGCCAGGCGAAGATGGTTTCCGTCAGTACCGCTCCGGAGAGAAGAAGCGATATTTGAGTTCCCACAATAGTTACTACGGGAATCATGGCATTTTTAAGAGCATGCCTTCCTACCACGACCTTCTCTGAAAGCCCCTTTGCCCGGGCAGTACGAACATAATCCTGATTGAGAACTTCAAGCATGCAGGAACGGGTCAACCTGGCGATAAGCGCTGCTGGACGGACCCCGAGAGTAATAACCGGAAGAATGAGATACCTCCAACTTCCGTCCCCATAGCCCACGCCCGGAACGAGATTGAAACCGTAGGCGAAAACGAGAAGAAGCAGAAGTCCGACCCAAAATACCGGAGCGCTAACCCCGGAAATAGCGATAAACATGGCGGAGTAATCGAAGACGGAGTATTGTTTTACTGCAGAAACAATGCCGGCTAAAACTCCCACCATGGTTGCAAGCACCATGGCCCAGGCGGCAAGGCGGAAAGTGGCTCCCAGACGGTCAAAGATGGCGGTGGTTACTTCTTCGTTATTTCGATAGGATTTACCGAAGTCTCCCCGAAGTATATCCTTCAAAAACCGAAGGTATTGCTGGTGCAAAGGAAGATCCAGCCCCAAATCCGCCCGGATTTTTTCAAGGGTTTGCGGATCTCCTCTCTGGCCCATCATGAGTCTGGCAGGATCACCGGGAACCACTGCCATAAGGATAAAGACTACTGTTACTACACCCCAGAGAACGGGAATCGTATAGAGCAGCCTTCTAATAATATAAGCGAACATCGCGACACCTCCAAAAAACAAGCGTTTTCCTCTAAAATTTTCCAGAAAAAAGGGGAGAGAGATGGTATGTGGCAACACCATCCGTTACGTACGTGAGAGAAAAAAGGCCTGTTGAAAAGCATTTCAACAGGCCTTGAAAGTGCGGAGGAAAAAGCTATTTCTTGGTTGTCCACACGTTGTAAAGAGGCGTAGAGTAATCTCCCATGGCGGGGAGGTGAATGTTTTTGATCCAATCCTGAGCCAGAAGGCTTGTGGTGTAGTGGAAGAGGAAAATCCAGGGAGCATCATCCACGATAATTTCCTCTGCACGCTGATAAAGCTCTACCCGCTTCGCGGGATCCGTCTCCACTCGGGCCTCTCCGAGAAGAGCGTCTACCTCGGGGTTTTTATAGTGCGCGTAGTTACCCTTGGGGCCCCAGTTCTCGGAATCCAAAAGGACATACAGGAAGTTATCCGGATCCGCATAGTCCACCACCCATCCCATACGGAACATTTCGGTTTCCGCACGTTCTGCGATGTCGAGATGGACTCCCCAGTCGAGAACATTGATATTTAACTTAATGCCAAGTTCCATGAGCTGAGCCTGAATGGCTTCAGCCACCGCTTTATGACGGGGGTTGTTGTTCACGTTCAGCTGGGCGGTAAAACCATCGGGGAATCCTGCTTCCGCCATAAGGGCCTTGGCTTTTTCAGGATCAAAGGAATATCCTTTCAGATTTTCGTTATAAGCGAACATCCCAGGAGGTAACACTCCCTTGCCGGGGAAATAACGTCCTTCGAGAACGAGATCGTTGATTCTCACCCGATCTACCGCATAGTTCAGAGCCTGGCGGAGTTTTTTGTTGTCCTTGAAAGGTTCCTTAAGGCAGTTGAATCCGTAGTAGTAAGTTCCCATCCAGGGACGCTCCTGAAGAAGTTCCCCAAACTCTTTCTTGGCAGTAAGGTAATACTCATCAGGAAAATCGGGGAAGCAGTCGATATTGCCTTTTTTGAATTCTTCATAAGCTACGGTGTTATCAGGAATAACGATAATTTCTACTCCATCGAGATAGGGAAGAGCGTTTCCCGCAGCATCCTTGCGCCAGTATTCGGGGTTTTTCTTATAAACTGTTTTCTGGTCGTGCTGCCACTCCTGCATGATAAAGGGACCGGTGCCTACAGGATGGAAATTGAAATCTTTACCCCAGTGTTCCGCATCTTCCTTGGGAACCACCATGAAAGAATTGTAAGCGAGTACGGAAACGAAGGGAGCAAAAGGATAGGTAAGTTCAAACTGAAGGGTATAGTCATCGATAACTTTGATGCCTTCCCACTCCTCGGTTTTCCCGTCCACGAAATCCTGGTAGCCTTTTACCATGTCGATAAAGTAAGCCCGGGGAGAGGTTACTTTCACCAAACGCTCGAAGGAATATTTCCAGTCCGCAGCAGTAACTTCCCTTCCTCCGTTCAATGTGGGTTCCCCTAGAGATTCTTTATGGAAATGCACTCCAGGGCGAAGATGGAAGGTGAACACGATTCCCTCTTCCGCTTCCCAGCTTTCTGCGAGGCGCGGCAAAAGCCCCTGACCATCAGGGTCGTTTTCTACAAGCATGTCGTACATGAGATAGAGATTTCTACTTGAAACGGTATCTGTAGCCATGGCAGGATCTAATTTGGGAGGATCATTGATTTCCCGCCACCGGAGAACTCCACCGTAAACAGGATCTTCCGCAAAAGCCATGCCGGCAAAAAGAAGAATTCCACCACTTAAAAGCAACGCAAGCACCAGTGCAAAACGCTTTTTCACAGTCACATCACCCTTTCTTTTTTAAATCCCTTTTCTCCAAAATGTCCATAAAATGTTGGTGCAAAAATCTTGCAAGCTTCCTGATGTTCCCTCATGTCACCTCCCTTAATGCTGCTGGAAATATATTGAATATATTGGCATCATCCCAAGTTCTTATTATAACACTAGCTTTTTGATTCTTACAGCAGACAAGATAACTGTACCATAATTTGCAAATCTTGTTATTTTTTAAGCACAAAAAACTTCTATTCCTCTCAATCCAATCTGAGGCGCGATTTTACGGTACCGCATTGAAAATTGCTGTGGGAGAATTTTTATGGGATTTTGCCTTTTTTACTCCGTGATAATAGGCATAGGTAAGCGGAGTACCTTTTCTGACATTTTCCGCTCCCACCACTTCTCCAACAAAAAGACGATGGGTACAGACATCAATTGCTTCGACAACCTTAGCCTCAATAACGGAAAGAGTCCAGTCGAGCACAAGAGGGGCCCCCGTAATGCCCTGCTTGAAATTGACATCGCAATACTTATCCGTATCACGCCCACATTTGAAACCGAAGGTCCCTATAAAAGGCATGGGAACATCCTGGTCCAGTACGCCTATTGAAAAAATGCCACTTTTTTCAACAAGTTCGGTGGTAAGGTTTTCCTTATGAAGACATGCGGTAATACATATGGGATTTCCCGTAATTTGCATTACCGCATTAGCAATTTGGCCATTCGGGCGTCCCTCAAAGGCGGTGCCCACGATATAAAGGCCGTAACTCATCTGGAACAAAGCAGTTACATCAATGTTTTTTTGCTGCTCTGCCATTTCCCCACCTCCATTTGAAATATTCTGATAATTTCTGCCTTTTTAACTAAAAATCAAAAAAGGCAGGGCTCATGGCCCCGCCTCTTTAAAGCCATTATTCGAGAGCTGATTAGTCATCCTCGGAGAGGTCTCGTTTCCCAAGCTCATGATCCAGCATGAAAATTCCGTGCTTCGAATCCCCCATAGCTTGTATTCTCGAAAGGACCGCATCTACCGAGGCCTCTTCTTCTACCTGTTCCGTAATAAACCACTGCAAAAAGGCTTCGGCAGCATAATCATGTTCTTCTCGCGCCATTTCCATAAGGGTATTGATTCGCGACGTTATATACTGCTCATGTTCGAAGGAATCCTTGAAGGCCTCTTCCGGGGAATCCCAAGCTGTTTTAGGTCCCTCGATAGGAAGGAGATCCACTTTATGGCGGCGATCATTGATAAACTCGTAAAATTTCATGGCATGCTCCATTTCTTCCTGTGCCTGAGCTTTCATCCAGGTAGCCATGCCGGGGAAATTTTCCGCTTCGAACCAGGAAGCCATGGAAAAATAAAGATATGCCGAATGAATCTCTGCATTGATCTGGTCATTCATAGCTTTTCTCAGTTTTTCACTCATCATACTGTAACTCCTCCTAAGAATAGATGTTTTTTGAAGCTCTTTCAGAAAACAAATTAAGTATACCCAGTCTTCGAAGTGTGTCAAGAACAGAGAGGCTCTTAGCTAAAATTTTGAAAAATCAAAAAAAGAAAGTGGTTTTGCTTCTCTAAGCTTCTTCGTTTTGCGAAGCAATCATTCCTCTTGCCGCCACAAGACCGCTTGCGGAAGCCTGAACGACGCCTCTTGTTACGCCAGCTCCATCACCTGCCGCATAGAGCCCTTTTATGGATGTCCGAAGTTGGTTATCCAAAGCGAGGCGAAGGCTGTAAAACTTCACTTCCACACCATACAACAGGGTGTGAGGACCGTCAATGCCCGGGATGATGCTATCCAGAGCTGAAAGCATTTCCGTAATATCCCGAAGATGCCGATAGGGAAGCACGAACGAGAGATCACCCGGCTCCGCATCTGCCAGCGTAGGTGTTACCAACCCTCGAGAAATTCTTTGAGGAGTGGAACGCCTTCCGGATTTAAGATCTCCCAAACGTTGAACAATAATTCCTCCACCAAGCATGTTTGCCAAGCGGGCAATGTGGGTACCGTACCCATTAGGGTCCTTGAAGGGTTCAGTAAATTCAGTACTTACAAGAATAGCAAAATTGGTGTTGTTTGTTTTGGTCTCTCGATTACTGTGCCCGTTCACCACGAGAACTCCGGAATCACTTTGGTATTCCGTGACGACTTCCCCTCCCGGACACATGCAAAAAGTACGAACTTTGTCATCGAAGGTGGGAGCATTGAATACGGCTTTGACTTCATAAAACTGATCCGTGAGATTTTCGGTCCACTCTTTGGGCACCTCCACCCGTACTCCGATATCGACGGGAAGGGAATCCACCGAAAGCCCTATCTCTCGAGCTACTCGCTCCATCCAATGAGCACCCTCTCTTCCCGGAGCGATAAGAACTTTAGGCGCAAGGAGTTGTTCTCCGTTAACGAGACGGACTCCATGAACTTCGTTTTCCTCTATGAGCAAGCTTTCCACTTCGGTTCCCAGTAATATGGAGCATTGCCCCTGCAAATCCTGCCATATCGCACGAAGCACCTCTTTAGAACGATCCGTTCCGATATGCCGAATTTTTGCAGGAATAACTTTCAATCCCGAACAACGCCCTCGCTTGACGATTTCTCCTGCAAAATCAGGGTCCGGTTCGAAAACGTCCGTATTTGCTCCGTAGGAAAACCAAAGACCGTCGACCTCTTCAAGGAGATGACAGAGTTCTTTTCTCCCCACATAATTTTCAAGATTCCCTCCAAATTCCGGTGTAAGCGTAAGTTTACCGTCACTGAAAGCTCCTGCTCCTCCCCAGCCGCAAATAACGCTGCAGGGATTACAATGAATGCAGGTAGAGCTTCTTCCATCCTTCATGGGGCAAAATCGAGTCTCCAAAGGCCGTCCCTTGTCGAGTATCGCCACACTCCAGCCTTTTTTTACAAGCTCTAAGGCTGCGAAAATCCCTGCCGGACCAGCCCCAACCAGGATAGCGTCATAGCGGTTATTCATAACGTATTGCCTCCTCGGAACATTCACTCGATATTTTCCAATGCGAAAAAACAGGCTTTTTTACAGCGTTATTTCCTCTTCTTCCATGCCAAAGTACTCTCGAGAATTATTGTATCATGGTTTATAATGAAGAGTAGCAGGAAAAGAACTCCTTTTTATTGAAGAAACGCTTTGCGTACGAAGATAAGGTGGTATTCATGGGGAAAAATTACTTTTCAAAGGAAGCTCAGGAATGTGCCCGGTATATAATCGAGGCTTCCTCTATCGTTGTTTTAAGTGGTGCGGGGCTTTCCACAAGTGCGGGTATTCCCGATTTTAGAGGCCCCCAGGGGATTTACCGAAGATTGGGAATTTCAAATCCGGAAAAAATTTTCGACATCGAATTTTTTCAGCAAAATCCCTCCTTCTTCTACAACTTCCACCGGGAGTTTCTCGGAGAGCTTGTAAAAATTTCTCCCACGTACACTCACTTTTTCCTGGCAGCCTTGGAACGGAAAGGGAAAATTCTAGGCATTATCACACAAAATATCGACTCTCTTCACCAGAAAGCAGGCTCTCAGAAAGTTTACGAAATGCACGGAGGGATTCACCATACCTACTGCACCTCTTGCAATAAACATTACGGTTTTTCGGAGGCCATGGGAAAAACCATGACGGAAGATGTCCCCCGATGTTCCCAATGCGGTGGAGTTCTCAAACCGGATATCGTTTTTTTTGGAGAAGGCGTGAAGCACCTTTCCCTGAGCGAAGAGCTTGCTCGGGAATCGGACCTTTTTTTCGTTCTCGGCTCCTCTCTTACGGTTACTCCCGCAGCTTTTTTACCGGGGATCTCTTCGGGAAAGGTAATAGTGGTAAATCAAGGACCCTTTTCCACATCCTACCTTTCTCCCAGGAAAACAACTCTTCATGTGGATTCAGATTTGGACTCCTTCTTCCGAGAAGTAAATAGAGAGCTTCATACCGCCGGTTTCCCCGTACATCCCGAAGAATCGGCTTCCCCCGGCTCAGAAAACTCCTAAGGAGGTAGCTTTATGCTAAAAGCATGCCATGCAATGGGGAAAAAACCTTCTTTTCCTGACAAAGAAAGACGAAATATCGCTAGAAAAACTTTGCTTCTTCTACTTTTGGGACTATGCTTTTCTCTGTGTTTTCCTTTGCCTGGGGCTTTCGCCAAAATCGTTTCCTCCCAAGGATTGGAAATCGCCCTTTTTCCCGTTCTTAACAGAACACCCCAAAAAATTTGGCCTAATAAATATTACCCCGGCGATATTCTTCCGGAAAAGGTGGAACAGTATGTTTTGGAATATCTCCTCGATTCTCCGCTCATATCGGTAACACCTCTCGACGAAGCCGGAGCGGCCCAATGGTTTTCGGGGGAACGACGTTATGAAGACTTTGGGCTTTTTATGGAAATTTATCGTTTTTCTCTTTCTAAAAATACTGTGATAGGAGCCAAGTATGGTGCTCAAGTATCACTTCGCATGACTCTTTACGATAGTTTCTCGGGAGAAAAATTTTATTCTCAGACCTATTCTGCCCGGAACAGCCGATGGACTCCGGAATACCGCCCCGACACATGGCTGGAACCTCAGGGGCAAAAAGTTTTCACCTACTGGCAGCCTTTCACGGAGAGTCCCTATTGGGCAGCACTTCAGGACGCTCTTCAACAAGCCTTGGATGATCTTAGCCAGGGTTATACGGGATATCACCTTGCGGGAAGGATTCTTTCTCCTACGGAAGATTCCACGGAGGCAGAGAGAAAATATATCATCTCTCTTGGGAAAAGGCACTCGCTGCGGCCGGGAGATCTTCTTGGCGTAGTGCGTAGTGACACCTATATTACAGTTGATCCGGAGCACCCGGTGGTGCTCATGCCCAAGCTTATCGGAAAGGTACGGGTACTTTTTCTGAAAGATCAGGAAGCTGTTGTCCAGGTCATCGCGGAAGATCAAACATCTCCCATAGAACTTCGAGATATTGTTTTAATGCCGCTCCTGGGAAAGAGGAAAGGGGAATGGTAATCCATGCTTCTTTGTAGAAAAAGGGGAATCAAGAGCTCGTTTATTGCGGGGATTTTTGTGATTTCGCTCTTTTTTCCTGCTTTTCGAGGTTACTCCGAACCTTCCGCTTCTTTTCCCGAGGAAATATCGAAAGAGCCCGATCCTCTTTGGGTCCAGGGCAAAGTCCTCTGTGAAGCGGGAGAATACATGAAAAGTTTGCGTTTCTTGACAGATCTCCTCACTCATACCGAGGAAGAAAAGTCACGGGCCGTTATTCTCTTCTGGATAGGGAAATCCTGGGAAGGTATGGGCGATTTTGATCGGGCTCAAGACTCTTACCATGCGGCTTTGCGGTTAAACCCCGGCTTACCTGAATTCTCGCGGATTTTAGCGGTGCATCAGGGAAACGCTATTCCTCTATGGGATCACGTTCCCTCTCCAAAAGAAGAAAATCCCGATATTGCAAAAGCCTCCAAGCCTCCTTTCAGAGAATACAGCGTTTTACAACCTCCGGTTGTTGCAGCTCCGGCTGTGCCTTTGGGAACCCCCTACCAGCCTCCCCAAACGGATCAAAACCCGGAGCCTTTTTCGCAGCCCCCTGTTCCTTATTCCGAACCCCATCAGGGGTCTTTTTCGCAATCTCCGGTTCCTTATTCTGAACCCCATCAGAGGCCTTTTTCGCAACCCCCTGTTTCCTCTCCTGAAATCTATCAGGGGCCTTTAGCGCCTTCATATTTGCCTCCTCTGCCCCAGGAGGAAAAACATGAGGAAAGGAAAACGGTAAATCCGGAGAGCCCTTCCCCCCTCCCCCTCTACACGCCTCCTTCTTCCTTTCCCTCAAAAAATCTTTTCCCTTCTCCCCAGGGCATTGGAGAAAAGGAATCCATGCTTTCTGTGGAGATTGCGCCCAAACCGATATATACCCCTCCTCTTTCTGAGGGAACTTTCACCCTCTCTTCAGATATCCCTCAAAACGAACAGAAGGAAGGGACAAAAGAACCTCTTTACCTTCCTCCGCCGCCCCAAGAAGAGGTAAATGTGGTACCCTAAGCCTAGGATCAGAAAAGGAAGTTCCTCTCAGGAATCAAGAGATAAAAAACAATTATTTAAGGAGGTTCTTTTCATGAAACGAAGGATGGTTCTTTTTGCTCTTATTTTAGGTATGATCTTTTTCCTCCGGAACCCCGTCGCTTTTAGTGCTACCTATATTGCAGAACCCGTGCTAATTTCCCAACCGGCATATTTCGGAAACAGTTTTTACATGTACCGCCCGTCGAACCTCCCCGCAGGAGCCCTTGTTCAGATAGATTCCCAGGGAGGGGTCGTATTGGAAAACCAACAACCGGCAGCTTCTTTTCCAGCTTTTTCCTCCGGTGGGGAAGTAAAAAATGCACCTGTTTCCCTACCTCAAAGCGCACTGGGAAGCCCTCCCTGGTTGCTGAACAAAAATTTCATGATGGTCTCCGCATGGAAAGAACTGGTCGACCGCATGGGCATTCTTTACAAACCGAAACTGCCCATCGCCTGGAAAGGGGAAAATCCCAAGGCTCTTTTCGTATGGACTGGAAGAAGTTGGTGGCAGATACATTGTAAAGATGGCGAAACGCCTCAATGCGCCTTGCAACGCAACATATATGCTTTGACAAAACTTTCGAAAGAACACCAAGTTTCTTGGACTCCTCAGGATGCAGGATTTCTGTCCAACCAAGCCGCTCTGTGGGGATATTACTGGATGGGATACATCCTTCCGGAATGTAAGTAATTTCTTTTATTCACGACTATCCGCAGACTTAAAGCGGAAATTTCCCTATGGCGCCATCAGGGAGTTTCCGCTTTTTCTGCATTTTCATCTTCTTCAAAAACGCCGCTTTCCCTAAGTTCAAAACGTAATGAATATATACGATACGAGAGTTCGTCCAGTTCATTGATGGCTTGAAATAGCTCTTCCCGAGGCTCTTCTTCCAGATGTGGTTGGGACGAACAAAAATATTCCAGCATGGATCGTGTTTTGTCCAGAGAGCGAATAATTTTTCCGTATTGTTTTTCTGCTTGAGAAAGTTTCCGACGTTTCATTTCTGTTCCTCCCCCTTTACCGAAATAATCCTTCAATTTCCCGGAGAAATGCCTGGGCTCTTCCCTCTTTTTTCATGCTTCCTGCAATTCGTATACGGCGTTCGAATTTCCGCGCCCGGTGCTCCACTACCGCTTGAGGAGCCTGAAAAAGATGCGCAGTTTTTTTTATGAATTTTTCATAGGAAAAATCCTTGCCTCGTTCCATATGCCAAAGGACCTTGCCTCCGTAAATTGAAAATAATTCTTGAGGCAGCAAAAGTTCTTCCGCAAAACGGTGAGTATTTATTTCCTCCTCATCGTATCGAGAGAAAAAAGAGAGGAAATCTCCAATCATGATGGAACGGTTTCTGAAAGGGTAGTACAGGAAATAACCAAGCAATCGGGAAATGACATACCGTTGATAAAAAATATGAGGTGTTAAAATGTTCCCGAAAACAAGGATCGGAGCGTTTTTGTTGTCATAGGAAATATTGCCCCCGTAAAGAGTTCCGTCGTGCCCATAATAATTGCTTCGCAAATCTTTTTCGGTGCTACTGTTTCCGGACTGAAGAGACACTCCAAGAAAAGCGGCAATTTTTTCAAGTTGTACGGGAGGCATGGCAACTTGAGAGCCCTTGAGTAACGACATTACGAGAAAAGCATGTTCTTCCTGCCGCATAAGATGTTTGGGGAAAGCATACTCTTTCCATTTTCTTTCTTTCCGCATAGCATTAAAAAATTTAGGAGGGGAATTTTCTTCACGGACCTTTTTCTCGTTTGCCTTCTCATGAAGATTCAACTCGGATATGGTTTTTTCGTCCTCTTCCAGGGAAAGCAATTCTGGGAAGGTAAATTCTACTCCCTGGGGAAAAAGCTCCTCTGCAAGCTCCTCTAGATAACTATCCCTCGATCCTTTTCCTGAAAGAGATTCATAAGCTTCTCGGACTACGAGAGCATATCGAGGATCTTCACGATACACGTCAGGGTGAAATTCCTTCATTTTTTTTCTGTAGGCTTCTCGAATTTCCTCCCGGGAGGCCCCGGAGGAAAGTCCAAGAACTCTATAGGATGTATGGCGTCTCATGGCTTTGAGATATTCCCAAGCTTCTCCATTTTAAGAGGCACCAGAAATCTCTCTCGCTTTTTTTAATTGTTCCGGAGACATCGTTTCCGTAAGGTTTTCTAAAGCATTCTTTGCCATTTTACGCATTTCTCCGGAAGAATCTTTTGCGGCTTGTTCAAAATAAAGATAACCTTTTACGGGATCTTTTTGAATCTCCACTCCAAAAGTATAGGCCATTCCCATATCCATAGAGCATTCGGTTCGCGCTCTGTCAAAAAAATGATTGCGATAATAAAGGCCCATATCTATGCCCACCATAATTCCATTAGCACAATAGAGAAATATTATTCCAGTAAGCCCTTCTTGAGCCATTAAGTTTTTTAAAATGCCGGCAATGTACCCCAAAAAAATAATGACGAGAAAAATGAGACTTTTCCCTTTATTGCTTCTTGACTTCCATGACTTATAAATAGAACCTGGCCATGCCGCTCCGAAACAAAGCAACATGATAGATTCAAAAAAATGCTCCCACATATGGTTTCAAATCCTTCCACGTTTCCATATCCAAACCAATAAAACCAAGTCATGGTTTTTACCAATTTCCGTACAGGGAAATTTTACAACAATTTCTTGGAGTTATTTTTTAAAATAGATATAGAGGACGAGCACTACGAGCTGCAAAATGAAAATTGCCCATTGAATGAAAAGAAACGACGGTTTTTGTGTTTTGTGGCGAAAGATTTTTTGCGTTATTAAAGCTGCCGGAGAGCCTCCAAAAAGACTAAAGGCATGAAGAACCAGCTCAGGAACCCGTAAAAGACCAAAGGGGGATATCAATTTATCGTACAGGAAAAAGAGCGCCGCTCCTGCATTTATGGAAAGAAAATAGGAGACTTCTTTACTCCACCCACGACGAGAACCCCAAGTAAAAAGAAGCACCACGAAAATTGCTCCTAATCCTCCGTAGAGAGCGTAGGGAAAAGATATTTTTCTTTTTTTAAAGTCCCCGGAATTCTGACTGTCATACACTATGATAGTTCACCACCCTTTGCCTAGATCACGTCAAACTCTCAAAAAGCTATCTATAACGTTTCTTCTACCTCGAGAATACTAATGGAGGATCTTTGTAATTGCAACTACGAAAAGGAAAAATCTCTTTTCTCCTCCTGCAAATTCCCTTTCTTTTTGCGATACCAGGAGGCATAAAAAGGGTTTCCATTTTGCACGGCATAAAATCCTGAACGCTACAAAATCAACACGCTCTTTCCATAACGAAAATCCGGGAAAACACCCCATTTCTCTCGATTTCCCCAGGACATACTGCAGAACCTTCATTTATATACTTTACTACAAAAAAGAACGAAAATTGATTTTTTAAAGAAATCTTTTTTTATAATGTCCGGCTTTTTCCCTGATTTTGCTTGCGTTCTTCAAAAAGGATGTCTATAATGGCAGAAAAATATATGTATGCGGTATACAGAACCTTCGACTTTTATCGCCTCTAGCAGGGGGTAAAAGCAATGGGTGGAAGAAGTGATTTTTCCGCCTGCCGTGTTTGCGAAGAAGGGAGAGGTGTGTTTTACACACTTCTCCTTTTTTGCGTTTTTGTTTCACCATAATGCAATCTCTATCAGGGAGGGATTCTTTTGAAATACTTGAAAACCTATGCGGATAAGTGTATTGGCTGCGGAAAATGCATGGAAAAATGCGCTTCCACGTACTTTAAGGAAAACAATGAGAACTTCTCGAGGATTAAAGTCTCCGTTATGGGAGGCTTACCCAACATCAATGTCTGCAATCAGTGTGGTGCCTGCATTAATGTCTGCCCCGTGGAAGCTCTTTACAGGGATAAAAACGGGGTCGTCCGTCTGGATAACAAAAAGTGCACCTCCTGCCTCATGTGCGTCGGTTTCTGCCCTACCGCAAGCATGTTTTTTGATGCGGATGCTCAACCGCAGCCCTTTAAATGCATTGCCTGCGGCCTTTGCGCTACCGTATGCCCTACCGGAGCCCTTGAGCTGCAGAACAGCTAGATAGTGTTAAGGAGGAGAGAAGAATAATGGATAAAATGAACATTTTAAAGGAATGGTCCTATGAACGAACCCCTATCGATAAGGGGTATGTGCGTAAAAACCTTCACGTCAATGTAGGAACTCCCGCCATAGAGATCCGGGATATTTCTCAGGATACTATAGATAAATTTACCGGTGGACGGGGATTCGACCTTCACCTTCTCTGGAAAGCCGTGACAGAGGATACCAAGTGGAACGATCCCGAAAACGAAATCGTTATTTCCGGAGGCCCCCTCTGCGGCATAACCCAATATCCCGGTACCGGCAAGTGCTATGCCGCCTTTATCTCTCCCCTTTCGGACCAGACGTATGACAGTAATTCCGGCGGTTATTTCGGTCCTCTTCTCAAATTCTCGGGTTTTGACGCCATTGAAATTCAGGGGAAATCCGAAAAAGACGTAATCGTTTTCATTGATGGAGACCAGGGGAAAATTCAGGTTCTGGAATCTCCCTTTACGGACATCAATGCCTATACGGTTACGGAAGCTCTGCACGAATACTTCGCCAAAGATGAGGCGGATAAAATTAACATTTCCGTGGTAGCTGCAGGTAAAGCTGCCGAGAGCACACGTTGGGGATGCTTGAACATGAGTTTTTATGACCCCCGGCGCAAGGTAGCTCGTCTCAAGCAGGCGGGACGCGGAGGCGGCGGAACGATACTTCGAGACAAGAAAATCATTGCTCTGGTAGTGAAATACTCCAACGTTACGGGAACCGAGAATCATCCGGTGGATCTCAGAACGCTCCAGAAAGTGGGAGTTAAAATCCATAAAGAGATTCATGATCTCGACGACAAGCAGTGTTCTATGAGATCCGTGGGTACGGCTCACCTGAACGAGATTATGGATGAATACCATCTCCTTCCGGTGCATAACTACAAGTTCGGCCAAAGCCCTCATATCGACAAAATCCATTCTAGTGTTTACAAAAAGCACTTCACCCAGGGAATGGCGGATGGCTGTTGGTATGGATGTTCCATGGCCTGTGCCAAGGCGGTGGACAAGTTCGAAATTCAGACAGGCCCCTGTAAAGGGCA
>Ga0116163_1001313_pt1 | contig 15493 bp, 17 predicted proteins | sample AD_UKC107_MetaG_FD_89889 | JGI IMG/M metagenome (GOLD analysis project Ga0116163, IMG submission 89889) | Active sludge microbial communities of municipal wastewater-treating anaerobic digesters from Hong Kong - AD_UKC107_MetaG | ecosystem: Engineered > Bioreactor > Anaerobic > Digestate...
TGATGAATTTGTCAAAAAGTAAACTATTTACAACTTTTATTATTAAAAATAAAATCATAATATTTTTTAATCGGTTTAGGATCCGAAGATCTTTTGCTATATTTTTCTTTATCTTTTTTTGAAAATTCTGTACAATATTTATAAAATTCTTTACATGCTAATTTTTCTTCAGCACATTTTATATAATATTTACATTTTTCATTATAGACACAGGGTTCATTTTCTATCTTTTGAAAATTTTCGGGTTGTATTTGATAGTTCATTTTTTCTCCTTTAATAACAATATTCTTTTATTTTTTCTTTTGCTTTAAATTCTATATTTTTAATTTCTTTAATTTTACATTTTAAAAATAAAGCTAATTTTTTATATTTATTTTTTTCTTCATTAATTAAATCTATTTTTTTATCAATAATTTCAGTATTAAAATTTTCATTATAAAGAAAATTAATAACTAAATATTCTTTTTTATTTAAAATATCAAAAAAATTACAATTTAAAGTTTCATCAAAATTATAATATAAATTTTTTATTTTTTCATCGTCATAAATTATAAATTTATCATTATTTTTTGATTTATTTGATAATATTTTATTAAAAAATTCTTTTATATAAGCTTCTAGCCATTTATAAACATGTGTTGAAAATTTAGTTTTTTTATTAAAATTATAATAAAAAATTGCTTCTTGAATTGCATGACAAATTGTTTGATTTAAATCTTGTTTTAAATCATATGATAAGTCAAATTTTATGAATTTATTACTAATATTTTTATATTCATTTATTATTGCATTTATAGCATTTTCTCTTTTTAATTTATGCAAATCACAATTTTTATTACAATAAGAACATTTATTTTTTATTTCAATAATTATTTTATTATTTATTTTTTTTAATTTATGAACTTGAGAATTTGACAAATAAATGCCTTTAATTTTTATTATATTTGAATTTAATTTTGACCTTTTAAATTTATCTGGAAATTTTTTTAATAAATAATTTATTTTATTATTTATTATATATATTTTATTTATTTTTTTACAATCCCATTTAGCTTCTTTTATTAATTTTATAATTTGTTGATTTTCCATTATTATCCCCCTTTTTTATAAAAAATAAAAAATCATCGGTGACATAATTATAAAACAAATACATATTTTTGTAAACAGTTATTTTTTTCATAAATTTATCATTTTTAATTAAATTTACTATAATTATTTATATCATAGAGAGGATTTTTTTAATGATAATACGTACAAGAATTCCAACAGATAAATATAGTTTTATTGAAATTGAAGAAGAAATTGATTCAACATGTGCAGAAAAATCTATAGATTATTTTAAAAATTTAATTGAAAAAAATATAGTAAAAAAAGAATTAGGCAATATAGAAGTTATATTAGATGGAAAATATTGTGAAAAATGTAATAGTCAAGTTATTGAAAGTATTGGAATATCTCAAAAAAATAATAAACCATATCATTACATAAAATGTATAAATAATAAAGGAAATGATCCAAAATGCAATTATATTAAATGGATTGATGTTTCAAAAATACCAGAAAATATAAATATTGATGAAAATTAATATAGATACTAAAATAAATATATGACATTATATAATGAAATTTTTGATTTAAATAAACATAAAGATATATGCCCAACATGTAAAAGTGATTATAATACATTTTCTTGTGAACGTAAAGATTGGAAAACTTCAGATTGTAATTGCTATTTACAAAATAAATTATGGAAAGATTATTCATTAGCAAATATTCCAAATGATTATTTTTCAAAAGATTTTAATGATTATTCTTTTTTTGAAACTGAAAAAGAAAAAAAATATTTCAAGGAAATAAAAAAATATATTAATAATTTAGATAAAGTTTATGAATACGGTGCTTCATTATTTTTATATAATAAATTATCTTATGTTGGAAAAACATTTTTTGCAATTTGTATATTAAAAGAAGCATATAGAAAAAATTATTCAATCAAATTTGTTCAATTTGCAAAAATATATAGTGAAGTAATTAGTAATAGAGACTGTGAGCAATTTTTAAAAAATTTAAATAAATTTGATTTTTTAGTTATTGATTCTACAGATAAAATTATAAAAAAAGAATTTTTAACTGATATAAAATTATTAAATTATTTTGAAAATTTTTTAAAAAATAGATTTAAGCCTATTATTTTTACTTCATCTTCTCAATTAGATGAAAATATAGAAATATTAAAAATTATAAAAAAATCATTAAGAAATAGAATTTATGAACTTTATGTTGACAGCTCTCAACAATATTATAATCCAAATAATTATTGGGAAAATATATTAAGTGAAAAGTTAAAAATTATAAAATGAATAATGAACATCTTTTAATTCTTTCAATTTTAAAATATAAAGATATTAAATCAATTTTATTTAATTTTGATGATAATGAATTTAAAATTGAAGATAACAAAGAAAAATTTAATTATATAAAAAAACATTATAAAAAATATAATTCTATTCCTACAATTGATATTTTTGAAAAACAATTTGGAAAATTACAATTTCCTGAAGAAATTGAAAAACCATCTTATTATTCTGATTTTATTATTAATGAAAATAATAAAGAAAAAATGTTATTATTAGCAAAAAGAGTTGGTGAAAAAGTTGTAGAAGGTATAGATTTAAAAAAAATAAATGAATTAATATTACTTGGTTTAAGAAGAATAAATATAAATTATCAAGATGTATTTTCAGGTAATATTGGAAAAAATATACATAATAGAATTGAAAGATATTTAAATATTAAAAATAATGAAATAAAAAAATATAAATGGGGATTTTCTAATATTAAATCTTCAGTTATTGATGAAGAAACACCATTAGTTGGTGGTAGATTATATTTAATTCAAGCAAGACCTGGGATTGGTAAAACTTTTTTAATTTGTGCAACTTCTGCAAATTTATCATTAATGAATTATAAACCATTATTTATATCAAAAGAAATGGAAGTTGAAGAAGTATTAGAAAGAATAGATGCACTTGCGTCTGGAATTAGTTACAATAGATTAAAAAGAGGAATGCTTTCTGAAAAAGAATTTGAACATTTTAAAAAATATTTATTATCTATACAAAATAAATTAGATTTAGAAATAAAAAATCCAAAAATTTGTACACAAACAATTATTTCACAAATGATAGAAGAAGTAAATCCTGATATTGTTTTTATTGATTATTTACAATTATTAAAAGATGATTCTAATGCAAAAGATAAAAGATTACAAGTTGCTAATATAATTTATGATTTAAAATCTATGGCGCAACAATATAAAATTCCAATAGTTATTATTTCTGCTTCTAATAGAGAATCTGCAAAAAATGATACTGGTCCTTCATTAGAAAATATATCAGAATCAGATGCAGCAGCTTTTGCTATTGACGTCTCATTTTCACTTTTTCAAAATGAAGAAGAAAAATTGATGAATATAATGAATTTAAGTTGTGTAAAAAATAGACATGGAAAAACATTTATAACAAAATTATTTTGGAATATAGATGATTCAATAATAAAAGAAATTTAATGACAAATATTGAACTTATAAAATTTTTAATAAAAAATGATATTTTAAAAGAATATAAAATATTACCATTTAGTAATGAATTACTTTGTCTTTGCCCTTTTCATGAAGAAAAAAAACCTAGTTTTGGCATAAATTTAATAACTGGAAAATATAATTGTTTTTCTTGCGGTGAAGCAGGATTAAATTTTTCTTCTTTTTTTAAAAAGATAACAAAAATTTATGATATAAATTTTGAGCATATAGAAGAAAATAAAATATCATTATTAAATAATGAATTACAATTATTAAAATTAAAAAATCAAAAAAAAGAAAAAATTTTTTTTAATCCTATAATTTTTAAATATTTTAATGATAATTTAGGTGATTGGATAAAATTACGAATAAACAATAAAAAAATAATAGAATTATTTGAAATAAAATATAATAAAGAAAAAAATCAATATTTAATACCAATAAGAAATGAATTTGAAGAAATAGTTGGTTATGTAATTAGACAATTTAAAAAACCAAAATATCTTTATAACACTGGTTTAAGTAAAAAAGAAATTTTATTTGGATTAGATAAATGTAAAGGAAGCACAGGGATAATAACAGAAGGTCCGTTTGATGTTATAAAAACATTTGATAATGATTGTAAAAATTGTATTGGAATTTTAGGTGCAAAAATGAGCAAAGAACAAGAAAAATTGATATTACAATATTATAATACAATAATAATAGCAACTGATAATGACAAAGCAGGTAAAGATTGTATGAAAGATATATATAATAGATTAAAAGGAAAGATTAAAGTTTATAAATTTTCATGGGTAACAAATAAAAAAGATTTAGGTGAATTAACAAAAAAAGAATTAAAATTAGAATTAAATCATTTAATAGGAGGTTCATAAAAAAAGATAAGCGATTTTTCAACGCTATATTTGAAAAAAGTGTTAAAACTAGGTTGCGGATCATCCTCATTACCAGCACTAATTCTCTTTAAGGTAATTGCAAATCCTTTTTTTGTGGGAGCTATTTAAAATAAAAATAATAATATTATTGCGATAGTTTTTTAGTGGAATTTTTTTATTAAATAAAAAGTTTAATAAAAATTGTTTTCTATCGTTCCGAATTTTTTATAAGTACATTAAAAAATACCAAACTATATGTATGGTTATAGGAAAATAACAAGAGAGTATAATACAATAATATTAAATTTTCTATAAGTACAAACATCAATTATTTTATTTCATTTATATGGAAAAAACACCACTTTGTTTAGTGGGAGCATGTTATCTATTTATATATGCTTGAAATATGTAAAAAATAAACTATAATAAAATAATGAAAAATAAATTTGATAATTTTTTTATGAAAATTGCAATTATTACTTCTGAAAATTCTAAATCAAATAGAAATAAAGTTGGTTGTATAATAGTAAAAAATGGAAATATAATATCAATTGGTTGGAATGGAACTCCACATGGTTTTGATAATAAATGTGAAGATAAAAACTATAATACAATACCTGAAGTAATTCATGCTGAAGAAAATGCTATTTGTAAATTAGCTAAATCAACAAATTCTTCACAAGATTCTACTTTATATATAACATTATCACCATGTTATAATTGTGCAAAATTAATAATACAATCTGGAATAAAAAGAGTTGTTTATTTAAAAGAATATCGTGACATTGAACCAATTAATTTTTTAAGAAAGGCAAATATAATTTGTGAAAAATATAATTAATCTTCATAATCATACTCATTATTCAGCATTAGATGCACTTTCAACACCAAAATTATTAGTTGATAAAGCTATTGAACATGGAGTAAATTCAATTGCTATAACAGATCATGGGAATATGAATAATTGGGGTAATTTTTATTTATATGCAAAAAGTAAAAATATAAAACCTATTTTAGGATGTGAATTTTATATAATTGAAGATTTAGAAGAATGGAAAAAATTAAAATTATATTATGAAGAAAATAAATCAAAAGATAAAGAAGAAAAAAAGAAAATATTATCAAAGCTTAGACAAAGAAATCATTTAATTATTTTAGTAAAAAATTTAGAAGGATTTGAAACTATTAATCAATTAATATATGAAAGTTATAATAATTTTTATTATCGTCCAAGAATTGATAAAAAATTATTAGAAAAATATAATAAAGGATTAATTTGTTCATCTGCCTGTTTAGCAGGTGAAATTCAACAATATATTATTAATAAAGATTTTGAAAATGCAGAAAAAACAATTTTATGGTATAAAAATTTATTTAAAGAAGATTTTTATTTAGAAATTCAATTTAATGAATTAAAAGAACAGCATGATTGTAATTTAAAATTGATTGAATTGGGAAAAAAATTTGGAATAAAAATAATAATTACTGCTGATAGTCATTATGTTAATAAAGATGATCAAACAACACATCAAACTTTGCTTTTATTGCAATCAAAACAAACTTATACAGAATTAAATAATAAAGATGCTTGGGAATTTTCAACAAAAGGATTATTTGTAAAAAATAGAGAAGAATTTTGGAATGATTGTCAAAAATATAATTTAGAAATTGATAAAGAAATGTTTAATGAATTTGCTAATAATACATTTGAAATAGATTCAAAAATTGAAGAATTTGAAATTAATAAAGAATTAAAACTCAAAGATATGATGCCAGAAATAAAAAATAAAGATGAATATTTATTTAATTTTTGTATAGAAAGAATAAAAGAAAAAAAATTAAATGATATATATATTGAAAGATTGAAATTTGAAACTGATATAATTAAACAAAAGAAATTTGCTAATTATTTTTTAACTGTTTCAAAAATTGTTAATGATGCAAAAAAAGAAATGATTATTGGATGTGCAAGAGGTTCTGGAGGTGGTTGTTTAATAAATTATCTTTTAGGAATAACTGAGATAGATCCAATAAAATATGATTTATTATTTCATAGATTTTTAAGTATTGAAAGAATGGATCCACCAGATATTGATATTGATTTTGAAAATAATGATAAAGTAAAAAATGACCTTATGAAAAAATTTGGAAATGATGTTGCATGCGTAACAAATTATAATACATTTCAAATATTAGGTTTAATAAAAGATTTATGTAGAACTTATGAAATATATGATATCAAATATTTAAACTCAATAAATAAAAAAATAGATTTAGAATTACAAGAAGCAATTGGAATAAAAAATGAAGAATCAGATATTGATTTTGATCTTCATAACATAGAAGATTTAATAAATAGTTCACCGACATTTAAAAAATTTATATATGAAAATAAAATTTTAGAAAATGATTTAAAAAAATTAATTGGAAAAATAAAACATATAGGAAAACATGCTGCAGGAGTAATAGTTTGTGATAATTTAATAAAAAAAATGCCAACAATGATTATTAAAGAAACTTTACAAACATCTTTAAATGAAGGGGCAAATGAAAGATTATTAACAGATTTTGGATTTGTTAAAATTGATGTGTTAGGATTAAAAACATTAGGTGTTATACATAAATGTTTGAATTTAATAGGGTTAAAAAATAATAAAAGTGGTCTTCAATTATATAATGAATTATTGCATCCTGATAAATTAAATTTAAATGATAAAAAAATATATGAAAATATTTTTCATAATTTTAATTTATTAGGTATATTTCAGTTTGAAACTGATTCTATGAAGTCAATGATTGATAAAGTTAAGCCTAATTGTTTTGAGGATTTAATTGCAATAAATGCATTATTTAGACCGGGTCCTTTGAGCAGTGGTGTTGCTTATGAATATGGTGATAGAAAAAGAGGAATTAAACCAGAAAATTATTATAATAATGATATAGTAAAAAAAATTTTATCAAAGACTTTCGGACTATTATGCTTTCAAGAAGATGTTATGAACCTTGGTAAAGAATTAGGAGACTTAACTTTAGCAGAAACAAATATGTTACGTAAGTTATTAATGAAAACTAAAAAAGGTGAAATAATAGATGAAAAATTAGAAAAATTAAGAATTAAATTTTTTGAAGGTGCAAAAAATAAAAATATGAAATTACAAAATATAGAAGAATTATGGGTAAATATGATAAATTTTGCAAAATATTCTTTTAATAAATCTCATGCAACTGGTTATGCAATGATTGCGTATCAATGCTCTTACTTAAAAACTTATTATCCAATTGAATATTATTGTTCATTGTTACAATTAGAAGATTTATGTAATTATTCTAAAATTATTAATGAAATGTTAAGGAATAATATAAAAATGAATCCATTAGATTTAAATAAAAGTGGTTTAGAATTTAAAATTTTCGAAAATGAAGTTTATTTTGGTTTTTCTAATATTCATGGTATTGGAGAAAAAGCAGCTAATGCAATAATACAATCAAAAAATAATAAAAATTTTGAAGATTTTTTTGATTTTATAACAAGAGATGATATAAATTGGAGACAATGTAATAAAAAAATAGTTGAGACTTTATTAAAAATTGGCGTATTTGGTGATGATTATTATTATAAACAAATGATTTATGAAGAATATAATAAAAGAAAAGGGCATTTATCAAAAAAACAATCATTATGGGGAAATGATCAAAAAAATGCTTTAATAGAAAAAATAAAAGAAGATATAAAAGATAATCCTAAATGTTCTATATTATTAACAAATGATCAAAAAATGAGATTTGAAAAAGAATTTTATAAAATAAATTTTAAATATTCACCATTTTTTACTGATGATAAAAAAGAAATAATTGAAACTTTATTAAATAGTGGAAAAGTTGGAGGAATAAATTCAGACAAATTATATAAATTAGTTCAATTTAATGATATTAAGCGTTTTAATGATAAAAATGGAAATGAAATGTGTTTTATAATGATGAATGATTATATTGGTTCAGCAATAAAAGGTGTAATTTTTTCTAGTTTATATAATAAATTAGACATTAAAGATGAAGGAATTTATATTGTAACAGGAAAAAATGATGGTAATTTTTTATTAAAAACATATAAAAATATTTTAGATTTTAAAAAAGTATTGGAGGAAAATAATGTTAGAAATAGAATTAGTAGATGAAAATGCAAAAATGCCAACGAGAGGAACAAGTGAATCTGCAGGTTTAGATTTTTATACGCCAATTGATTTTACTATTTTTCCAAAAAAAGATATATTAATACCTCTTGGTTTAAAAATGAAATTTCCAAAAGGTTGGGCAATGATTTTTAAAGAAAAATCTGGCATTGCAACTAATAAAAAATTAGATGTTGGTGCTTGTGTTATAGATTCAGATTATACTGGTATTCCTCATGCACATTTAATAAATAATTCAGATAATATAGTCACATTTAAAGCAGGTGAAAAAATAATACAAGGAATATTAATTCAAGTTTGGATAGGTAATGCAATAGAAGTTAAAAAAATAGATAATTTAACTGAAAGAGGAGAAGGCGGTTTCGGAAGCACAGGAAAATAAATAATGTTAATTGAAACAAAATCACCATTTTTAATTAGTACATATAATTTGTCTCAAATAAAAAATAATGAATGGAATAATATTAATAAGTCAAAAAATAGTTATTATATTGGGGATAATAATATAAAATTATTAAGATATCCTGGATTTTTATTTAAAAATAAAAATGATGTTAAATTATATGAAGAATGTTATAAAGAATATAAAAATGATTTTACTCCTCCAAGAGGTAATTTAAAAAATACAAAGTATATATTTTGTGGTATTAAGCCAGGCCATTATTATGCGAATTTAAGCAAATCTGAATCATGTTGGTTATTTGGACCTTCTACTAAAATTTTGTTAAGATTATTATATGAATGTAATCAATATCCTTATTTTACAAATATTTATAAATCACATTATTGTGAAATGAATAAAAATTTAACTTCAATAATTAAAGAAATAGAAATTGTTAATAAAATAATAAATAAACCAAAAATAATTTTTTTAGGTAATTATGAAGAATATTATAGACTTTCAAAAAAAATCGAAAATGAATGTTTTAGAATATACCATCCAGCTTATATTGCCAGAAAATATACAGAAGAAAATTTTTTAAATTGGAAAAATCAATTTATTGATTTAGGAATTAAATTATGAAAATTGCAATTTTAAAAATAGGAATGAACTTTTTATGGAATAATCCAAAAGATGTAGTTGGTGGAATTGGTGAGGCAAAAGCAATAATAGAATTATTATCTGAAACAAATAAAATAAATATTTATTCAAAAATTGAAAAAGAAGAAAATCCTATAGTAAATGTATCAATAAAAAATATAAATATGTTTAAAAATGAGGAAGATATTTTATTAATTTTTAATGGATTTCCAGGATTTGATAAAAATATTATTGATATTCATGAAAAACAAAATAATATAATTAATAATTTTAATGGTAAAGTTTTTTACATTTTTATAGATCCTGAATTAGGATTAAGAAATATTGAAGGTATTAATATAAAAAGAAAAGACTTAAAAATTATAACGTCTATATTTTCTAGGTCAATTGTAAAAAACAAAATTAATGAAAATGGTAATTTTATAGAGAATATAGATAATATATATCATTTTTCATTTGAAAAATATCCTATGTTATTTGAACAATTACCTTATAATAAATTTCCAATATATGATTTAATTTATATGGGTTCTTTTAGAAAAGGAAAAAGACTTGAAAAATTAAAAAAATATTATTCTTGCGTAAATAATACGCATTTTTTTGGTAGAATAAATAAAGATAATTTAAAAGAACATTTTGATATTATGCCAATATTTCATGGTGCAGTTAAATATGAAGAAATAAAATATTATATAAACAATTCTCTATGTCATGTCGTAATTGGTGATGAATTTTATGAAGGTAATATTTTTACTCCAAGAATTTATGAATGTATAAATTATTCAACTGTTTGCTTTATTGATATAGATATGGATCCATTTAGAACTTTATTTAAAAATGATTTTAATTATGTTATTAATAAATTTGATTTAATAAGTAAAATGTCATATTTAAAAAATAATCCTTCTTTTAGATTACAAATAATTAATGAACAAAGAAAAAATATAAATTTTAAAAAACATATTTATAGAAAAAAATTAGAGGATTTATTATGTTAAATATTGTAATTTTTTCTGGTGGTTCAGGAAGTATTTCATTACAAAATGGTTTAAAATCAATTTCAAAATACATAAAAATAACTAATATTATAAATGCATATGACGATGGAAAAAGTACAGGTATTTGTAGAAAAATAATGAATGTTTTAGGACCATCAGATGTAAGAAAAAATCAATTCATACAATACCTTAATTCAAGAGAAAAATATAATCAATCAATTATTTCTTTTTTTGATAAAAGATATGATTTACCAAAAAATAAAGAAAAAGATATGTGTATAAAATTATTAAAAGAATTAAAATTAAATGAAAAATTTATTTTAGAAGCTATTGACATTTTTTTTGAAAATTATAATTCAAAGTATGAATTTAAAGATTTTAATTTAGCAAATATTGTTTATTCAGCAATGTTTAAAAAATATGGTTATGAAAATACAATAAAAAAATTCTCTGAATTTTTAGAAATTGATGATAATGTAATTTTAAATTCTTATGATAATTTATTTTTAAAAGCAAAAACAAAGAACGGGAAAATTATAAATTCAGAAAGTGATATTGTAAATTTTAATAATGAAAATGATAAAATAGAAGAAATATATTTTAAAAATGATAAAAATGAAAATATTTTACCTAAATCTAATACAAAAGTATTGGAAACAATATATGAAGCAGATTTAATAATTTTTTCTAGTGGTACTCAATGGAGTTCATTAATACCAACTTATATGACTATTGGAATAAATGATGCTTTAGAAAAAACAAAAGCAAAAAAAATATTAATTATGAATAATTCTCAAGATAAAGATATGATAGGAATAGATGGTGAAAATATATTAAATATTATTTCAAAATATGTTAATCTTAAAAATATAATTATTTTATTTAATGAAGATGCAGATAAAAAAATGAATTTTAACAAAAATAAAAAAAATTATAAAATTTATAAAATGGGTAATTTTAATGGAAAACATGATCCAAAATTATTAGCAAAATTTTGTTTATATGAATATTATGGTTTAGATAAAATACCTAATTTATTATTATTTGATTTTGATGATACAATATATTCTAGAAATGATGATGAATATAAAATTTCATTAGATAATATAAATTTATTAAATGAAATTTCTTTAAAATATAAATCTGTTTTAATAACAGGTAATAGTTTTATTCATTTATATGATAAATTAAATTATTTAAAAGAAATTAATTTTGAAATGTGGGCAGATGGTGGAATTATTAATTATAAAAATAATAAAAGAATAAATACTCCTAATAAATATAAAGTTGAAAAAATAAATGAAATAATTGAATTTTTATATTATAATCTTAAAATAGATCCAGTTAAAATTTCTAAAAGAGGTGATAATGAATTCATAACTTGTATTTCAATAAGGCCATTAAATAATGAGGTAAGGATAATTTTAAAAGAATGTTTAAATTTATATTTTGAAAAAAACAAAATAAATAATATTGCAAAAATTACTGGTAAAACAACAATAGATATTTTTTGCAAAGAAACAAATAAAATAAAAATATTTGATGAAAATATTGACTATAATAATTATGAATTTAGTTTTTATATTGGTGATGAATGTGAAATTGGTAATGATAAAGAAATTGCAAATAAATGTTATAAATTTTATAATGTAAAATCAATTTATGATACTAATATTTTAATGACTTTGTTAAAGGAAAATTATGAGTAAAGGAATAATTTTAGCTGCTGGTAATCAAAAAAGATTTAATTCAAAAAAATATAAATCACTTGTTGAATTTAATGGAAAAACTTTATTAGAGTATAATATTGAAAATATGAGATGTTTTGTTGAAAAAATTTATGTTGTAATTTCAAATAAAATGAATGCAAAACAATTTGAAAAAATCATAAAAAATTATAAAAATGTTAATTTAATAAAAATAAAATCTGGTTATGGTTGCGGTCATGCTGTTTTAAAAGCATTAGATAAAATATTTTTTACAAAAAATGATAATTTTTATTTAATTTGGGGTGATTCATTTCAAGATAAAAAAGTTTATAAAAAAATATATAATTTAAATAATTTTATAACTGTACCTGTTTATTATACAGAAAATCCTTATGTTCAATTTGTTGTTAATGACAAAAATATAAAAAATGTTAAATTTTCAAAATATAATGAGGTTATCAATAAATATGGTTTTCAAGATTTATCAATTTTTAAATTTAATGGTAAAATAATATATGATTTATTAAAAAATGTTGATTATCGAAATAATGAATTATTATTTTTAGATTTATTTAATACTTATAATATTGGAAAAATTGTTGTTTTTAATAATTTTAAAAAAAATTCATTTAATACAATTGAAGAATATAAGGAGATTTTTAATTGATTTTAATATTTGAAGGATTTGATAAATCTGGCAAAACTACATTAGCAAAAAAAATTTCAGAAAAATATAATTTTTCATATTTTAAACCTACAAAACAAATAAATTCAAGTATAAATTTAGAAGAATCAATAAAACATGATTGGAGAATATTACTAGATTTATTTTCTCAAATAAATATAAATATAATTATTGATAGATCTTTTATTAGTCAATGGGTTTATAGTATCATTTTAAGAAAAGATTTAATAAAAAAACAATATGGAAATTTAGAAGAGTACAATAAAATATTTGAAAATTATTGTAATGAATTAAATAAAATTAATAGTTTAATTATATTTTGCAAAAGAAAAAATTATGATAATGAAAATGATGAACATGTTAACGTTAAAGATAATAAATTATTTAATTTTGTTTATGATGATTTTTTTAAAATGTTTAAAATTAAAAATATTCTTAAATGTGATTTTGAAAATGGAATAGAAGATAATTTTTTAAAAATTGAAAGAAAATTAAATAATGAATAATGAAATTATATTAAAAAAAATAATTAATAAATTTTATAAAAAAATTAAAAACAAAGATTTTATTATTGACAAAAGTAATGTAAAATGTGTTGAAATATTAACAGAAAAAATTTTGTTAAATCCTAATCAGCCAATAATTAATTTTAATATTAAAAAAACAAATGAAGAATATTGTAAAAAAGAATTAAATTGGTATTTATCTAAAAGTTTAAGTATAAAAAAATATGTTGATGATATTAAAATATGGAATGAGGTTTGTACAAAAGATAAAAATAAATTAATTAATTCTAATTATGGTTGGTGTATATTTTCACAAGATAATTACAACCAATATAAAAATTGTCTAAAAGAATTATTAATAAATATTAATTCAAGAAGAGCAATGATGATTTATACAAGACCGTCAATGTGGAAAGATTATAATAAAAACGGAATGTCAGATTTTATATGCACTAATTGTATTCAATGTTTCATTAGAAATAACAAATTAATTTATGTAATTGAACAACGTTCATGTGATTTTATTTTTGGTTTTTTTAATGATTTTTATTGGCATTGTTATGTTTATAATAAATTATTAATTGAATTAAGAGAGAAATATAAAAATTTGAAATCAAATAAAATAATTTATAAAATAAATAGTTTGCATTTATATGAAAGACATTTTCAATTAATTGAAAAAATTTACTATAATGAAATATAGGAGGTGTAAAATGGAAGAAAAATATAATAGAAGTAAAATAGTAAAAGAATTGATTTCTCAAGGTATATCAAAGGAAGAAATTTTTGCAAAATGTATTGAACTTGGTGAAAAAAATGAAAAAAATCTAAAAGGTTTTATTAATAGAACTATAAAAGCAACTCAAATTGTTAAAATACAATAATTAAACAAAATAATAAATAAGGAGAAAAATATGGTATCAATAGAAGATTTTATTACTAAAACAAGTAAAGAAAAAGGTAATTATAAAAATCTATATCTTGATAAAATAAAAAAAGGTGATAAAAGAACATTAAGAATATTAGAAAATGTGGAAAGTAATAATGTAAAAAAATTTATTTTTATGCATTCTTATTTATCAGGGATTGGTAGTACTCCATGCACAAATACAGCAGAAAATGTTAAAGCAGGTGATATTTGCCCATTTTGTCAAAATGCTGTTGATGAATTAAATAAAGTTGCAAAAGAACATTTTGAATGGTTAAAAACTTTAGATATTGTTAATAAAGAGGAAACTGATAAATTTAATAATGAAATATCTAAAATGGCAGATAAATCTAAACCAAAATTAATTTTTAAAAATGGGAAAGTTTTTGAATTAGAAAATACATTTGACTCTGAAATTTTTTATCAATTGACAGATGAGCAAAAAAAGATTTATAAATCTTTTTATGATAAAAATTCTTTTGCTGAAGGCAAAGCGCGTAGTTGTAAATTTTATATCCCTGTTTTTGATTATGCAACTGATGAAATAAAAATTTGGGAGTTTTCTCCAAGTATTTGGAATAAATTAGATGAAAATTTTACAAAAGCAGGTTATGCTTTTAATAGTGCAGATTTTTCAATAACTCATAATGGTATAAAAGGTAATTGGTGGCTTGTTTCAAAAAAAGATTCATCTCCAATTTCTAATGAAATTGTTCAAAAATATGAAAACGTTAAAGAAACAATTTATCAAGAATTGAACAGAAAAATCAATATTCCAACTCATGAAAAACAAATTGAAAATTTTAATAAATATAAAGAAGCATTATTAAAAAAACAAAATGATAAAGAAAATTCTAATAAAGTGAAAGAAGAAATTAATTCTTCTGAATCTTTTTCTAATCAAACGAATGTTGATAAAGAATTAGAACAACTTTTCAGTTAATATTAGTATTTTTTTAGGAGTTATTAATGACAAA
>Ga0116163_1001319_pt1 | contig 15480 bp, 14 predicted proteins | sample AD_UKC107_MetaG_FD_89889 | JGI IMG/M metagenome (GOLD analysis project Ga0116163, IMG submission 89889) | Active sludge microbial communities of municipal wastewater-treating anaerobic digesters from Hong Kong - AD_UKC107_MetaG | ecosystem: Engineered > Bioreactor > Anaerobic > Digestate...
CGGCGTTACAACGATGTTCAATAACGATGAGAAGGGGAGGAGCGGGAAAGAGATTGCAGCGGCCACGCTTCAGAAGTGCGGAGGGGGCGGAACTTTCGCGCTCAATATATACGGGATGAATGACGGGCTTAAAGAGGCTGAGGTCATGGGTTGGAGCATACACCCTGTTACAGACTGGGAGGGGCTCATGAAATTCAGCAGGGACTTTGTGAAGAAACATTACGGCAGGGAGAAACGATGAGAGAGGGGCCTTCACTTGAAGCTATGATGGACAGGCTTGCCGCCATACCCCCGGAGTTTACAGAGGGGATGGGGAAAGCGGGCGGGAAAAAAAGCGGTGTAAAACTCCCGGCCCTGGTTAATGATCTCCTCACTGATCTTGGCGGCGGGCATATAACGCCGGAGGAGGTAAAGGCGCTTGAAACATCTCCTGAAAAAAAACCTCACCTGGAAATCGTTGCAATCCTCTGTCATATTTACCATGATCCTGCTCTGCGGGAACTCAGTGTGTCCCATGAAAAGATAAGAAAATTTTTCCTCTCCCGGAAACCTGAAGAGCTTGCCTCGTGCATTGACGATGCCGGAATTTTTATCACTGACCCTGAAAGGCGGGAGGAGATCTGCAGGCTTGCACTTAATGTTACCGGTATGTACCCCTCCGGAGAGAATGAGAAGAGGGCGAAGGAGAGGCTTGCCACCCTTGATTCAGTTGAGAGGGAAAAGATCCTTGATAAGACACGTGAGGCTCAGAAGAGGGCAAGGGAGATCCGTGAGGCCATGCTCCGCAAAGAGGCTGAAGAGGCCGCGTCAAAGATGTCAAGGGAGTAGAATATGAAACAGCCTGTACCTCGTGAAATTTCTGAAAGAATACCTTTAATGAAGAAGGAGTGGCTTCCCCTTTATAACAGGATGGGTGAACATTCCCATGCTCCCAGGTGGAACACCATGTGCGGCGACCGGCTTTTTAAAGGGGACCTTGAGTATGTCAGGGGATTCGCTGCCGGCCTTGAATCTGAGAGAACTTTTACCGGCCCCGAACCATCTGAGTCGATAATAGAATGGTGCGAATCGATGAAGAACAGGTCGCACTGGTTTGAATCAAAAATTGCAGGACTTGACTTAAAGAGGGAGTGGCATCTGGTACCTCTTATGAGAAGGAGTGACATGCAGTCCTCGCTTGAATACATTCTCCCCTATGATGCTAACCTTTCCCGACTCGTGGTTAACCCAACGTCGGGAACAACGGGCCACCCGATCCCCGCTCCGAACCACCCCGCAGCAGTGGGATGCTATGATCCGATGATACAGTATGCCCTGAGGATGAACGGCCTTAAATCCTCATGTGTTGGTGATAAGGTGGCGGCAATACAGGTCTGTTCGCAGCAGAAGACCATTGTGTATCATACTGTTCACTCATACCTTGACGGTGCAGGCTTCGCAAAAATTAACCTGAATGAGAATGAGTGGAGGTCACCGGAAAGTTCCGCCCTGTACATAAAGGATATGGCTCCGGTATTCCTTTCAGGCGACCCTTACTCATTCCTTGATTATATCAGGCGCGGCATTGAATACAGGCCCGGGGCAATCCTCTCCACTGCTGTAACTCTGGAAAGAGCGCTTCGCGAGAAAATCTCCGGTTACTTCAGATGTCCGGTGGTTGACATGTACTCACTGAATGAGACAGGTCCAGTTGCATACAGCTGTCCCGATGATCCGTCGAAATATCATATACTCCCCCATGACATATATGTTGAGGCTGTTTCAGAAACAGGGGAACCTCTCCCTGAAGGTGAGGTCGGGAAGATCGCTGTATCAGGTGGGAGGAACCCGTACCTTCCTCTGCTCCGCTACCTTACGGGCGACAGGGGTGCGGTGAGTTACGGAAAATGCAGCTGCGGCGAAACATCTCCGACTCTGAGCAGCTTCGAGGGGAGGGAGCTTGTCCTTTTCCGCAGCAGGGGGGGCGGTATTGTTAATTCAATTGACATATCGGGGATCGTAAGGTCTTTTCCTGTTTATTCATTCTCATTTCTTCAGCGGGCCGATTATTCATGTATACTGAAGATCGATGCGGGGGGTGAGATGACGGCGTCTCTTGCGAACCGGATGAAGGATGGGATAGAGGCGCTTTTCGGTGAAGGCGTTACTGTTGAACCGGTGAGGGAAAAGCCTGCTGCAGGGGGGAAGTTCCGGCCATTTATATGCGAGGTGGAGTAGAATTTTTTATGAATTTTTTTGATATCAATTACATACTTTTTCAGCTTCCCGGTTACGGGGTCAGCGCGGTTGAGTTTATCGGCACCGCAACAGGCCTTTTATGCGTTATATACGCGGCAAGGGAAAAAATAATATCCTGGCCTCTCGGCATAGTAAACGCAATCTTCTTTTTTATTCTCTTCTACCAGGCCAGGCTTTACCCGGATATGCTGCTTCAGATCTATTTTTTCGCCACATCGGTTTACGGCTGGTGGAGGTGGACCCATCCCCGTGATGAACTTGAAACTGACAGCAAGGATGAACTTAAAGTTTCACGCCTTGAGAATACTGAACTTCTTGCCATGACGGCACTTACTGTTGCCGCCTCTATCCTTGCAGGTTCGGCAGCTGAACGTTTTCACCTCTGGCTCCCCTTTATCTTTCCTGAGCCAGCGGCCTTTCCCTACGCGGACTCTTTTGTCGCGGTCATGAGTGTTACGGCACAGATACTCCTTTCAATTAAAAAGCTGGAGGCCTGGATACTCTGGGTGATCGTTGATGCTGTTGCCATGACAATATACCTGCAGAAGGGTATATACCTTGTCAGCGCCGAGTATCTGGTGTTCGGGATAATCGCCTCATCAGGGCTGCTGAACTGGAACAGGATATTCAGCGGCTACGGCGCTGAAGCGGAGGCTGCGGAATGAAACAGGGGCTTGTGATAGGTAAATTCCTACCTCTCCATTCGGGGCATGAGGCCCTGATCAGGTTTGCCATGTCAAACTGTGATGAGCTTACGGTCCTTCTCGGTGTAACTGCAGGTGAGCCTATACCGGGCCACCTGAGGTACAAGTGGCTCTGGGAGACATTCAGGGGGGAGGAGGGGGTTCGCATTGAGTACACTGATGATCCGCTCCCTGACGCTCCAGTATCTTCAAGGGAGGTCTCCAGGGTCTGGGCTGATTACCTTTCAGAGCGTTTCCCTGAGACGCGGATAATCTTCAGCTCCGAACAGTACGGGGAATACCTTGCGGAGTACATGGGGATAGAACACAGGTTTTTTGATCCTGATCGGAGTGAAATACCTGTGTCGGCAACAATGATCAGGGAGTCCCCTTACGTGAACTGGAAGTTTCTCTCTGAGGCAGCGAGGCCTCATTATGTGAAAAAGATATGTGTCTACGGGCCTGAAAGTACAGGTAAGACAGTTCTGACAGAAAAACTGGCAGCCCATTATAAAACTTCATTCGTGCCAGAAGTGGCGCGTCACATAATAGACGATGAAGGGGGCGATGTCACTTACGAAATAATTGAGAGGATCGGCCCTGCGCACGCTGAGGCTATAATTGAAAAATGTAAAACAGCGGAGAGGTTCCTCTTTGTTGATACTGATGTTGAAATCACGCGCCTTTTTTCAGATTACTACTTCGGACAGACTCCGGATTTTCCTTTATGGGTGGATGGGGCAAACAGATTTGACCTCTACCTTTTCCTTGAGATAGACGCCCCTTACGTTGAGGACCCGCAGCGCGACGCGGAGCATATGAGGGAGGAGTTCAGGGAGAGGCTCCTCAATGTACTGAAGGAGAAGGGCGCGGAATATGAAATAATAAGCGGCGCATGGGATGAACGCTTTTTCAGGGCTGTTGAAGCTGTTGAGAGGAGGTGGCCCACAGAGCCCGGTGTGTAATTAAGTTATTGACATTAACAGGGCCGGAATTTTTTTATTAATCATTATGAAAAACAGGACAGAAATATCATTATCATCCATGGCTGAACTGTTCGGAAAATTATTCAGAGTTTTTCCCGGGCCGTTTCTGGTAACTGCCTTAAGGAGAACAGACCCGAAGTTCAGGGAGAAGCTCCTCCTCACTGTATCGATGTCTAATGAGTGCGGAGGTTGAATCAACGCGCATTCAGCCGCCGGTCGGAGGCTCGGACTTTCACGCAGGGAGATAGAGGACCTGATAACACTGCGGAAGGAGAACTTTGAATACAGGGAGTGGCTTGCGCTGACCTTTGCCAGGGAGTTTATCTTCAGCAAAGGTATTCCGCATGACTGGGAATTTCTTTCTGAATACCGGGAAACCTGGCCAAAACGTGAACAGAGGTATATACACAAGCTTGTGAGGATGATGGATTTTTTTAACTGCGCGGGCAACATATTTATACGCATTCCCTGGAAGTATTCCCTGGAAAGGGGGGACAGCTGTTCGCTGCCGCAGACAGGTTCAGCTGATAAGGAATAAAAAAGCCCCGGGAAATCGGGGCTTTTTTAATTAAATGGTTCAATTATTTTCCTGTATCTGCAGCCAGATCTGTCCCGGATTTATTCATATTATAGGCCATGAATGCTCCGAATGCTACAAGGGCCGCTATTATGCCCACGGGGTATGCTATTGTTGTTGAAAGCTTGAATCCCTCGGGGGCTATCATGATATATGTAACACATACTGCTGTCATGAATGTGGCCGGGATTGTTGCTATCCAGTGTAACCTGTTGTTCACTGCCAGGTAAGCCGCGCTTCCCCAGAGAACAATTGTTGCCAGTGTCTGGTTGGACCATGCAAAGTATCTCCAGATGATTGAGAAATCCATGAAGTTAAGCGCAAGGCCGATGGCAAAGAGGGGTGCCGCAACGAGAAGACGGTTTTTAATTTTCTGCTGATCAAAATTCATCGCATCAGCAATGGTAAGCCTTGCACTCCTGAATGCTGTGTCACCTGAAGTTATAGGGCATGCAATTACACCGAGTATCGCCAGGATGCCGCCAGCAACTCCGAGAAGACCGATAGAGACATCGTGTACAACAACGCCTGCTCCTCCTTTTGCGAGTGATGCCGCAAGTCCGGGGATGCCGTTAAAGAATGTCATTGAAGCAGCGGCCCATACTAGTGCTATTATACCTTCTGCCACCATTGCTCCGTAGAATACTCTGCGTCCGTATTTTTCAGTTTCAATACACCTTGCCATAATAGGTGACTGGGTTGAGTGGAACCCGCTTATGGCGCCGCATGCTATTGTTATGAAGAGCATCGGCCATATAGGGAGCTTTTTAGGATGAAGGTTGCTTAAAGTTATCTCCGGAATAGGGTTCTGGAAGAAAAGGATTGCAATCCCTATGCCGAGGGCCATAATCAGAAGTACAAGACCGAAAATCGGGTAGAACCTTCCTATGATTTTATCAATTGGGAGAATTGTGGCAAAGAAATAGTAGGCTATAATCGCTGCAAGCCAGAACCATTTGTTTGCGAAAATACCTGTCATGCCGAGATTTGCCAGTAAACCTGCCGGGCCCGCGATAAATACCGTACCGACAAGAACAAGAAGAATTACTGAGAAAACTCTCATGAAGTTTTTCATGAAATCGCCCAGGTAGATTCCCACTATCTCAGAGATGCTTTTTCCTTCATGCCTTACTGAAAGCATGCCTGAAAAGAAGTCATGGACAGCTCCCGCGAATATTGTTCCGAGAACGATCCAGAGAAAAGCCGCCGGTCCGTAAAGCGCACCCATAACAGCCCCGAAGATCGGCCCCAGTCCCGCGATATTCAGTATCTGGATGAGGAGAATTTTTTTCCATGGGAGAGGGACATAGTCAACCCCGTCGTTAAGGGCAACAGCGGGGGTTTTTCTGTCAGGTTCAATACCGAACACTTTTTCAACAAAAGCACCGTAAAAGAAATAACCCGCTATCAGTGCCGCAAGAGATAAAAGAAAACTGATCATTTTATGCCTCCATAAATAATATCTGGTGACAGGTTAGATCAGAAATTATTTATGTGTTGAATTTTTTCGTGAACTGCAGTATAGGCGGATGAGATGCAGAGATCTGGGGATAAAATACATGAACGGATAATCCCGGCTGTTTAAAACCGGTCAGCGGTGGCTCTTTATGCGGAGGTTTGTTTCAGCCTGTGATCTGTAGGTGGTGTTTTATTATTCCATCTGCATTATCTCTTTGAAACTTCTCGAGTGACTCCTGCTCAGTGGGATCGGGTTGTCATCGTCTGATATTGTTATCTGATAAGCGCCGTTAAAAAGGGGCTCGATATTCCGGATAAAATTTATATTAATAATATAGCTTCTGTGGGTCCTTATAAAATATTCAGGGAGTATCTCCTCAAGGTGATGCAGTGTGTTCCTGTAGGAAAATTTACCCGATGTGGTTACCAGGAAAGTCTTCTTGTCATCAGCATAGGCGTACTTGATTTTTTCAAATGGGACAGGATAGAACTTCTCATCCCTGCAGACAGTTATTATTTTACTGTTCCTGTTTTCACTGTACCCTCCCAGCATCTCCCTCATCGCCTTGAGCTGTGTTGATATTTCATGGTCCGAGCCGAGGAGCTTGCGTACCCTTTCCAGACTGCTTTCAAGGCGTTCTGTTTGAACAGGTTTCAGAAGGTAGTCAATGGCGTGAAGCTCAAACGCCCTTATTGCGTAGGCGTCATAGGCAGTGACAAAGATTATATAGGGAGGGTGTCCTGAATTTACAAGTATCTCCGCTGCCTCGATTCCTGACAACGCGGGCATCTGTATATCCATGAAAACCAGGTCAGGTTTGAGGTCGTAGCAGAGCTTAACCGCCATCTCCCCGTCGGAACCCTCGGCGACAATATTTATATCATCATACTTCTCAAGGAGAAATTTCAGTTCCACTCTTGCAGGTTCTTCATCATCAATTATAATAACATTAATCATCAGACAGCTCCAGGTATTGTAAGGGATACGGTGGTTCCGCTGCCGGGCTTGCTTTTCAGTATAAGCCCGTATGATTCTCCGTATTTACCTATCAGTCTCTTGTTTACATTTTTGATTCCGACGGATTTTGAACCGGCTGATTCGTCAAAGAGGGTTTTCAGCTTCTCCTGTTCTATTCCGATGCCGTTATCTTTAACCGTGAGATGAATATTTTTTCCTTTCTTCTCACCTTTAATTTCAATTGAACCCCCTTCAACCCTTGGCAGCAGTCCGTGTTTGAGGGCGTTTTCAACCAGGGGCTGCAGTGTGAATGGCGGTATCATGCAGCTCAGATTTTCAGGAACATCAATCAGGATTTTCAGTTTCTCCCCGAAACGGGCTTTTTCAATTTCCAGGTAATTTTTAATATTTTCTATCTCATCAGAGAGGTAAATCTCGTCAGAGTGATAGAGACTGTTTCTGAAATAAGCTCCCAGTTTAATAAGGAGGTCCCGGGCCTTTTCCGGACTTGTCCGGATAAGTGAGACAATGGTATTTATGGAGTTGAAAAGAAAATGCGGGTTTATCTGCGCCTGCAGTGCTTTAAGTTCAGAGATATTAAGGAGCTTGGCCTGTTCTTCAATACGGGAGAGCTCTATCTGTGTTGAAAAGAGTGAAGCAAGCCCTTCCGCCAGTTCAACATCGACAGATGTAATCGTACCTTCACCTGTCTTGTATATCTTCAGTGAGCCTATTACTTTATCCTTTTCCTTTAAAGGTACAATGACTGCGCTGTTAAGCTCGCAGTCTTCGTGTGAACAGGCTATGTCTTTTTTTGTGTCAGCAGTCCTTGACCTGCCGTCTTTCAGTACCTGCTGCGTTATCTTTGTAACAAGCGGTATTCCCGGTATATGGTGATCAGCCCCCGTTCCTACGTGGGCAAGAATCCTGTCCATCCCTGTAAATGACACTGCAGCCGCGCCGGTCATCTCTTTGATTATAAGGGCCGCTTCCTTTGTGGTTTCCTCTGTCAGGCCTTTCCGAAAATAGTTGATTGTCCGGTTTGCTATCTGGAGGACCACCTTGGACTGGTTTGCAGCTATCCTGTCTCTTTCACTGTAGATTACTTCAAGTATGGCGATGAGCATGCTTATGCCGATGGCGTTTGCCACGATCATCGGGATACCTATTATAGAGACAAGGTCAAGAGCCGCTTTAAAGGGTTTTACAAGTATAAGGAGTATGGTCATCTGCATTACCTCTGCGAGAGCGCCGGAATAGAGGGCGAAGAGCCATCTCCTGTCCGACCTGTAAAAATACCTGCTGAGAAAACCGGCAAGGCATCCCTCTGCCACGGTGGAGATCATGCAGGCGAAGGCTGAAAATCCTCCTATATCTATTGCCCAGCGGTGTATGCCGGCTATAAGGCCGGAGAGTATCCCCACGACGGGCCCTCCGATGAGCCCGCCCACGAAGACACCGACGACACGCGCATTGGCGAGTGCGCCCATAACAGGAATCCCGGTATATGTTTTCAGTATTCCGAAAAGACCGAAAAAAACCGCCAGAACTACAAGGTATCTCAGGGCGATCTTGTCCCTTGTGACAAGCCTTCTGAAAAAGGCAAATCTTGAAAGGAGCACTGCGACAAGAACTATACTCCCTACCTGGTTTACGAGTTCCTCCAGTAAAGTAACAACCATGGTGCCCCCGTGCTGAAAATATAATATCAGTATATAACTTTTAATTTTTATACTATAGCATTTTACGAAATGATTAGGACTTTGTCATTCCGGTTTTGTCGACTCGTGCTGAGCGACATCGAAGCACAAATACCGGAATCTCATAGAATCAGTACTATGGGATTCGCTTGCAGCTCTTCCTGCTGTCGTCCGCCGGATTTTATCCCCGCGAAGGCGGGGACGGGAATGACAGCGGATGTATTAATTCAGTCGTAAACCGCTATAAAATATATGTTAAAGAATTATTACTGATGTTTTATCTTTTTTAGTCAAATAAATTTGACCGTTTTGCGGCAGATTAATGAGGTTACCTGGCCGGCGGATTTTTTTTACTATGTCCTGACTCATGGGTAAATTAAATAGAGGCGGGAGGTTTTTGCCTGTGAAAAAAAAAGGGCAGGATAAAATAGGAGATATCCCTGAGTCCACGCTTTTTGACGAGGAACTGTTTCTCGGAAAAGACCCGAGAACTATAAGTGAGATTATATCTTCTGACATCAAAGAGCTCGAAGGCATTAATATTACAACAGGTGAGCTTGCCTCTGCGCTTGAGGATGTGTATAATTCCGCTGCGGTCAGTCCCGGAATCGAGGTTGAACCTCTTCCCGGTGTTGTTGCCGTTTTTTTTGAATCTCCGGGGAAAATACCATCCCCTTTCCCGGGCGGAGGGGAGTTCAGCAGGGGGGAGGTTGTGGTTACAGAAAAATCGACGGGGAGGAATATTATTGTAACCGCCCTTTCTATTCATCTTATCAGGGAACACTGTTTTTTCCAGGGGAGGGGAACAAAATACCGTATAAAACCGGCCGTTGCTGCTGATGTTCTCAGGCTGATATAAATTATTGAATTTTTAATTCTTCTTCCCCGGTTTCTGTTTATATGAGAGGGGCGTCCTAACGGTATCTTACCATATAGAACAGCATCCCCGCGTACTCCTTCAGTCCTTTATATATGCAGTCCATCTCATAACTTTTCGGGAGAAAACTTGTTACATTATAATCCTGGCTGTCGATTTTATAGTCCGTTGGAGCGGGAACGCATTCTACACCCGCTTTTCTGAAGATGTAGAGGGAGCGTTTCATGTGGTATGCCGATGTTACCAGTATCACTTTTCCGGGATTGAATTTTTCCTTTACGTATAACGCGTTCTCATATGTTGTCCTGCTGCTGGTCTCTTTTAAAAGCTTTATACCGCTGTGGTTGTATTTGGAAAGGAGCCTCACCGTAATTTCAGCCTCTCCTTTACCGTTTCCATCAAAAAGCTTCCCCCCTGAAGATAGTACCGGAAGCCTGAATTTTCCCCCTAAGTGGAGTCCGTAAAGCGCCCTTTTGAAAGCATCACCTGTGAGGCTGCCGTTCTCCCCCTCCTCAGGGGAATTTTCAAGTGTCCCTCCTCCGAGGATAACTATAAGTTCTGCGCCGTCCGCACTCTCTTCTGTAACAGGGGGAGCGTAATTCTCAAGCGGCGCCAGGAGGAGGTTTTTAACCGGTTCGATGGATAAAAAATAGATAAGCAGGATATCAGAAATAATTAAAACGAGGGCAATTCCCCTCTTTTTTTTAATAAAAAGAAGGGCCGCCAGAAGTATCAGTATAAAGATGGATGGAGGGAATATTATATAATTAAAAATTTTCTGTACTGCAAACATCGGGCCCTCCCTGCGGATGAATTCTGCTCTTTATACGAGCCCCTGTTCGATAATTCAAGAAATTAATTATACTCCCAGTTTTGCCCGCTCCATTGCAATCCTGACATTCATTTCAGCTGCGTTTTCCGGAACTTCAGGAAGGTCCTCTTTCAGCAGCATCCGTATGGCGCCTGAAGGGCAGGCCTTTACGCAGAGCCCGCATCCTATGCACCTGTCAGTATTAATACCGAAAATGTTTTTCCCTTTGCCGGTCTTTTTGTCAGTGGCCGTAATGGCATCTATCTGGCACCTTCCCGTACACTTCCCGCAGCCGATACATGCTGACGGGTTTATCTCCGCCCTGTATGATGAGTGTATCTGTTCAGCAGGTTTTTCGAATTTCCGCAGATACCTGAACAGCTGGCAGGAGTCTCTGTCGCACATGCACATGTTGATAGGGTTTTTAGCATTTGTGCTCAGGGGGACAAGTGCCGCCTCCTCGAACTCGCGGAGTTTTACCGTAAGCTCTTCAAGGGTGAGCTCCCTCCCTATGCCGTTCCGGATATAGTACTGAGCCACAAGCCCGAATGTCATGCATGTTTCAACCGGGCGCGTAACCTCGTTCCCTTTCTGTTTCTGTTCAGTACGGCAGATGCACGGCGCGACAGCGTAAGGCGCCTTGTCTTTAACGAGGTCAAGGATGACATCGTAACTGTTTACATGGCTCTTTCCGTCAATTGAACTGTCGACAGGCACAATCCTGAACTGTTTTGTTTCCCGGTCAGTCCAGTGGCTTTCAGAGAGGGCGTCGTATATATCGTCCGCGTATTCTGCGGTTTCCCTGTCAATTGTGTTGACATGCCATTCGTACATCCCCATGACAAAATTCGGAAGGGAGTACCTTGCTCCTGAAGGGGTTACTATCCTGAACAGGTTTCCCTTTGAGGCCATTTTTTCGATTCTTTCCGCAGCAGAGGATTCATCAAGTCCCGCTCTTTCGGCAATGGCTGCAATTTTTTCAGGTTTTGCTGTCACGCAAAGGGCAAGCTCCGCCTCCTCAGGGGTAAAAAATTTTTTGAGAATTTTAATCTCTGCACCGCTTTCTGTTTCCGGGTATCCTGCAGGCATGGAATCTATATGTTTTCTCAGTTTCTGATATATTTCGTCACTCATTTTAAGGCTCCCTTCGTTTTTTGCTCTATTTTGAGGTATAAATGGCTTATTCGTCTATTTTTACTATAGGTGTTATGTTTTTGTCAATATTATTATAATGCTGTTATGAATAAACTTTAAAATATATAATATTATTATATTTTTTGTCAAAATTGAGGTGTGCTGATTTTAGTATTGATTAAAAAGCGGTAGTATGTATGAATAGCAGCCTATAAAAATCGGTACAGGGTTATAGAAATGGCTGTTAAGAAAAATGAGGGAAAGAGAGAACAGATACTGAGGGCTGCTGAAAAGGTCTTTGCTGAAAAGGGATTTCAGGAGGCCACAGTATCAGATATTGTGGGAAGGGCAAAGGTCTCTGAAGCCACCCTGTATGAGTATTATGCTTCAAAGGAGGAGCTTCTTTTCTCCATCCCCGGGGACCTTACATCAAACCAGAAAGAGGAGATAGAATTTATACTGGATCATGTAAGAGGGGCCTCGAATAAGATACGGGCCTTTATATATCATAACCTCTGGTTCTGGCAGACCCGTCCCGATTACGCAGCTGTAGCCCTGGTGATTCTGAAGCAGAACCGGAAGTTTATTAACACTGAATCTTACAGGATAATTTTCGATACCTACCAGATGATGCTTCCGGTCATTGAGGAGGGGATTGCCTCAGGTGAGTTCAGGGAGGGAACAAACCCGAAACTGGTACTTTCAATGATGTTAAGTATAATTGAATATATAACTGTAAATAAAATTCTCCATGGAACACCGGAAGACCTTCTGGAATATGTTGACCCCATAACTGATCAGCTGCTGGGTGGAATTATGAATCAGCAGGCCTGAACCCGGCGTTGTCAATAATATCAAAAGCGGCATCAATATCATCCCCTTTAATCCAGTGAAAGGGGAGCCCTCTCCTCTCCATGCCGCGCAGCCATGTCATCTGGCGTTTTGCAAACCTGTGAATCTCTGTCCCCAGTTTTTCAACCATCCGGTCATAGGCGATTTCACCGTTCAGGTACATGGCGCAGTATCGGTATTCGAGCCCCAGTTTGATGAGCCTGCTTACAGGCACACCCTGTTTAATCAGAGTTTCCACTTCAGAGATCATCCCCTCCTTCAGCCTCTTATCAAGGCGGGAATCTATTCTTCTGATAACTTCTTCCCTGGGGAAGGCCACCGCTATTACAAGGGGTGTATATCTGGCCGGTCGCTTCGGTTCAGCGCTGATATTACTGTTTTTCATGTATCGCGCGATTTCTATCCCTCTTATAATCCTCCTGGAGCTTGAAATATCGGTGCGGGAGTATATTTCAGGGGATTCCTCTTTAAGGATGGAGAGGAGTTTTTCTTTCGGGATGCCTTCAAGTTCCTCCCTTAGCCCGTTGTTTTCAGGGATGTCAGGAAGGTCATAGCCTTTAACTGCTGCCTCAATATAGAGCCCTGAACCGCCGCAAAGGACCGGGATTTTTTTTCTCCCTGTTATTAGATCGAATGTTTTATCGAAGTCATTTACATATCTGAAAAGGTTGTAGTCTTCCGAAGGGTCAGCAATATCTATGAGATGATAAGGAACCGGTCCTGATTCAGTTATATATTCGTCGAGATCTTTACCTGTGCCTATATCCATTCCCCTGTAGACCTGGCGGGAATCCCCTGATATTATTTCCCCTCCGTATCTCAGGGCAATTCTGACCGCAATCCTGGTTTTGCCGCACGCGGTGGGGCCTGTAACTGTAATTATGTTAAAATTTTTATTCATCGGGTATTTACTGAACTTAAAATGCCTGTTATGACAATCATTTTATTGCCCGTTCCCCTTTTAGTAATTACTTTTATATAAAGAGCCGATAATTAAAAATAATAATCTGCGCAAACTAATTTCGCGTAATTAACGGTAAATCATGAGTTTTGAAAAATTTCTAATATCATTTTCCCCTGTTGTTATATTCTACCTGATCTATTTCAGGTACTTTTCATCAATGGGGACTGCGGTTACCAAGTACCTCACGGCTCTCCTTACAGGTGTGGCGTACGCGCTTTTTCTGATCCTGGTCAGCGCTTCCATCTCTGAAATGGTCTATATTGTTAACCCCGTTATGCGTGGTTTTGTTACCGCGGGTATTATTGAAAAGGCCGGAGCTATTATTGTCATATATGTGCTTCTCAGAAAATTTCCGGAATTCGGTATTCCCGAGGGGATTATTACCGGGATGTTTTTCGGGCTCGGTTTCTCCTGCATAGAAAATTTCTTCTACGCGGCCGAACTTGAAAATTCAATAATATATATAAGGATGATATTTTCCGTGCCCTTGCATATAACAACATGCGGGATAGCGGGCTTCTACCTGGGGATAGGCAAATTGTCGTGGTCACTGCTTAATTCTATTTCATTCAGGATTAAGAGTTTTATCATACCGCTGCTTTTTCACGGTTCCTTTGACGCGGCCCTTATGAAGGGAGGGGTCTACTCCTATATCTCGGCGCCTGTTCTTATCCTTTCGGTAACACTCCTTGAGGTGGTGCTTGCCAGATCCCAGAGTTTCTATCCGGAAAATAAACTGAAGGTCATGGGGATGAACTTTGAGGAGTGGATGTGTAAAGACAGACAGCCCCGTTATGACAGGTGGGTGAAAAGGTACACAGGTATATTGAAATCGAGTCCTGCGCCGTTCTTTAACTGGAACCCGGGGTTTTTCAGGTTCAGTTTTTTCATAATTATGATCCTTCTTGCCTCTGCGGGTATGACAATTTACAGAAACCTTAACCAGCAGTATAATCTCCCTATTTTAAGGGAGGAGGCTGTTGCCGTATTCGTTTTATTCCCGCTATGCATAGCCCTTGTCCTTATTATATCGGGCGCTGTAAACCCTATGTATTTTGTCAAGAGCCTTATAAGGCTCCCGATAATCTCAGATGTTGAGATAGTCAAAGACGGGCTTATTGATGAATATCTTGTCACCAACGATGTGACTTCAGGTAACTGTTTTGTCCAGTCAACAGAATCCTTCGGAATAGGAAAAAGTATAGAACTGCGTTTCAGAATATCGGGTGTTGAGTCAGGTGTGGTAAAAGGGAAGGTAATATGGGAAAACCATACGCTGAGGCATGAACCCTTCGGTTCGATAGTCCGAATTACATCCCGTTACAGGGGTTTCTTTATATTCATAATTAAATATAATCTGCTGAGATACTGGAAGGGGGCTGTTTTTTTATTCAAACTCCCCGGTTTCGACCAGATTAAGGCTTTCTTTTATAAACCTCTTGTAATATCCCAGGAAGAGGAGGTCTACCCTGCCGGTTCAATCGTGTTCAGGGAGGGGGACACAGGGGATAAATTCTACCTTATAAAAAAGGGGAGGATTATCTTTTATAAGCAGAAAGAGAACGAGGAAATTATAACAGTTCATACCTCCATAGCGGGTGAATTCTTCGGTGAACTTGCGGTGCTCGGAGATGAAAAGACGAGAAACGCCACTGCCATGTGCACAACAGATGTTGTGCTTGCGGTGGCGACACGTGATAACCTTGACGCCCTTCTTACGAATAACGCCGAGTTTGCCATTGACCTTCTTGAGACACTTACAAACAGGGTTATACTTTCAGAAAAGATTTTTTTCCAGAAAATTCAGCAGCTTGAGGAAGTCAGGACCGACAATGAGAGGCTGATGCATATCTCTGTTATGCTTATGCTTATAGGCCTCGGTTTTGATCCTTCAAGGCGCGGTCTTGATATGAATATAGACGCAAAAAGAATAAGAAATTTTGTCAGGAAGATGGATGACCTCGGGGCTGCGCAGATGGCTGATCTTTTCATTACGCGTCAGACTATTCTGAAGGAGGGGGGTGAGCCCCGTAACGATGAGGTTTTCATGAATAAAGTCCAGCAGATTTTTTCTGATCCCTCCCTTGATGAGGATGAAACAGACTGATGAAACAGATGATATAAGAAGAAATTAAAAAAGCCGGCATTTGTGCCGGCTTTTTTAATTTTCAAATTTATCTGATATCTGGAATCAGGCTGATGCAGCATGCCCTTTTCTGTTCTTCATGTAGATCCCGAGAAG
>Ga0116163_1001335_pt1 | contig 15416 bp, 21 predicted proteins | sample AD_UKC107_MetaG_FD_89889 | JGI IMG/M metagenome (GOLD analysis project Ga0116163, IMG submission 89889) | Active sludge microbial communities of municipal wastewater-treating anaerobic digesters from Hong Kong - AD_UKC107_MetaG | ecosystem: Engineered > Bioreactor > Anaerobic > Digestate...
AACAGACGCTGCGAGCATACATACCACTGCAAATTTCTTGTTCATAAAATTCTCCTGAGAATATATATCAATCCGCAGCACTTCCCTTCCATATCATAATTTATTATCTTTCTGATTTCGGTGTAGTCTGCTGAATTTTCATGATACAACTGACGCAACTGCATCTTTACGACCGGCACATTGTATATCTTTTCGAAAAAAGTTCCATACTTCAAAAAATATCGTCATATATGCAGTAAAACTGAACTGCCGCAACACATTATTGGAATATGATTAATTGGAACACTACAGCATAATATGTTACTAAATCAAGCCAATTTTACACCGGCTGACTACATTTCCCTGTTCCCGGGCCCCGGCAAAGGGCAGCTCTCCCCCGTTTCAAGGGAATACTTCCATGGTATCCGTATAAACATATTACCGGCCATATTAAAAAAGTCCATCATTTTCACAAGTTTCAAAATATATTTTCTTTCCTTAACGGGATAGGAGTTTTCATATTCTTTTAGGTATTCCCATGCGGCCGGCATCCCCCGGTTGAAAACCCACTCCCTCGCAAAAGAAAGGGCCAGCCATTCCCTGTAGTTAAAATCATCTTTTCTGAGGGTTATAAGTTTCTGTATTTCCTCTTTTCCAAGTCCCAGCCGCCGACCTGCGGCTGAATGCGCGTTGATTCACCCGCCGCATTCATTTGACATGGACACCGTGAGAAGCAGTTTTTCCCTGAACACCGGGTCTATCCTTCTAAGGGTCATAAAAAATGTCGGCCCCGACAGCATCCTGAAGAACCTGCCAAGAAGTTCTTTTATTGAAGTTAGAGATATTTTTTCAGGCTGTTTCATAACAGAATATACCACCACCATGTATTGTTACGTAACGAATGTACATTTCCCGGAGAACCGGGACGTCCACACCATACACATCAGGATTTTCAGCCCCGTTGTATACAGTATAACAGTGCTTCGGGTAAAAAAATAAAAAACCTTTGACATGCCGCAATTTTTCATTAATATTCACGATGCGAAGGGCAGTTTTTTCAAGAAATAATAAGAATCAGGTTCCCGTATACTACTTACCTGGAATAATTATGAGCAAAGAAGAATTCAGACAAGCACTTTTTGATCTTGCGACATTTGCCACCAAACATGAACTCTCCGACCAGGCAAAAAAACTAATAATTCATTACTTTAACGAATCCGGCGAGAACACATCCACACGCAGGGCAATCGGGGCGATACAGCGCTACCTGCCGGACTGCATACCGCCCGAGGGGGAACGTTCCGGAAGACTGCAGTCCCTCATTGACACGATGGCGGAATACGCGGAAGAATGGGACATGGAATAGTATATCGGAATACTTCCCCCGTTCCTTTTCCCGCAGAGCGATATCACCCCGAATATATACATTTAATATTTGACATGCTGCTGTTTCATGTTCTATAATTCAGGCATCTAACAAAAGAAAACGATGGAGGAAAGTAATGAAGAAAGTTTTATTCAGCATGTTCGCAACAGCCCTTATCTGCGCCGTGTGTATCGGCTCAATCTCCTGCGGCAGAGAGGATGCGTCTCAGCAGGGTTCATCGACAACGTCATCAACTTCCACCGGAACAACAGGATCAGGCGATCTTGACCAGTTTCTTACGGACTACGAGGCATTTATTAACACATACTGTGAAATGGCTCAAAAAATCAGCGCCGCTCCCCTGTCACAAAAACCGCAGCTTCTGCAGAAATGGGCAGCCCAGGTGCAAAAGCTTTCCGGCTACAATGAGAATATTATCTCCATGAAAGCGTCCGCTTCACCCGCCGCGAAGGAACGTCTTGAAGCTCTTGAGAAAAAAGCAAATGAATGCAGCAAGGTTCTTGAGTCCATGTGACAATACCATACTTATGCGGTAGTGTAATTCCGTACTGACAGGTAAAAGGCCGGGACTTCGTGTTCCGGCCTTTCACGTTCCCCCGGCGCCCCTCCTTTTCTACAAAAACAGAAATTTGTCTTGATTATGAAATATATTTTATTACAACATTACCATCATCCGACATGAGGTTTCAGCAATGAGAGACGTACTGGACAACAGGGATATTATTATTCCCCTCACAGACAACAACGCCATTCAGAGGGGCGCAATAATCCGCCGCGTGGGGAACGGCAAGGACCAGCAGGGATGCTTTATGAATTACGACGACAGCGGCGACATGATCCTTGTCAATGTAATTGATATTCACACCAAATCCTTTCTCGCCAGGGCGGGGATCCTTAAAATTAAAGAGGGCGATACGGTGTACCGGTATAATTCAACCTTCGGGGAGGACCCGTTATCCGGCGATGCCGAAGCACTGGTACGGGAATGGCCGCTTTTTAAAAAGAATGAACAGCTCCGGGAATCCATGCTCTATTTCGTAAAGACTGCATTTTCCCCCCGCCTAATTCTCTACATGAAAAAAATGGACTGTATGGATTACCTTTTTGTTCCGCTGCAGCAGAAATTCAAAATCGGCAGGTTCACCGAAACTGTTGACTGGGACGTTGTGCGGAAAGAATCCTTTCGGGAAAAGCTTTCTTCGCTTAAGACCGGTGAGCATCTTACCTATATCGCCATGATTCCCCAGATCAAAAGCTATAGCGCATTTTTCTATTCCATCGGCACAAAACCCCACCAGGAAACCCAGATGAGCCTCCGCGGCGAACCGTTCAACTTTGTCCCTACCCACGGGGGCCATATTAAAGCTTCACGAAGTAAAAAAGACATGAAAGAGTTTATAGTGGACGCCGGTTCAAATTTCCTGGGGAAAGGGACAAAGGCCTCACTGAAGACCGCGAAGGAAATCACTGACGCCATGAAACGGTCCTATAAAGAATATAACTTCATCCCGATCGAAGGCCGGGGTGCCTTCGGGGAGGAACAGAGTTATTAAACTCCAGCCGTGAGAATTTTTTTTTGAGTGCAAAATTTTGTGGAAATTAAAAGAATATCTACTATATCTGGAGTAATTTGGAACTATTTTCTGTGACTGGAGGATTTTCATGAAATCATTACGTGTATGTATCACTGCGGCGATTGTAATTACAGCGGTATCCTTCACCGTTATTTCCTGCAAACGCGAACAGGGACAGGTCCTCAACATGGCCACCACCACCAGCACCGACAACACCGGCCTCCTGGATTACCTGAAACCAATCATTCTTTCCGATACAGGAATAAACCTCCACTGGGTCGCGGTAGGAACAGGCAGGGCCCTGGAGCTTGGAAAAAACTGCGATGTCGACATCCTTCTTGTCCATGCCCCGGCCGCGGAAAAGAAATATATTGAAGCCGGATACGGCATTGACAGAAGAAAAGTCATGTTCAATGACTTTATCATCATCGGCCCGAAAACCGACCCCGCCGGAATCAAAGGGAAATCCGCCAGCGGCGCCCTTTCCACAATAGCCTTGAAGAAGGCGTTCTTCGCGAGCCGCGGCGACGATTCCGGGACACACAAAAAAGAGCTCTTTCTCTGGAAGGAAGCCGGCATTTCCTCACCGGACAAACAGCCCTGGTACATCCAGACCGGACAGGGTATGATCAACACAATCAATATCGCCAATGAACGGAACGGATACACCCTCACGGACAGGGCCACATATATCAAATACGCATCAACCCTTAACAACAATCCGCCGCTTATCATTCTCGTTGAAAGCGACAGCACCCTGAAAAACCAGTACAGTATTATTACAGTGAATAATGTAAAATGCCCGAAAACAAACACTGCCCTGGCAAAAAAATTCACTGACTGGATCGTATCACCAAAAGCGCAAAAGCTTCTTGGAGACTACAAACTTCTCGGGAAACAGCTGTATATTCCCAATGCCGAATAAGTAATGGGATATCTCCTTGAAGGCGTACAACAGGGAATAGGGCTTCTCTTTTCCGGTAATATTGAGACATGGTCAGCCATTGCCGTTTCCCTGCAGGCCTCACTGCTTTCAATTACCGCGGCCCTTATAATCGGCGCCCCGGCAGGATTTGTCCTGGGGTACTATGAATTCCCCGGAAGAAGGCAGATCCGGGCTGTCTTCGATACACTGCTGGCCCTCCCCACCGTCGTGGTGGGGCTTGTGGTATACGGGTTTGTGTCAAGCCGCGGCCCCCTGGGACACATGGAGCTGCTGTTTACCGTATCCGGAATTGTCGTCGCCCAGACAATTCTGATCCTCCCCATCGTGATTTCTCTGACAGCATCCGCGATCGAGTCCCTTGACATGCGTCTCGGGAACACCCTGATAACCCTGGGGGCTTCACGGCGGCAGATTGTGCTCACCAGTCTTTACGAGGCGAAAATCGCGGTACTTACGGCGGCGGTCACCGCATACGGACGCGCCATTTCCGAAGTCGGGGTTTCCATGATGATCGGAGGCAATATCAAGTGGCACACGCGCACTATCACGACCGCGATAGCCCTTGAGTCAGGGAAGGGAAATTTCGCCATGGGCATTGCCCTTGGCCTTGTGCTGCTCACAATTGCGTTTACGGTGAACGCGTCATTAATAATCCTGAAAAAGATGTCAAAATGAAAGTAGAAAACACCTCACATCATTTTCTTGTCAGGGACCTGGAATATGCATATTCCGGAAATTTCCGCCTCCAGGTACCGCACCTGGTTATTGACCGCGGGCAATCCCTCGGCATAAGCGGCCCCAACGGATGCGGGAAAAGCACACTGCTCAGACTTCTGGCCTTTCTGGAAACGCCGCAGGCCGGCTCCATTGAACTTGTTCAGGCGGCGGGGGGCGATACAAAACGCCTGCACCATAGAATAACCCTGCTCCTTCAGGACCACTATCTGCTGAAACGCTCTGTATTTGAAAATGTCGCCTACGGCCTGCGGGTGCGGGGCGACAGGGAAAACCTCCGGGACCGCGTATTCCGGGCATTACAGGATTCCGGACTTGACCCGGAACGTTTTGCCGGGAGGAAATGGCATGAACTCTCCGGAGGAGAGGCGCGCCGGGTGTCCCTTGCTGCACGCCTGATCCTGAAGCCGGAGGCGCTCCTCCTCGATGAGCCTGTTGCAAACATAGACAGGGAAAGTGCCCTCCTGATCAAGGATGTTATCAACACCCTGAAAGAACGGGACAACATGACCATGATCATTTCGAGCCATGACCAGACATGGCTCGCAGGAGTTACCGACTCCATTATACAGATGCGTGACGGAAAAATTACCGGCTTATTATATGAAAATTCTCTTCAGGGGCCCTGGCACCCGGATATTGACGGACTCTGGGCCATGGATATTCAGGATGCCGGAAAAATTTATGCATCGAAACCGCCCGCCCCCTATTCACGGGGCATTCTGGACCCGGCGAATATTATAATCGCAACCCGGGAACAGGCCGACCTGAGCGCGCAGAACCTGCTCCGCGGAACTGTTGAAAGCATGGAACAGATTCATTACACCGACAGTATTTCAGTGAAGGTAAAAACCGGCACCACACACTTCGCCTGCACGGTAACCCATCATGCGGCGGAGAACCTGCACATTTTTCCGGGGAAAACCGTATGGCTTATTTTCAAGGCATCCTCTATCATCTGGGAATAATACCGGCCTGTACAGCTCCTGCGCCGCAAATTAATATATTTTTTATATTGAAAAGAATAATCACTTATTATACATTTTATGTAAAATAAGGCAGGAGGTTTCTCATGAAATTAAGCGCGCGAAATGTATTAAAGGGAAAAGTCAAAAATATTACAACCGGTGCAGTTAATACAGAGGTAATTGTTGAGTTACCAGGAGGCACAGAAATTGCCTCAATTATTACCAAGGAATCTGCGGAAAGCCTTTCGCTTTCAAAAGGAAAGGATGTCTATATTGTCATCAAAGCATCAAATGTAATGGTTGGTGTCGATTAACCCCATGGCCGGAAACATCGTGGCCGTATAATAATGTTTCCGGTCACACATTTCCCCCTAATTTTTTATTGCCATGAAACCGTGTAACAAACCGGCATATTATCATGTTCATCCTATGATTTAAAAAATCCCCTATCTTAAATTCACGTACGGCTTTATTCAATATAACTTAACATTTACTAAAAAATGGTCATGATCCCATATTTTATCTGGAATTACATGTACATAATTGCTTATATAATACCATATAGATTGGAGCATACAGGAAAGGGCAAAAGCATTTATACACGGGGGACCAACCCTTTCGCAGTTCATTGATTGCTTCAAGACAACACCGGCCATTTTATTACATTACTATACCATACAGGAAAAAACAATGCAGGAACATTATACAGTTAAGGAACAGCTTGAAATCCGTGGTATTAAAAAATCACTCATCTTAACCACAGCAATGACCTGCGTTGCCGCTTTTTTTCAAAAACTGGCCCTTGTCCCGATAAAAACAATAATAACCACAAGTCTTCCATTTCTTATTATCATTGGGATTATTTACCTGATTCTGCAAAGAAAAAAAGCCCGGAAAAAAACTACGGTGCTTAAATGGGTTTCCGCATTCATGCTTGCCTCATTTCCGATCCTTGCAAAATATAATTACGCGATATCAATTGACTGGCTATATGCCGCGCAGGGAATTCACATAGCAGGGCTTTCAATGCTTTCTCTGATAATACTGCAGTTTTATTACGATAAAAAACTGTACCTGTTTTTTATCGTATATGTGTTTTTACACTGGTCAGGGTTCCTGTATGCAGCCCACCTCCATGGCGTTGAAATGCCGCTCCACGCCATCGTGAATGGTCAACCCCACATAGGGATAATACTTCTCAGGCAGATATATTTTATTCTCATGATGATCTGCATTGCGTATGCTTCATACACCAATATCCCGGAGATGGAACGCTTCGACGAGCAAACGTCCAGGCAGCGGAAAATCATCGAAGAGCAGTCCCGGCATCAGCATGAACTCGCGAGCGAGATCAAGGAAAACATTTCAGAACTTTTTTCTGAACTCGACGACCAGCATGCTGTCATAGATGATTTTAATGACCAGATGCAGGGGCAGGCATCCACCTTTGAGGAGATATCCGCGACAATTGAAGAGCTGCAGAGTTCATCCGAAAGTATTTCAAACTCCGCGGAAAAACAATCCTCCGACAGCAGCAGAATGGATGAAACATTAAACAATTTCCGTGAATTAAAAAAGGAGATCCAGGAGAAATTTGATGAAACAATCCGCGCGATTGAAGCGGTCGTAAACCAGACTACCGCGGGCAAAGAAAAAGTTGAAAATGTCGTCGCCACGATAAATGAAATAAAAGAGCAGAGTAACCGGATCGGCCAGACAATCACCATCATCATTGATATCGCCGACAAAATAAATCTCCTCTCCCTCAACGCAAGCATCGAAGCGGCACGGGCCGGGGAACATGGCCGGGGTTTCGCGGTAGTCGCGGACGAGATCGGCAAGCTTGCTGTTCAGACCTCTGACAGCACCAAGGAGATTGAAAGCCTCCTGAAGCAGAACAGTGTTACCACGTCGGGAGGTGTTGACGTAATCAATGAAGCCTCAGTGCTGATCAGAGGAATGATTGAGCAAATCGCCCAGAACTCGGACAGGATCAAATCACTGCAAAGTTATAATAACCGGGAAGTCGCGTTTCTCGACGAAATACAGGAACAGATGAAACTGAACCTTGCGCTGTCAAAAGATATCGGCCTTGCCACCGCAGAGCAGAAGCACGCGACTGAATCCACATCTAAATCAGTGGAACATGTAAACGAAATGATTATGCAGATGGCTGACGGGGTCAGCAACCTCGCCGCTTCTTTTAAAAAAATTGCCGATAATGCCGGGAAACTGTCTCAGAAAAGCAGCGAGGTCGATATTGCTGATGAAGCGTGATATCGGCCCCTGAAAAATCCGCTCAGCTTTTCCTGTCACCCTTTTTGCGGCCTTCCCCTTTTATCCACTGCCGCTGCTGTTCTTTGCTTTTAAAGAATTTCGGTTTTTCCTGCTTCTTTTTCGGCTCAGCGGTTTTGATCTTTTTACCCGGAAGCTTCTTAATATCGATTTTGTGGGTAATATCAGCAAGGGCCAGAAGGTCTTTATGGATTGAATTATCCTCCCCGTACCAGAGGGACACCGTTGCGCCGGATTCCTTTGTCGCTTCAATGGCGGGAATAAAATCACTGTCCCCCGCGAGAACGACAGCATGCTGAATATGACCCGCCGCGGAATGCCGGACCATATCAACGGACAGGAGCACATCAACCCGCTTTTGTTCATAATAATCCTTGTATCCGTCCCACCGGCGCTGTAGTTTACCGAGGCGCACTGCCCAGCGTTCGAGATTGCTGATTTCCTCCATGAAATGTTCGTGCTCCTCCATCCTCCGCTTTTCACTTTCAGTGGGCTCCGGAGACATCCATGGAGCACAGTAGTAAAAATAGCATCGAAGCAGATCCAGAGGAACTGACTTGCGTATCGGTTTGAGGAGGTAGTCAGCCATGTCCTCATATTTCGGCACTATGTCATACCGTTTGAGATATGATAATAAATATGCCCCGTCAATAAATATTGCTGCTCGCAAAATGTTGTCCTCCAGTATGGCTTTGTTCGCACGCGTCACGCGTACATAATTACTTATGAATTTATAAAACAGGCAACCATAATTGTCAAACCTATTATATAACATTGATATTTATTGTTCCCGGTGTATCTGCGGGCAACAGACGCTGTCATCAAAATAATAAAAAAATAGTAGTACAACAGCTATTCCTCATGATATAATAAACCCGGTATTGAGGGGCAGATTTTTAAATATGGATACCGCCCCCCTTCGGATTCCGGAGAATCTACAGCGAGGTAGCAACTTCACATGGCACAGGGAAAGGGCAAAAAACCGGACATTGGAAACGGCAGGAAACAGGAAACCGGGAAAAAAAAGAAACCTGAAATAAAGATCCATACGATGGAGATTGAAGATATCGCACCGATTTTCCATCTTGGAGAAAAATTATTCACCCATGATGATACCCCGAATCTCTACCGCACCTGGGACGAGTATGAAGTGGTGGAATTTTTTACCAGTGACTCGGAACTGTGCCTTGTGGCCAGCGACGGAGCCAACATCGCGGGCTTTGTCCTTGCCACGATAATTGAAAAAAGGCGTTCAGCGTGGAAGTACGGGTATCTCGTGTGGATCGGCGTCGATGAAGCATATCGGGGCATGAATATCGGGACGCGGCTGTTCAATGAATTCCTTTCGGTCATGGAGGAAAACCGTGTCCGCATGCTCCTTGTGGATATTGAAGCGGAAAACGAGGAAGCCAGCGCTTTTTTTAAAAAGATGGGGTTCCACTCCCCCCAGGACCATATCTACCTGTCACTGAACCTCAGTGCACGTGACAAAAGGGATGCATGAGGCAACCATGAAAAACACTCACCCCGTCAATGAGCAGCGGCTAAAGGAATTATTTAAAGATATGGTCGATATTTACAGCCCCTCGGGAAAGGAGGACGATCTGGTTTCCTGGATCGGTTCCTATCTGAAAAAACAGGGCATAGAACGGACATTCCAGACCGTTGAAAAGGGGCGCCGCAATATTATTGTCACCGATGATAACGACGCCGGGCTGCTCTTCCTGGGACACATTGACACGGTCCCCGCCCCTGACTTTGACCACTACGGCTACAGCGAAGAGGACGATATAATCTACGGCCTCGGTACGGCTGACATGAAAGGGGGCTGCGCCGCCATGATAGAGGCATTCGTGTCCTTCCGGGAGCAGACTGACGGCGGGTTCCCCGCCGCACTCGCCCTCGTCGTGGGAGAGGAGGAAACCGGCGACGGGGCCCTCGCGCTGCTTGACGATTATCATTTCACATGGTCCATTGTGGGGGAACCGACGCGGCTTGTCCCCTGCTTCAGCCATTACGGGTACCTGGAATTTATGGTGAGCGCCGCGGGACGGCGGCTTCACGCCTCACAGGCATCCATTCATGACAATGCTGTATTCACCATGCTCAACACGCTCCTGCGCCTCGCGGACCACTGCGCCGCGGCGCGGAGTGATGTAATTTTCAACATCCGCGACCTTATGAGTTCCAGCGCGGGCTTCGCGGTGCCGGACCACTGTGAAGTATGGCTTGACCTCCATGTGCCGTCACGGTTCCCCATTGAGGACCTGATTTTCGAAGTGGAGGATGTTGCCCGCGGGGTCCCCGCAGAATCTTCAGGGAACGGTATTGATATCTCATGCAATACGATACACCGCGGCTACAGCCTCCCGGAGAAAGGCCCCCTTGCGGACCTCCTGAAAGAGGTATACCGTGAACGCGGAATACCCTGGGGAACCGACACGTTTCTGAGCGACTCTGACGCGGTGCACCTCTGGCAGAGCGGCATCCGCCCTGTGATCCTGGGTCCCGGAGGCCTTGAGATGGCCCACACGTATGATGAATGCGTACCCTTCAGTGAAGTGCGTGACGCGGCGGAGATATATCTGTCAATTCTCATGAAGCTTATGGGAAAGCCGGGGTCACATACACTGTAATAAGTACATAAATAAATGATACAATGTATGCTGCCACTACTCCTGAACACGTTAATGATACCGGGAGGCTGGCACAACACAGCGAAGTGGAGGATTTTTATGGGAAGGTATATTATTCTATTGCTCAGCCTATCCCTCCTGCTCTCATGCCAGCTGGAGCCGTATCTGGGAAACTGGAGAGTAACCGGTACAATATCCGGAAAAGACCCACTGAATCTGGCAGGAACACATGCCGGCTATACCCGGGAATACATCCGTTTCGGGGAAAAGGAATACAGGAATATTTATTTTGAGCGAAATGCCGTTCAGCATAAGAATTTTTTCCGGAAATACCGGATCACCCCTGAAAAGCTTGGACTCAGCGGCACCTACTCCCTTGAAGTCTCAGTTATGCATGGAGACCGGAAGCTCAGTGACAGGGGGACTTTTTTCATAATCCGGGACATGGAAACCCTGATAATGCCCCTGTCCGGAGAATTTTACATTCTAAAAAAAATTGAACCCGACGTGACAAATTGAAAAAAGTAGCCTGATTACATTCCATTCAACAGAAAGGGAAATAGTATGACCCAAAAGACGACAATACAGCTTGAGAAAGACAAAATAAATGTATTAATTACATCATTGCAATTCGTACTGCAGCACCAGGAAAAGATAGACTGGAGCATGATGTGTTTTCCTTCTTTAAAAAGCATACAGAATGTTCTAAATAAACTCCTTATGCAGCAGGATATTTCCCGGAAAACCATTTGCATGGAGATGACTGAAACCGAACTGATGGATCTGACAGGTTCAATTCACTGCGCCATATATGCGGTGGAGGACAATAATGACATAGCCGTACTGGAGGATCTCTACGATTATTATTCAGAGCTCCAGATGTAATGTCACGCTGCACTGAGGGATCATTTTCTGCTGAACGAACCTGTTGAGAAAAAAATCAGATGATATACGAGGTTCATATACCATGAAAGCACTGCATACATCCGGTACCCTGGCATCCATAATAATGTGCGGCCTGTTTTCAGTGGTACTCCTGTTCACAATGGACACGCGCCTCGCCGCCCGTAATTTTGCGCCGGTCCAGATATCGCTCTACAATCCCTGTCAGCTCTTCGATGATAGCTATGACATTATCCTGTTTCGGATCAACCTCCTTTACGGACGGAACCGGGGCGTGTCCTTCCTGGACATCGGCACCGTCAATTCCGCCGAAGATTTCGCGGGGCTTCAGGGAGGTATCGTCAATATCGTTGACGACCTTGCCCTCGGGGTACAGCTCGGGGCAGTCAATTACATGCATGACTTTTTCGGGATACAGGCGGGGCTGGTAAACATCAACTATGAAATATTCGGCATACAGCTGGGATTGTTTAATTATCACAGCACAAGGGCATGCGGGCTGCAGGTAGGTATTATCGGGACGATGGGAAACATCGGCTATCTGGGCGGAAGCAACGCGGTGCAGATCTCCGGAATATTTAACAGTATTGAGTATTCAGAGCATTATAAAACCACATCACTGTACCGGAATTACGAGAAGTACTACTTTAAAGGGGCCCAGATCAGTATCATCCTGAACAAAAGCGACGTAAACTTCAGCGGCGCACAGGTCGGTTTTGTAAACATTGCCGACAGGATCAGCGGCGTTCAGATAGGGATCGTCAACATTGCACGGCGGATGTCCGGGGTCCAGATAGGTCTTATCAACATTATCCGTGAAGGGGCACTGCCGTTCTTTCCAATATTCAATGCCAGCATGTCAATGTAATTATCGCCATTACACCTCCCGCAATTCCTGTACCCGCTATCATAACACCACAGGAACAAAGGCCCCATCCGCATCGACGGCACAACACATTCTCCCCGAACCGTGGTTCACTAGTAAGAATTTTTCTAAAAATCACGATTTTTTATTTGACGTGCGCTATTGTATTGCGTACAATATTATCATACACAATACAATAGCATAAGGAGACAATACAATGACTAATTCAATCTACGACTTCACCGTAAAAGACGGAAATGGATTTCAATACAATATGGATCAGTTACAGGGAAAAGTTGTACTGATAGTAAACACCGCCAGCAAATGCGGCTTTACGCCACAGTACGATGGGCTTCAGAAGCTGTATGATGATTACGGGAATAGGGATTTTGTGGTCCTTGGATTTCCCTGTGACCAGTTTATGCACCAGGAACCCGGTTCTATGGAGGAAATAAAAAGTTTCTGTTCCCTTAATTACAATATATCCTTTCCCGTAATGTGGAAGATAGATGTAAACGGCGATAACGCGGAGCCGCTGTACTCATTCCTCAAAGCACAGGCGCCGGGATTTTTCAGCAAAAGAATTAAGTGGAATTTTACGAAATTTCTTATAGACAGAAACGGCAATGTCGTGAAACGATTTGCCCCTGCGACCGTTCCGGAAAAACTGAAAAAACATATTGAGAAACTGCTCTGACATGAACGATAAACTTTTACTGTCAAACCAGGTGTGCTTCCTCTTTTACCAGATCGACCGGGAGATTATTTCCCTGTACCGGCCGTTCCTGGACACACTCGGCCTCACCTATCCGCAGTACCTGGTAATGCTGGTACTGTGGGAGGAGGACAACATTACCGTGGGGCACCTGGGGGAACGGCTAGCCCTGGATACAGGCACCATCTCTCCCCTGGTGAAACGCATGGAAAAAGCCGGGCTCCTTGCACGGAGCCGGGACCCCCAAGACGAGAGAGTAGTACGCCTCACACTCACAGAGAAAGGAACTGCACTGAAGGAAACCGCGGCCTCCGTCCCGGATGCCCTTGCCTCATGCCTTGACCTCAGCCACGAGGAATATCTGAAGCTGAAAAAAGACATGACAGCGCTCCTCGAAAAAATTCACCGTCAGAAGTGCGGCCTGTGAGCCAGTATAACAGAACAGAAAGTCATTCTTTTCTACTGTTCAAATAAAAACCACTTGTAATATATGCGGATTCCCGGATACTATTGCGTATTGCAAAACGCTGCAGCGTTCACATGTAAATGGAACAAACGGGAGGAATTTTATGAAACGCATGATTATTAGTGCAATTATTCTTGCCCTCAGTATTTCCCTGACACTAACCGCTGAAGAAAAGAAGGGAATTGTTACCGTATCAAACCTGCGTATGCGCAGTACGCCGGACCTGAAGGGAAAAGTCGTGACGCTGCTGGAAAGAGGCAGCATTGTTTCCATTTTTGAGGAATCTGTCAAACAATTGAAAGTGGGCGATAACGAGGCGCCATGGATCAGGGTACGGCATACCACACACACCGGCTGGCTTTTCAGCGGATATGTCTCAACAGATTTTCACTGTTTCGACAAGGATTGCGGAGTCGTTTCATGGTCGCGGACCATTCCGAAAGAAAATGACGGATATGCCTATTCGACAGAAATATCACTGTATTACAAAATGGCTAAAAAGTTGTCCAGTGTTATAGTCTCACCGGAAACAGCAGGTTATTCATTCTCCCGAAACCTGAAATACCTTGCAATTGACGAAGGTACCGACGGGGTAGGTAAAATTTCATTCTACGGCGTACAAGACGGAAAGGTAATTCATTCAGCATCGTTTTCCCCGAGAAGCATCACCTGGAATGGCAACAAAGTGCATTACCATTCGGTGCTCTGCATGGATGACGGTTTCACTGTCTACGAGGAACAGATTTTTAACAACGGTAAAATTGTGAAAACCGGCATATATGGAAAGGGCGAGTATCACGTCGGAGTGGAAACCGGAGGATGCAGGACGTACCTTAAGCTATTAAAGAAAAAATGAAACGGGTGAACACGCTCCCTGTAACACTCTCTCCAGGTAGTATATGCCGGCCTGGAGGAGACACTATGGGCATGGCTTGTGGTTCCCATTCTGAAGGCATTCATCACGTGGCTCATAATCTTCATCCTCTGCAGTAAAATATTTACGGCACATAAACGAAACGTATGATCGAACCACTCTACAGAAGAAAAAGAGTTGATCATTTTGATACCATTATTCAGAATTTCCGCTTAAAGCACCATATGCCGGAAATGGTGAATCTTCACCTTATACAATTGGTGGTGCCGATTGTATGCACCGGCACCCGGTATGGATATACAGCACATCCGCATTAGAAAAAGAATATGGGGGGATTTGAGATGAAGAAAAATTTTTTTATAATCATTGCGCTTTTACTGGTTTTCAGCGTGAGCATCCGGGCTTCCGCTGTCATCACCCACGAGGGCAGCTATGAGAACAACGACATCAAACTTCTTGTGATCTACAACTGGGGAAACAGCACTCCGACTCGCACAACGCCGTCGCGTGACTTTTCCACTCTCCGCTTATTTATTGAATCAAAAAAGGGACATGATCTTTACAACAGGACACGTTTTTATTACGAAGGCAGAGACTATATCTTCAGTGCGGGGGATGTGAAAAACGGTTTTTACAGGATAGCCGGCAGGGATGTCGACACGAAAATGCTGAGAGATAAAACTGAAATAACGCTAGTATATGAAATAAAATCAAGTAGAGACGGTGAAGATGCAAGGACCCGTCTGGTGACAAAACATTTAAGGATAATTCTGCCTCCGGATATAACTGTGAATAACGCGAAATTAAAGATCGTTGAGCTGAATAAATAGGGCTGCCGCGCTGCATTGAGGCAGATTACACAATCCGGCACAATTCCATGATAAGGCCCATTCATTCAGCTCAAAAGATCCCCTTACATTTCAATTGTGCCGGTAAACATTTCCGGCAACGCCTCACGGAGCGCCTCCTCGCTGTTAAAGAGCCCCTCCATCATGCCGAAGAACTGCGGGAACTCGTCCCGGAGAAAAAACCGTGACGAAAGGGTCCGCCCGTAATAGAAGGCTGCCTCATTA
>Ga0116163_1001345_pt1 | contig 15370 bp, 11 predicted proteins | sample AD_UKC107_MetaG_FD_89889 | JGI IMG/M metagenome (GOLD analysis project Ga0116163, IMG submission 89889) | Active sludge microbial communities of municipal wastewater-treating anaerobic digesters from Hong Kong - AD_UKC107_MetaG | ecosystem: Engineered > Bioreactor > Anaerobic > Digestate...
TCGAGCGCGACGCGGTCCTGTGCATCCATTGCGGCACAAATCTGGCCACCGGACAGAAAGCAGGCGGCCCCGGCTGGCTGGCCGCGCATAAATTCATCGTCATCGCCACGGCGGCCGGCATCGTCTTTTCCGTTTTTCTGATCGCGTTCCTTTTCTGGCCCGAACCGCCGGCGCCTCCCGTCACCCTGCCGGCCCAGACGAAGGTCCCCGCCGTCAAACCGGCTCCGTCCGCCAAACCGGAGAAGCCGGCGGAGCCTGTTCCCGCCGAAGCCCCGGCCGATGCCCCGGCAACGCCTGAACCCGCCCCGGCCCCGGAACCCCCGCCCGAACCAACCCCCGAGGAACTGGCCGCGCAGCAGGCCGAAGCCGAACGCGTCGCCTTTGCCGAACGGAAATTCGCCGCGGAACAGGAATTCCGCTTCCAGCTCGACACCCGCGAACCGCTCTATCTGACCAACGAGCTGGTGGAACTGCGCCGCCGAAACGGCATCCTGAACAAAGGCACGCTGGCCGGATTCGACGGCACCGGCACCAACCGCGTGATCCTGCTGAACACCCCTGACGGCGAAGTCCGCGTGCCGCTGATGTCGCTCGACCCGCCCACCCGGCGGCGCCTCGACCCGGAATACCGCGAAGCCTTCATCCGGCATGTCATGAGCACGCGCCTGCCCGGGCCGGCCGAAACTCCTGCTCTCCAATAAGCACTCCGGCTCCCCATTCCCCGTTCCCATGACAGGAAAAGGGCCAGAACAGTTTGCCGGAACCGTCTCCCCGCCCCTCAACAGTCCGAATCCGCGACTCTCAGACAAGTCTCCGCTGGTGGAACCCGCTTAGGGCTTTTTCATATATTCATAGCCGCGCCCAGCGGGCGCAGCTACAGCAAGGCGGCGCGGTTGTAGCTGCGCCCGTTGGGCGCGGGGCTGTTGATTCAATTCCCGGCTCCATCGGGAACGGCTACACGAAATTGTAATACGCTCTAATCGGCATCCTGAACACGGTACAAGCCTGTGGAGTTGTCAAACCGAAGTTTCTTCTCGTTTGCCCGGAACCAATCGCGGATCTCATCATCCGGAAGGTCCAGTCCGGTATGCTTCCGGATGGCTTTTCGAATGCCGGCATCCCCCGGCGAACTGCCCAGCACATCCAGAATTCCGATTCGCAACGCGTCAATGTGTCCGTGGGCAATCGCCACGGGCAGCAGTTCGCGGGTCTTGTAGTCCGGCTCATACTTGGCGTTTTTCCATGCCCGGGAGACGGCGTCATCAAGGTCGATTTCCGGCAGCTTGCTGAGCAACCGGTAGGTGGCCTCGCGGTTGTCGCCGTTCACCAAGTAATTCACCAGGTCATGATATGTCGCGGGATCCTCGAACGAAGCCACGGCCTTGATCCAGGCCTGGGGCAGATCATCCCAGCGTTCCTTCAGGCCGCGGAGCAGAACCGGTCGGGCCGCCTCCGTCCAGCCGTTCTTCCAGACCACTTCGGCCAGCCAAGGGTACGCCCGGAGATGATCCAACACCCAGGCCTGGTGTTCATTCGTGATCAACGCCGGAAGCGCAAAGCGCAGGTAATAGGAATCCGGGGTTGTTTCCGCCAGCAGCAAGGCATGCTCCGGCCCGATTTCCTTCAGCATAGCCACCTGGCGGTCATCCGATCCCCATCTCTGTTGGCCGGAGGACGCCTGGTCAATCGCCTGGATGTACTCGCGGACATCCTCCGGGGAGGGATTCTCCGGCAGTTGAATCCGGCCGAGTTCTTCCGCGACTTGTTCCTTGGTTTTCATTTCGGAAGACCGGCCCCGGAAACGGGACTCCAGCCGCAGCCCGGTCTCCCGCATCGTCTTGTCCACCTGGCCGATTCGCACGGCCTCTACCCGCACCAGTTCCGCATCGGCCAGCCATTCCGGCGTGATCTGATCGCGGCGGTCTTCGCCGTATTTCAAACTGACAGATCGAACCGTTAGGCGTTGCCGGCTGGCCGAGGTCAGGTCAAAGGAACCCCCGAAATCATCCGCGGGCAGAGCGATTTCGCGTCTCGCCGGATTGCGCAGCACGTACAGGACCGAACTGGATCCAAACGGATCTTTCCCGGAGGCGGAACGATCAAACATCAACCGCAAGGTCCGCTCCCGCAGGATGACGGAACATCCGGCCGGATCTTCCAGCACATCGGTAATCACGGCTTGCTCCGCACCCAGATCAATCTTGTGATTGGGCTTCAGCGGAATCGCGCCTGTCACGTCATACCGGAATAGGTGCACCGTGATGGTCGCATCGAGATCTCCCGTTTGGTCGGCATGCGCATTGAAATCCGCCTCTTCCATGGTAAACAAGTCGGAGGAAGAATGAATAAGGCTGGCGTTTCCGACAATTATACGCCCCTCCAGTGCATGCGACAGAGATGCACGATCCCAATCCCTGGAAAACAGGCCATAGGAGGTCCGGGCATTCGTGGCCTGGAACCCGTCTGAGAAGGTGAAGGTTGCCCGGGAAACCTGCGGTTGGAATTCATGGCCCGGTATGTCGCCGGACACGCGGATACGCCCCCGGATGCTCTTCCGCCGTCCCTCCCGGCTGCTCATGCGGAAATGATCCGAAACGTCCAGCGTCTGGCGCTCCAGCACGACGTCAATCCGCCCGGGATCGAATTCCGCAGACAATCCCGGCGCCGGCGGAGGGGTCATGAAATCCCACTTCCATGCGAGGGGAAGCGCCAGCATCCCGGCAATCGCCAGCACCAGCCACAGGACCGAGCGCAGGGTCCGGCGAAACAGATACTGATGAATCACCACTGCACCGAAACCCAGTGTCATAAACAAACTGGTGACAATCTGCTGCGAGGCGACCAGGGAAATGTTTTGCCGGGACTCCACCATGCTCATCGGGTCCATAAACAGCATGGCGATATGCAGGGCGAATTGGATCAGCATATAGCCCACAAACCCCAGCACCGCGACGAATACAAAGCGGGCATAGGTGGGGGTCAAGACGGCCAGCGCCGCCACCATGAGCAGAGTCCCCAGGCGATTCAGCAGAATTTCCGGAACCGCCAGGCCGAGCTGGGCCAGGGAGGCCCGGTTGGCCGCCAGCACCGCCAATTCAATCAAGAGAGGCAACAGCACCAGCAGCCCGCCGCAATACAGCGCCTTGCTCCGGAGCAGAATGTCCCGGGAGACCGGACGGGTGGCCCAGAACGCCGTGGTGCCCACCAGCGGCTCATCCTGAATCAGCAGGGGGACGATGGCGAAAATCAGCAGGCTCTGCAGCATGGGAATCAGGACGGCCAGCAAACTGAACGTGATCTGCCAGGCCATGTTGTCCGACAAGGAGGCCAGACCGCTGCCGCTTAGGCCGGCCTGCAGAAGCACCAGCAGCAGCCAAGTCGCCAGCAAGCCCCGCAGATGGCGGATGTCTTTTTTGAAAATGTGCAAAACGAGATTCACAGCCGCATCCTCCTATTCCGAAATCCGATAGGTTCTGGCCAGCGTCAGGAAGATTTCCCGCAGAGACATCGGGACGAACTGGACATCCTTCACGGCTCCGACCGCCTCTTTCAGGCGCGGCTCCGCCTCTGCGTCATAGGCACTCTCCACATACGACAGCACCGGACCCGCCTTCTCCGGCAGCAGCCAGCTCGAAGGATATGGCTTCCGGGTGGCCGATTCCGATTCCAGCACCGCTTCGGCGCGCCGGAACCGGTTCTGCAGCATTTCCACCGATTCGCAAATCCCCAGCCGTCCCCTGTTCAGAATCCCCACCCAGTCGGCCAAGCGCTCGACTTCGTCAATGTCATGCGATGAAATGAACACGGTCCAGCGCTCTTGTTCCGTGAGCTCCAGCACCCCGCGAATAAATTCATCGCGCACCAGCGGATCCAAGCCGGTAAACGGCTCGTCCAGCACCAGCAGCCGGGGCCGATAAGCCAGCGACGTCAGCAACGCCGCCTTGACCTTCATGCCCCGGGACAAATGCTTGATTTTGCGGTCCACCGGCAGGTCGAACTGTCTCAGCAGCCTGCGGCTGAAATTCCAGTCCCAATCGGGATACATGGGTGCGCAATAGTGAATGAACTCGTGAACGGTCATCCAGCCGGGCATCTTCTGGTTCTCCGATACATACCCGATGTGCTGGAACTCTTCCGGCCCCAGCTCGGTGCTGGGCCTGCCCATGACGAGCGCTCGCCCCTCCTCCGGCGGAAACAGGTTCATCATGGCCTTGATGGTAGTGGTTTTCCCTGCCCCGTTCGGCCCCAGAAAGGCAAAAATGCTGCCCTCTGGAACGGCCAGAGTCAGCCGGTCCACGGCCACGGTTTTCCGAAATCGCTTGGTCATCGCTTCGATCTGGATAATCGCACTCATCGCTGCCTTTTGTTGCTGTCCCATAATTCAGTCACCGCCGCCAGAACGTCTTCTTGGCTCAACGACATCCGCTTGGCTTCAATCACCAGCTGCTCAAGCTGATCCTGCAGCAGATTTTTTTTCTGGTCGGAACTGGGCGGCGGAGCCGTGGCCACCACCGTGCCGATTCCCGGCACAATGCTCAGCAACCCCTCGTCCGCGAGGTTCCGAACCACTTTTTGTGCCGTATTGGGGTTGATCCGCAATTCCTGGCTCAATTGGCGGATGGAGGGAAACCGATCCCCGGGAACAAGGTGACCGGTGACGACAGCTTTTTTCACCGCGAAGACGATTTGCCGGGTTACGGGAACGCCCGGTTGAAAGGTTATCGAGAACGGAAGCATGGTGTACTATTTGCACTAGTACACCTGGTGTGTCAAGTCTCCCGCCGATCGGGAATCCGCCGGAACCACCAAGCCCCCGGTCTTTCCCCCCCTGTCACAGCCCGCTTGGCTTCGGCCGCATCCGGATCAGGTGTGATGAGCCCGCCGGCGGAGCTGGCCGCAGGCGGCATCCACGTTCTTCCCCTTGGAATCGCGCAGGGTGCCTTCCACGCCGCGCGTTTCCAGCACGCGCAAAAACGCCTCCATGGCCGATCGCGGAGGCGCCGCGCCTTCGAACTCCTCCACCGGACTCAACGGGATCAGATTGACCCGGCAGGGAAACCGACGCAGGCGCCCGGCCAGTTCCTCCGCATCCTCCCGGGCATCGTTCACGCCCCGGATCAGCGTGTACTCAAACGTGATATGCCGCTTGGTCCGCGCGGTGTAGTCGGCGCAGGCTTCCAGGAGTCCGTCCATCGGATATTTGTTTTCGACCGGCATGAGCCGCCGGCGCAGCTCCGGATTCGCCGCGTGCAGCGACACGGACAGCTCGACCTGCAATCCCTCCTCCGCCAGCCGCCGGATGCCGGGAATGACGCCGCTGGTGCTGATCGTGATGCGCCGCGCGCCGATGTTCAGTCCGTCGGGATGGTTCAGGATGCGGATGGACTTGAGCACGGCGTCGTAGTTGTCGAACGGCTCGCCCATGCCCATGTACACGACGTTGTCCGGCCGCCTGCCGAGCACGGCGGCCACGGCCTGAACTTGCGCGACAATCTCCCCCGCCGAGAGATTGCGGGCATAGCCCCCCTTGGCGCTGGCGCAAAACGCGCACCCCATGCGACAGCCCACCTGGGTGGATACGCATACCGTGCGGCGGTCGCCTGCGGGAATCAGCACGGTCTCGATGCTCTCCCCGTCATCGAGCCCGATCAGCCATTTGCGCGCGCCGCCCGGATCGCCGGATTCCTTCCGGAGCCGGGCCGGACCGGGCGTATGGGTGTCCGCCAGCGCCTGCTTCAGGGCCCGGGGCAGATTGCCCATCTGATCCCAGTCGTCCGCATGGCGCACCTGCAGCCACTGCCAGAGCTGGCGTCCGCGGAAAGCGGGCTGGCCGATTTCCTTGCAGAGGAATTGCAGCTCTTCAGGAAACAGGCCTTGGAGAGCGGTTTTCATTCAATTCACGGCCGACACGGAGGTCGGCCCTCCGGGAATCCGTTCGGCCTTCCGGCGCCCGCGAATCAATACCGGTAATGCTCGGGCTTGTAGGGGCCTTCGACCGGAACGCCGAGATAGGCGGCCTGCTTGCGGCTGAGCCGGTCGAGTTTGACCCCCAGATTCCCCAAATGGAGACGGGCGACCTTCTCATCAAGCTTCTTGGGCAGGGTATAGACGCCCACGGGATACTTCTCCGACTTCGTGAACAACTCGATCTGCGCCAGGGTCTGGTTGGAAAAGCTGTTGCTCATCACAAAGCTCGGGTGGCCGGTGGCGCAGCCCAGATTGACCAGGCGGCCTTCGGCCAGCATCAGGATGGACTTGTTCTTGCCGGTCCAGATGCGGTGCACCTGGGGTTTGACTTCTTCCCAGCGGTACTTGCGCATCGCCGCGGTCTGGATCTCGCTGTCGAAATGGCCGATGTTGCAGACGATCGCCAGGTTCTTCATTTTCACCATGTGCCTGGCGGTGATGACATCGCAGCAGCCGGTCGTGGTGACGAAGATGTCCCCCTGCGTGCAGGCCTCGTCCATTGTCATGACCTCGTAGCCGTCCATCGCCGCCTGCAGCGCACAGATCGGATCGATCTCTGTCACAATCACGCGCGCGCACTGGCCGCGCAGGGACTGGCAGGACCCCTTGCCGACGTCGCCGTAGCCCGCCACCACGGCCACCTTGCCGGAGATCATCACGTCCGTGGCCCGCATAAGGCCGTCCACCAGCGAGTGGCGGCAGCCATACACATTGTCGAACTTGGACTTCGTCACGGAATCGTTGACGTTGAACGCCGGGAAGAGCAGTTCCTTGCGCGCAGCCATCTGGTAGAGGCGGTGCACGCCCGTCGTCGTCTCTTCGGTCACGCCCCGGATGGACTTGGCCATCTTCAGGAAGCGCTCCGGGCTTTTCTTCACCGCTTTGCGAACCTGCGCCTTGAGGATTTCTTCTTCCTCGCTGCCGTAGGGACCGTCCAGGACCTTCAGCCCTTCCCGCGCCGCCTTGACCCCGAGATGCACGAACAACGTGGCATCGCCGCCGTCGTCGAGGATCATGTTCGGCGACTCCTTGCCCCAGTCAAGGACGCGGTCGGTATATTCCCAGTATTCCTTGAGGGTCTCGCCCTTGACGGCGAAGACCGGTGTGCCCTTGACGGCCAGCGCGGCCGCCGCGTGGTCCTGCGTGGAGAAAATGTTGCAGCTGGCCCAGCGGACGCGCGCGCCCAGCGCCTGCAGGGTCTCGACCAGCACCGCCGTCTGGATGGTCATATGGATGGAGCCGGCGATCCGCGCGCCTTTCAGCGGCTGGGTCTTGGCGTATTCCGCGCGGACCGCCATCAGCCCGGGCATCTCATGCTCGGCCAGCTCGATCTCCTTGCGGCCGTAGGGGGCCAGGGACAAATCCTTCACCACGGCATCGATCTTCTTCCTGCGTACTGTCGCCATTGCAAACTCCTCTTTGGAAATATCGCTGGACTATACGGGCGGAAACGGGCCGATGCAAGGCGCGTTTGCCCCGATTCCCCCAGGCCCGGACGGGCCGTCTGCATCAGACAGGCAACCGGACTTCATGTGCCCGGGCCAGATCCTGTGCCCGCATGGCGAATACTATAGTTATTGCAATATGTATAAACGGTAAAAGCGTGCGCAGAAACAAGGAGTTGGGCGGAAGGCCTACCGGATACAGACGAATAGCCTAGGTCCGCCTTCGCGCGGATGGACGACCGGATCCCTGGCGGGCAATATTCAGCAGCACGCCCACCATGAACAGCAGCACCACCAGGCTGGTTCCGCCGAAGCTGATGAACGGCAGCGGCAGCCCCTTGGTCGGCAGGCGACCGGTCACCACCCCGATGTTCAGCGCGGCCTGAAGACTGATCAGCACTGTGATGCCGAACGCCATCAGCCGTCCGCCCGCATCCGGCGCGCGCCCGCTGATGCGCAGCCCGCAGAGCAGAAACACCACAAACAGCCCGACCACCCCGAGCGAAGCCAGGATCCCCAGTTCTTCGCCGATGATGGCGAAGATGAAATCCGTGTGGGCTTCGGGCAGATAATGCTGTTTCTGGAGGCTTTGACCGAGCCCCACGCCCCAGGCGCCTCCCGCCACGAAGGCATACAGCGCATTCAGCAGCTGGAAGGCCTCGTCCTGCGCGTATTTTTCCGGATCCAGGAAGGCCATGATGCGGCTCATGCGCTGGCGGTTCTGGGAAATCATCCAGGCCAGTCCCGCCCCCCCCGCCAGTGCCGCACCCGTCAGATAGAGGGCCGGCGCGCCCGCCACGAACATCATCAGCCCGCCGGTGGCGCCGATCAGAATGGTGGCGCCGAAATCGGTCTCCATCACGATCAGGCCCAGCATGAACCCGAGGAGCAGCGCCGGATACAGCAGCCCGCCCTTGAATCCCGTCCGCTCGCGCCGCTTGGTCCCGTACCAGGCCGACAACATGACGATGGCCACGAATTTCGCGATCTCGGACGGCTGGAACGTCAGGCCCATGGGCAACCGGATCCAGCGATGACTGCCCTTGATGTTCAGGCCGATGCCGGGCACATACACCAGGGCCAGCAGAACCAGCGTCGCGCCCAGCAGGGGCCAGGACAGCTTCAGCCAGCGCCGGTAATCCACCCTCGACCCGACCGTCCCCGCCGCCAGCCCCGCCAGCAGCCAGAGAATCTGGCGCTGGGTGAAATAATCGGGATCGCCGAACAGTTTTTCGCCCTGGGGCCCGCTGGTGCTGTAGAGCATGACCAGGCCAAACAGGCACAGGATGCCCACCACCAAGATCAACACCGCACTGGCCCGCATCGCGTCGCCCCTTTCATGCCACGCGCCCGGTCCATTCGGGCCGGGCGCGTCGTCAACCTGCCCCGGAGGGCCGCAACGTTACAGCGAAGAAGCCGGCGGAATCCGGATGCGCTGGGCGGGCGACACTTCCTGGCCGGGGGCCAGGTTGTTGACGCGGCGGATCTCGTCCTGGCGCACCACGAACAGGCGCGCGATGCTGTCCACCGTGTCGCCGTCCTGCACGGTGTATTCCAGCATGTCCGCCTGGTCGGCGTCCGACGTTTCCGGAGCCGCCGCTTCAGGAGCGGGCGCCGGAACCGGCGCAGCTTCAACGGCGGCCGGTGCTGCCGCTTCGGCAGCCTCCGGCTCCGCGGCTTCCGCCTTCGGGGCTTCGGGCTTCGGCGCCTCCGCCTTCGGGGCCTCCGCCTTCGCGGCACCCGGAATCACCAGCTTCTGGCCGATGCGGATCTTGTTGTAATCGGTGATCTGGTTCGCCGCGGCCAGATCCTTCAGGGCGACCTTGTGGGCCACCGCGATCTTCGACAGCGAGTCGCCGGCCTTGACTTCATAGGTTCCGCCCTCGCCGGCGGCGGCCTTGGGCTTGGCGGAGGCCGCCGGCTTCGCGGCGGGCTGCGACTGCGAAGGCTTGGCATAGTCCGGCAGAATCAGCTTCTGGCCGATGCGGATCTTGTTGGGATCGGTGATCTGATTCAGTTCGGCCAGCTCGCGGAAATTCACGCCGTGCCGGACGGCGATTTTGGAGAGCGAATCGCCGGCCTTGACCACATACAGATTTTCGGCGGCCACGCCGGGCTTGACCGGCTCGGGCCGGACCGGAGGCTGGATCTCGGGGAAGGCCACCGGCGGCACGGCTTCCGGCACGACCACGGCGGCGGACGGCGGCAGAACCGGAACCGGGGCGGGCTCCACCGGCAGGGGCTCGGTCCGGCCGGCGTCGCGCTGGGTCGTGGTGCAGCCCTGCGTCATGACCACCGATCCAATCACCGCCACGTGCACCGCCACAATCAACCCAGCTACAATCGATACCCTCATGTTTGGCTCCTTCGCTTCTTGGCTCAAAAATCTTTTCAATCCACTATCTATTTATTATGGGGCCGATGGGCGGCGGAATTCAATCCTTTTCCTTCAGGTTTTTCCATCCGCGGATTTCTCCCCGGCGGCGCAGCGCCGGAACGCCTCGCCCCGTTCCGCATAGGAGCGGAACTGGTCGTAGCTGGTGCAGGCCGGCGCCAGCAGGATGCAGTCGCCGGGCTTCGCGGCCGCGCGGGCCTCCGCCACGGCGCGATCCAGCGTGCCGCAATCCCGGCAGGACACGGCCCGGCCCCAGGCAGCCGCCAGGACCGGCGCCGCTTCCCCGATCAGGAAAACGCCCCGGACGCGCTCGCGCAGAACCGGATCGGCCGCCGCAAAATCCGTCTCCTTGGGCCGCCCCCCGGCAATCAGCCAGACCGGCCGGCGCTGCATCCGGATGGACGCCTTCAAGGCCGCCAGATTGGTGGCCTTGGAATCGTCCACATAGAGCACGCCCCCGTATTCCCCCGCCGGACAGGCGCGATGCGGAAGCGGCATGAATTCCGCCAGGGCCCGGCGAAGGATTTCCGGAGCCAGCCCCGCAGCTCGCCCCGCCCCGATCAGACCGGAGGCGTTGGGCCCCATCACCGCATTGTCGAATGGCGAGCCCGCAAGGGAAATGCTCTCCCCTCCGCACGTGATCCGACCGGGCGCATATACGCAATCCCCCTGCGGCTCGGAACCAAAGGACCGCCACGTCCCCTGCCCGCCCGACCACTCCCGGAAGCGTTCAATCCATTCGACGGGTGCCAGGGCCGCATCCCCGGCCCGCTGGCACGAAAACAGACGCGCCTTGAGGCGGGCATAGGTCTCCATCGTTCCATGCCGGTCCAGATGATTCGGCAGGACGTTCAGCAGCAGCCCGACATCGGGGCGGAAGTCCGCGCAGGTTTCCATCTGGAACGAACTGACTTCGATCACCAGCCAGTCGGCGGCCGGGTGGTCCATCACCGCCCGGCAGACAGGAAGACCGTAGTTGCCGCAGGGCACCGCGGCAAGACCCGCCAGGCGGAACGCATCCGCCAGCGCCTTCACCACGCTGCTTTTTCCGTTGCTGCCCGTCACCGCCAGTGTGCGGCCGCGAAACCGGCTCCAGCCCAGTTCCAGTTCGGAGACCAGCGGAATGCCCCGCGCCCGCAGCCCGGCCAGAAACGGCCCGTCCGCGGGCCACCCCGGACTGACCACCGCCATATCGAAATTCCCCGGCGGGACCTCCGCCGCACCCCGTTCCACTTCGCAGCCCAGCGCGGCCAGTTCATCCCCCTGGGCACGCGTTTCCGGCGTGTCGCGCTGATCCACCGCCCGCACCGGCACCCCTTCCGCCCGCAACAGGCGGGCGGCGGCCGCGCCGCTCGCCCCGAGACCGCAAATCAGTGCCTGGGAATACCGCCTCATGGATTCCGCTTCAGCGCAGCTTCAGCGTCGCCAGCCCCAGCAGCGCGCACACAATGGATACGATCCAGAACCGGATCACCACCGAATTCTCCGCGGCATCCGGCGACCGCCCTTCGGCCCGCGCCCGTTCCTTGGAAATGATCTCGAAGTGATGGTGGATCGGCGTCATGCGGAACGGGCGGCGTTGCGGGGGCAGGCCTTCACCGGTACGCCAGCGGTGCCACTTGCACGCCCCCCGCTGGATCAGGACGCTGCCCGCCTCCCCGGCGAATACCAGGCCCACAATCAGCAGCGTCAGCTCCTGCTTGATGAGGATGGCCACCATGGCGATGGTGCCCCCCAGGGCCAGGCTGCCCGTGTCGCCCATGAACACCTTGGCCGGATAGGCGTTCCACCACAGGAATCCGAGAACCGCCCCCATCAGGCAGCCGCAGAACACGGCCAGTTCGTGCGCACCGCTGACCGACGGCACCTGCAGGTAGCTGGCCATGATGACGTTGCCCGCCACGTAGGCCAGTGCCAGGTACGCCGCCGAAACCGTTCCCATGCAGCCCGCCGCCAGCCCGTCCAGTCCATCGGTCAGGTTGACCGCGTTGGTCGTACCCACCAGTACCAGGAACATGAACACCGCCGCGCCGGGGACCGTCAGATCCGCCACCACCGGCGCCTTGAAGAACGGCACCATCAGCTGGCGCGCATAGGCCCGGGTGCCCGGCACCGCCTCGATCGCAATGAACGCCGCCACGACCCACGCGCCCTGCAGCAGCAGCTTGTGCCGCTCCTTCAGGCCGTCCGAATTCCCCCGTTTCAGCTTGAGCCAGTCATCCGCGAACCCCACCGCGCCCATGAACAGCATGGTCGCCGTCACGATCCAGACCTGCGGATTCGTGGTGTGGCACCACAGTACCGTCGACACCAGCGTGGTGAACAGGATCAGCACTCCGCCCATCGTCGGCGTGCCCGCCTTGCGCCCGTGATGCTGGAGCGCGTCCTCCACATCCTGCTCCTGCCGCACCACCTGCCCGATCTTCAGCGCCCGCAGGCGCCCGATCATCCAGCGCCCCAGCAGCAGCGACAGCAGAAACGACGTGCCCGCCCCCATGAAGGCGCGAAACGTCACGTAGCGGAATACGTTCAGCGCGGAAATCCAATCGGTCCACAGCGACAGGTAATACAGCATGGGTCTAGCCCTCCTTCTTCAAGGCACTCAGGACATCTTCAATATGCACCCCGCGGGAGGCCTTCAGCAACACGGCATCCCCCGGCCGCAGCCGCGCATTCAGCCACGCCGCGGCGTCGCCGGCATCCGCCGCGGCATGCCGGCGGGCCCCCGGCCAGCCGGCCGCCTGCAGTCCGTCCCGGAGCGCGAGGGCCGCCTCGTCCGGCGTCCCGCCGCTCTGCGGCACCACGACAATTCCCTCCCATTGCCCGGCCGCGGCATGCCGCCCCAGCGCCTCGTGGGCTTCCGCCCGGCGAAGCCCCAGTTCCAGCATCGGCCCCAGCACCAGAAATTTCCGGCCCGCCGCCGGCCAGCCCGCAAAAGCCGACAGCGCCGCCTGCATGCTCCGGGGGTTCGCGTTGTACGCATCATTGATGGCCGTCCAGCCGCGCACGGTCTCCACGGCCCAGCGCATGCCCACCGGACGGAATCGCCGCAGCGCCGCCTCGATCTGCGTCCAGGACACCCCGCATTTCCGCGCCAGTGCCGCGGCGCGCAGGACGTTCTCGGCCATGTAGCCGCCCGGCGGCGGCAGGGACAGATCGGCCGTCTCGCCCGTGGCGCGTTCGCAGACCCACAGCCGCCCCGGCGCCTGCGCATCCCCCGCATAGTCCGCCTCGCGCCGCTTCAGCGAACACGTCACCACCGGCGCGGAGCAGTGAGCCTTCAGAAGCGGAAAAAACTCATCCTCCCGGTCCAGCACGGCAAACCCGTCCGCCGGCAGTTTCTCCAGCAGCGCCGCCTTTTCTTCGGCGATCGCACGCACCGAATCAAAGAATTCAATGTGCACTTCGGCCAGGCCGGTCATCACCGCCATGTCCGGCATCAGGATGTCCCGCAGCGGCGCCATCTCGCCCGGATGGCTGATACCCGCCTCGAACACGCCGAACGCGCAGTCGCGATCCAGCGCCGCCAGGCTCAGCGGCAGGCCCACCTCGTTGTTGAAGTTGCCGGACGTCCGCGCGGTTTTGCCCGCGCCCGACAGCATGTCCGCCGCCAGTTCCTTGACCGTCGTCTTGCCCACGCTGCCGGTCACCCCCGCAAGGCGCGCCGGCATCTGCGCCCGGTAGCCCGCCGCAAACCGCCCCAGCGCCGCCCGCGGGTCGTCCACCCGCAAAAAGCACCCCGCCGACGGCAGCCGGCCAACGGGAACCGATTCGCGCACCACCGCGCAGCCCCCCGCCGCGGCCACGGCCCCCAGAAAATCGTGGCCATCCGTCCGCTCGCCTTTCAAGGCAAAGAACAGGCAACCCGGTCCGGCCGCCCGGCTGTCCACGCACAATCCGCCTACCGGATGGGATGGCGGGGCGGGATGCCATTGGCCGCGACACCAGGCCGCCGCCTGCGCTGGAAAAACTGGATCCATTTCGCGGGGGTTGTAGAAGGTTTGCCCCCCGGGCGCAATCCATTTCCGGTTCCGCCGGCGGCCGCATCCCGCTATAGTGGCGCCATGAAGGCACTTTCCATGGGCGACCGCATCCGGGCGGGCGCCTACTCGGTTCTGACGCGCTACCGCCGCAGTCTCCTGCTGGCCGGTCGCGACGGCCGCCTGCTCTTCATCGTGGACCGCTCCATCGGCCCCGGCCCCTTGAACATCGTCGTGAGCCGTCCCGACCGCTTTCTGCCCGGCGATGCATTCCGCCTCCCCCCCTGGCCAACGGCCCCGCGGTTTAACTCCTCCCTGCCGCGCCTGGACCGCACCGCCCGCGCCCGGTTGATGACAACACTCCAGGCCGCCCTCCCCCGTTTCGCCCCCCCCGACAGCCTCGTGTCCCTGATGACCTCTCCCGGCACGCTTCCTCCCCGGCAAACTGCTCGCGATCAACGCATCCGGCGCGGACTGCTCCATATTTCCAGCGAACAGCTTGCCGCCGGCGTCCGCCTGCTCCGCGGCTGCGGCGAGGGTCTCACGCCGGCCGGCGATGATTTTCTCTGCGGCCTCATGCTGGCCGGCCGCCTGCTGCGCCGGCCGGCGCTGGCGCGCGCAATGCTGCCCCACGCCCTCGGCAGCAACCCCGTTGCCAATGCCTTCTTGAATCTGTCCGCGGAAGGCCGCGTCAATATCGCCGTTCAGCGTCTCCTGCAAGCTCCCTCGCCAGCCCGCGTCCGGGCCGTCTGCGCCTTCGGCCACAGCTCCGGCGCCGACCTGCTCTGCGGCCTGCTCTGGGGCCTGGCCCCTATGAGCTCATTTCCTGAACGCTGATCCCTTTCCCTCCTGAACCCCGCACCCCGAACCCTCCCCCCCCCTCTTTCCCCACCCCCTACCGAACCAGCGTCCACCACACAACGGCGCTCAAGGCGATCCGGTACCAACCGAACCCTTCCAGCGTGTGGCGGGAAATCACCCGCATCAGAAACCGGATGGCCACCCGCGCCACGAAAAATGAAACCGCCAGCCCGATCGCATACGGCGCCAGGTCCGACCGCTGGAGCGTACCCCAGCCCTTCATCAGGTCATAGCCCCCGGCCAGCAGCAGCACCGGCACCGCCGCGAAAAACGAATACTCTGCCGCCGTCTTCCGCCCCAGCCCCATCAACCGGCCGCCCAGGATCGTGGCCATCGAACGCGACGTGCCCGGCACCATCGCCACGCATTGGAACAGGCCGATCCCCAGCGCCCGTTTCCAGCCCACCGCATCCACGCCCCCTTCGTCGTGCGACGGCAGCAACCGCTCCAGCACGATCATCAAGACGCCCCCCGCGCACAGCGCAACGGCTATAGGCATCGGCGCAAACAACCGCTCCTTGATCGCCGAATGAAACAGCAGTCCCAGCACTGCCGCCGGCAGCGTGGTCAGGAACAGCCACAGCCAGCCGTTCCTGCCGGCAAACCCCTCCCGGGCCTTGAAATCCGCCAGCCGCAGAAAACGGCGTCCGTATTCCACCAGCACCGCCAGCATCGCCCCCGCCTGAATCACCACCGTGAAGCTCTCGTGAAAGGAACGTCCA
>Ga0116163_1001355_pt1 | contig 15299 bp, 9 predicted proteins | sample AD_UKC107_MetaG_FD_89889 | JGI IMG/M metagenome (GOLD analysis project Ga0116163, IMG submission 89889) | Active sludge microbial communities of municipal wastewater-treating anaerobic digesters from Hong Kong - AD_UKC107_MetaG | ecosystem: Engineered > Bioreactor > Anaerobic > Digestate | place...
ATCCGCGGTCGTGGCGCAGGGCAGGAGAACCACCATTTCGTCGCCGCCGTAATACCGGCAGACCGCATCGGAATCGCGGACGCTGGCCTGCATCAGGCGGGCGCATTCCTTGAGCACCTGGTCGCCGACGAAATGTCCGAAGGAATCGTTGATGGCCTTGAAATGGTCGATATCCACGATCAGCAGGCCCAGGGGAAACGCCTGGCCGGCATCCAGCGTCCAGATCCGGCGGAGTTCTTCGTCAAAGCCGCGCCGGTTCAGCAGGCCGGTCAGCGGATCCCGGTAGGCCAGTTCCTTGAGCTGCTCGGCCAGGGCCTTGAAATCCACGGACGATTCCGCGCTGTCGCTCTTCCGCCTGTGCTCTGCATCGGCCATGGGCATGACAACCTCCTTGGGATTCCGTGACGACCGGCCAACCTCCGATCGCGAAGAGCACGGTATCCGCATATAGAACTATGAACCCGGTGAAGATGACGTCAAGCCGCGAATGATCGGAACTCCCTTTTCCGCAACAAGATCCCTCGTGCTTTCCGCTACCCGCCTGCTGTTTTCCGCCACAGGGGCCTGCGATGCCGTGCCAGGTCATCCCCGGATTCTTCCATGACCCCCGAATGCCGCTCAACACGATATTCATTTTCGCCCCCGGGACTTTAGTCTGTTGTTCACAGAGATGAAAGAGATGCACAACAATCCGGCGGCGATGCGTATTCCTTACCTCCGCAAAGAGGGATCGGGGCCGGGGGGCGGCCTGCAGAAAATGAGGTGGCGCGGTTTTGTCCAACGTATTTTGAAGGAAACAGCGAAGGGGGGCAACAAAGGGCGTGAAAAAGGATCGGATTCGGTGGAATGCCCGACGTGCGGGGTCGAGCATGGCCGGATGCCGGTCGCGAGGAGGACGGCACATGTGGACGCTTGAAGAGTTGCTGGAAAAAGTATCCTCGTCCGGCGGGTCGGACCTGATCCTGACGCCCGGCGCGCCGCCCCAGCTCAAGATCCTGGGACAGATGCATGCGGTGGGTGACACACCGCTGACGGCCCGGGAAACAGAATCCCTTTCGCTCTCCGCGCTGAATGACTACCAGAAGAACCAGCTGGTCCAGAACCGGAGCGTGGATTTGTCGCGTGGATTTTCCGGCCTGAACCGGTTTCGATTCAATATATTCCGCCAGCGGGGGGCGCTGGCGCTGGTGGCGCGGCTGATTCCCAGTCGGATTCCGTCGTTCACCGAACTGGGACTGCCGCCGATCGTGCAGGAATTCGCCTTGCAGCCGCACGGGCTGGTTCTGATCACCGGCCCGGCCGGCAGCGGCAAGTCCACGACGCTGGCGGCGATGATCGAACACATCAATGTCCACCGTTCGGTGCACATCATCTGCCTGGAGGATCCGATCGAATACCTGCACGCGCACAAGCGCAGCCTCATCGAACAGCGGGAGATCTACGAAGATGCGCCGTCGTTCGCGCAGGCCCTGCAGTCCGTGTTCCGTCAGTCGCCGGACGTGATCATGGTGGGGGAAATGCGCGACCTGGAGACCATGCAGCTGGCGCTGACGCTGGCGGAGACCGGGCACCTGATTCTGGGCACGCTGCACACCCAGGACGCCGCCCAGTCGGTGGACCGCGTGATTGACCTGTTTCCCGCGGACCAGCAGCATCAGATCCGCCTGCAGTTCTCCCAGGTGGTCCTGGCCGTCCTGTCCCAGATCCTGTTGAACCGCATCGGGGGCGGACGCATCGCCGCGTTTGAAATCATGCTGGCCACGCCGATGATCCGCAAATTCATCCGCGAAGGGAGCACCGGCGAGATTCCGGCGAATCTGGAAATGGGCGCGTCCGAAGGCAAGCAGTCCCTGGACCAGGCCATGGCCGAGCTGGTCCGCCGGGGCCTCGTGGCCCGCGAAGAGGCCTTGCTGGCCAGCAGCCATCCGGCCCATCTGGCCGATCTGCTCGCCGCCGGTCCCTGAGCGGGCAGGAAGCGCCGCCGGCCTGGCGGATTCCGCTACCCGGCAATCCAACGGGCCGCGATGGTCTTTCAGACCGGAATACAGGTACAAATCAACGCATAGGCAAACAGGATTTTTCCAAGGAGGGAAATCATGAGCGAGCCGGCCGTGGAGCGCAGAGGAGCAGGAGGACGTCTCCCGGACGGTGTGGATAGACGGCAGCGCCGCCAGGATCCGTGGCGCAAGGTGTTGAACTGGCTGGCGTATGTCGTCTATCCGCTGCTCATTCTCAATGTGTTCCTCTTCATGGCCGTGGCCAGCGAGGACCAGAAGGGGGCGATGGCGGCGCGGATGGAGGAAAAGCGCGTGGAATCGTCCACGGTGCAGATTCCGCAAACAGCGTCCGGCCGCACCGCCGCCCAGGGGGTCAGCGAATGGGTGCACCTGAACGCGTTTCTGCCGGTCATGGTGGCCGGCGTGGGCATCGGGATCATCGGCATCGTGCTGGATCGCAAACGGTCCCGGCGGAGATCGGATTACAGCCTGATGACGCCGCTGGTGCTGGTCATCCTGTCGGTGGTCGGCCTGTTCGTCTATTTCATCGTCCGCGCCGTCTGGGTCTGATCCGCCGGCATGCCGGCGCCCAGGGGGGGCGGGCGCGGGATTTTTCCGGATTTTCCACGGTGTGGAAATTCTTTTTCCATGGCGTGGAAAATTTCCGGAAATTTTTTCCATGCCGTGGAAAATCCGGATGGAAGAGCGGCACATCCGCTGTTGGGTGCATACCCAGTCAACTTGAGCGAAGACGCGCAATGCCGAAGTCGGAATCGCTTGTCCCGCCACCGCGGAATTTCAGCAACACACCGCCAACATGCAAGGGCGTGACGGTCATCCCGAGCTTGTCGAGGGATCTCAATCCCGATCCCGCAGGCAAACCGAAGTGGCGAGGCCGAGATGTCTCGACCCGTCTTCACGCAAGGCTTCGGCGAGGCACGCAGACTCGGGATGGCAGCCGCTTCCCGCCCGGCAAAGCCGGCGGGAGCAACCTGATCAAGATCGATACCGTGCCATAACCTTGTCCGCCGGACTTATGCTTGTTATAATATCCATAGTATGGTTGTTATAATATCCATAGTATGGATGTTATAATAACCATACTCTCCGTAAGACCCTGGGTTACGAAGGGGTCGGATGTTTTTCGCGTGATTCGGGCGGGGGGATGTGCGACAGTCGCGGACATGTGTTCAACCCTTGAGGAGACCCCATGAAAGTACCGCTGTTGGATTTGAAGCCTCAATATGCCCAGATCCGGGAGGAGATCGAGCCCGCGCTGCTGGAGATCTGCCGGTCGCAGGCGTTCATCCTGGGCCCGAAGGTGCAGGAATGCGAGGCGGCGGTGGCGGCGTACTGCGGCGCGGCGCACGCGGTGGGGGTTACGTCGGGTTCGGATGCGCTGATCCTGGCCCTGATGACGGAAGGCATCGGCGCCGGCGACGAGGTGATTACAACGCCCTACACGTTTTTCGCGACGGTCGGGGCGATCTCGCGGCTGGGGGCGAAGCCGGTGTTCGTGGATATTGACCCGGTGACGTTCAATCTGGACGTCTCGAAGCTGGAAGCGGCGGTGACGCCGCGGACGAAGGCGATCATTCCGGTGCATCTCTACGGCCAGATGGCGGACATGGATGCCGTGATGGCGGTGGCGAAGGCGCACGGCCTGATCGTGATCGAAGACGCCGCGCAGGCGATCGGTTCGGAATGGAAGGGCCGGCGCGCCGGGAGCATCGGCGACTACGGGTGCTTCTCGTTCTTCCCGTCCAAAAACCTCGGCTGTTTCGGCGACGGGGGCATGGTGACGATGCAGGAGGAGGCCAAGGCGAAAAAGGCGGTGATTCTGCGCAATCACGGCTCGGAGCCCAAGTACTACCATCAGCTCGTCGGCGGCAATTTCCGGCTCGACGCCCTGCAGGCGGCGGTGGTGACGATCAAACTGAAGCACCTGGACGGCTGGACGGCGGGTCGTCAGGCCAATGCCGAGCGCTACCGCCGGCTGTTTGCGGCGGCCGGCCTCGAGGCCGCCGGGCAGGTGGTCCTGCCGCAGGCGGTGGCCAACCGCCACATCTACAACCAGTTCGTCATCCGCGCGAAACGGCGCGACGACCTGCTGGCACATCTGCGGTCCCGCGACGTCGGCGTGGAAATCTACTATCCCGTCCCCCTGCACCTGCAGGAGTGCTTCCGGGATCTCGGCCACCGGGAAGGCGACTTCCCCGAAAGCGAACGCGCCGCCCGCGAAACCCTGGCGCTGCCGATTTTCCCGGATCTGACCGACGACATGGCCGGATGGGTGGTGGAATCCATTGCGGACTTCTACCGCGCCTAGGTTGCCAACCGGCCGCGATGCGGTATAGTGACCGGCACGTGACAACCCCTAAAACCAAAACCGGAGGAAATCCAATGAAACGACTGACCCTGATGACCCTGACGGCCCTGCTGGCCATGGCCATGAATTCGTCGGCGTGGTGGTGGACCCGCAAGCCGGCGGAAGAGCCGGTCAAGGAAGACGTGCCCGAGGCGACGCAGGAGGCGGTGAAGTCTCCCTGTTGCGCCGACAAGGCCCAGAAAGCCGAAAAACGCGCCGCCAAAAAGGTGAAAAAGGCCGAAAAGAAGGCTGAATGCGCCGAAAAGAAGTCCGCCAGGAAGGCCAAGAAGGCGGAGAAGAAGGCCGCCTGTGCGGAAAAGAAAGCTGCCTGCGCGGAAAAGAAAGCCGCTTGCGCCGAGAAGAAGGCCGACAAAGCCAGGCGGAAAGCCCAGAAGAAGGCGGATTGCGCCAAGCAACAGGGTTCCCAGGCGGCGGATGAAGCCAAGGACGCGGCGTCCGAAGCCGCTCCGGCCGGGGAAACCGCGGCGGAATAACCCCCCGGATCCTGGCGACCGACCCCGGCCGGATGTCCCGGCCGGGGCTTCAGCAAAGATGGAAGGTTTGGCCATGAACAACGACCTCGCGACTGTTTTGTCCGGATGGGACTATGATCCCAACGAAGTGCGGGCGCGCTACGTCCGGACGGCGGACGGGTCGCGCCAGATCCAGCTTCGGCTGGATCTGGGCGTGTTCCAGATGCGCCCCGATGGCCGGCCCGACGGCGAAACCCCGCGCGGGTTTCCGTCGCTGAAGGACTGCTACATCGAAGAGGAAATGCGCGCGCCGGACCAGGTGCTGCCCCGCGCCCTCGATGTCAACGACTGCTCCGAACTGCAGCAAGAGGTCATGCAGTACTACTACCGCATGATGGCGTTCCACGCCCTGGGCGACCTGGGCGGCGTTGTCCGCGACAGCGATCACGTCCTTGACCTGATTGACATCGTCTCGGAGTACGCCGACGACGACGATGCGGCCTGGCAGTTCATGCAGCTCTATCCCTACATGCGCATGATGAATGTCCGCGCCCGCGCCGAACTGGACATGCAGCAGGGGCACTTCGAAGCCGCCGATAAAATGGTGCGCGAAGCCGTGACGGATCTCGAACAGTTCTACACGGAAAACTACGAGCCGCTGAACGAAGACGGTTCGGCCGCGCCCCCGGCCCCGGAACTGGTGTCGATGCGCGAGCTGGTGGAGGAGATCGATCGCCGCCGTCCCCGCAGCGAAACGGAATCCCTTCAGGAAGCCCTGGCCCGCGCCGTGGAACTGGAACACTATGAGAAAGCCGCGTTTCTGCGCGACCGGCTGAAATCGCTGAAAACGCTGGGCGGCCGGCCGTCCGGCAAGAAGCGGATGCATCCTCCCGGGGGCCGGGAGAACGCCAGTTGAACCTGTTCCGCCCGCCGTTCAACCGGCGGCGGCCCGTCCGGGCCGCCGCGGCGGCGGGCTTGCTTTGGGTCCTTGGGGCCTCCGCGGTGGAATCGCCGGTCCGGCTCTACCGCGGCGAGGGGGGATGGGCGGTGGCGGAAGGCCTGCCGGCCGATGCCGTTCCGCCGTCCCCGGACTGGGGAAGGGACGGCGCCCTTTGGATCGGCCGGATCCCCGACGGGACGGAGAGCCTGGACTGGCGGGGGACCCGCCTGGCCGTGGCCGATGCCCTTCCGCTTCCCCTGGCGCCCGGCGTGCTGCCGTCCGTCCGCAACGCCTTCGGCTCCTGCCTGGTGCGGTCGCTGTCGGTCCGGTTTGAATCGCAGATCCGCGCCCACCGCTGGTCGCTGGTCTTCCCGCCCAAGGATCGCCCGCTGGAATTTCTGCCGCTGGAACTGGCCCATGGCGAACCGCTGCCTCTGGCCCTGGAACTGCAGGATGCGGAAACGGGCGCGCGCTGGACCCTGTCCCCGGAACGGATGGGGCGGGAAGGGGGCATGTTCGAGCGCGAAAAAGGAGAGGCGCGGCTGTATGCCGGCAAGGTGGATGACGGCCGGCTGGAATGGCATCTGATCGTGGTTCTCGCTCCTTCCGGCCGCCGCATCCTGCAGGCCCGGGTGCAGAGCCTGGACGGCCCCCCGCGCCGCCTTCGCATGCGGATCAAGGTCCGGACGGAAGCGCCGGGAGTTCCCGTCCTGCAGGAGGAGCTGCCGCCGGCCGTCGTGGCCTGGCGCGACGGGTTGGCTGTCGGTCTGCTGCTGGACCTGGCCGAGCCGAGGCGCTACCGTCCCGTCCTGGATGAACCCGGATGGACGGGGCTGGAATTCGATCTGGCCGTGACCCCCGCCACCGGGAATTTCCCGCGCAGCGCCACGTTCTCCCTGGAGGCGGATGCCTGGCCGGCGGAAGACGGGGACGCGGCGCGGGCCGGCGCCCTGGAGCGCCTGCCGCGGTTCGGGGGCGCCACGCCCCTGCCGGAGTCCGTCCTGCAGGGCGGACTGGCTCCCGGACAGGCCATGGAACCCGCGTCCCTGACCCTGACCCATCCCGCCGCACCGGCCGCCCCCGGCTTCCGTACGCGCCTGGAACCCGCCGGGCCGGCCCTAAAGCCGCCGGAAGGATTCCGCGACGACGAGGATGTGCTGCGCTACCTGATGCTGCGCATGTCAGGCCTGTTTGCCGATCAGGACTGGGCCTCCAGCGCGTTTCTGTGCGCCGCCCAGAGCGCCGACGGCCGGCCGCGCATCGAGCGCAGCGACTTCGCCGCGCGGGTGGCCGTCAATCCCGATCCTGATCTGGACGCCATGCTGGAGATGGGACGGAACCGGGGCCTGACGCTGCTGGCCCGGGTGCTGGATTCCGGCGAGCCGGCGGTCTGGATCCGCACCGCCGGGCCGGCGCCCGGACTGGATCATCACGCCCGGGCCCTGTACCTGTGCGATTATCCCGCCGTCTGGGATCCCGGCACCTTGGCCATCGGCGTGGATCTCGGGCATGCCGAGGCCGAACTGATCTCTTCCCTGGGGTGCATGCTGCGCGATCGCGGCATCGCGCTGCTGGTCGAGGACGACGGCCCTCTTGCGCCGTTCACCACCGCCCACGCCGACGCGCTGGTGTGCCGGAGCGCCGGGGCGACGGAAATGCGCCGGCAGCACGCCCTTGCCGCCGGCCGCCCCGTGGTGTGGATGCCGGAGAATCCCGACGGGGCGGCCCGCGCCCTGGCCCGTGATTTAGGATTTGCCAGTCCCGCCCGAATCGAACAGAATTGATCCATGTTTGATCAACCCGCAGGACGTTTGCTCGGCGGCCCTCCCGGCGCCCTGGACCGCGGTCTCCGCGCCTGGAAAGCGCAGCCCGTGGATTGGGACCGCATGGACCAGGCCGCCCCGGCGGAGTGCCGCCGGCCCCAGACCACCATCGAGCGCCCCGTGACCGTCAGCGGCCGGGGCACGTTTTTCGGCAAAAGCACCCGCACGCTCACGCTGTGTCCGACGGACATGGACGGCTGGTGGTTCGAGCGAACCGACCTGCCGGACAGCCTGCCGGTGCGCTGTTCGATCCGCAACGTCTGGACCACCGGCAACGTGGTCAGCAACATCGTGCTGCGCAGCGGCTCCCCGCACAACTACATCCGCATGGCCGAGCACATGATCGCCCTGCGCATGGGAATGGGCATCGACAACCTGCTGATCAAGCTGGATTCGGGCGATCCGCCGCTGTTCGATCACGGCAGCGCCGATCTCGTGCACGCCGTCCGGAGCGCGGGCGTTCGCCCGGTGGACCGCCCGGCCTCGTTCGTCACGGTGCGCGAGCGCGTCACGGTCGCCAACGGGCAGGGGGGCTTCCTGACCCTGGCCCCGCCGACGGATCCCGCCCGGCCGATGCTGGCCATTGATGCCGCCGTGGATTTCAAGACCGCCATCGGCCGCCAGCGCATCCGCTTCGCGGTGGACCCGGAGTCCTTCGCCTACGGCGCGACCGCCCGCACCAACACGTCCGCGCTGAAAATGCTCTACTGCCGGACGATCGGCCTGCTGTTCGCGGACGTCCGGAATCTGGGCTATTCCCTGGACAATCTGCTGGTGGCGGGCCGGTTCCGCTACTGGAACCAGGCGCGGCTGCGCCACGAAGGCAAGTCGCTGGAGGCGGTCTGGCACCGCGCCACGCTGGATCTGCTGGCCGCCATCGCGCTGATTGACGAAGGATTGTTTGTCGGCGAGATCATTTCCTACAAATCCGGACATGCGCTGGACGTGGATATGGTCCAGCGGCTGTACCAGGAGTCGCTGTTGACGCCGCTGGCGGGTACGGAGCGAGCCTGAGACGGTTCGAAGACGCGGGGGAGAGAACGAGGAAGGAAGGAGGCCATGCGCCACCACGGGACATTCGGGCCGGGGGTGCTGGCGGGACTGCTGATGGCCCGGCTGGCGATGGGCCAGGCCGCCTTGCCCGTTTTTTATTCGGGGCCCTGGGGTTTCACCACGGCTCCCGACGGATGGACCTTTTCCGGCCTGGGCCCGGACTACGCCGGTCCGGACGGCTGCGGGCTCGACGGCGTCGGCGAGGGTGCCGCCAAATTCGACGACTCCGGGGATTTCATTGCCGTGCAGTTCGACGGTCCGCCGGCCTCGGTTGCCTACTGGATCCGCGGCTACACCGTGCTGTCCGGCGCCGTGTTCCGCGTGGAGCAGTCGGCCGACGGAAGCAACTGGAGCACGCTGCACACCTGGACGAATCCGCCGGCCGATGCTGCGTGGACGAGTCATTTTCCTTCGCTGGAGGCGCGGCATCTCCGCTGGACCTATTCGGAGAAAATCACGGGCAACGTGGGGCTCGACGGCGTCGCCGTCCGCGCATGGACCGAGCCCGGCCTGGCGGCCGTATCCGCCAGCGGGGGAGTCTTTCGCGCCTCGATCTCCGACGGTTCCCTGAACCGGACCTACCGGCTGGAGCAGGCCGACGGGCTGATGCCTCCTCCGGCGGTGGACTGGCAGAACGCCGGGGAAAAACAGGGAACGGACGGGCCGCTGGAATGGAGCCTGCCGCTGCCGACCAACCGCCTGCGGTTCTACCGGGTCCGGGATGTGACCGTTTCGCAGCCGCTGCCCTGACCGGCGGCGGGATCGGAATCAGATCGGGGGCTTGCCGATGGAATAGACCCGCAGGAGATTCGTGCCCCCGGGTGTGATGACCACGGCATTGTTGGAGATGGCGTATTCGTTGGTGGGCAGGAGCGTCCAGTCCCAGGCGCCGTCGGTCAGCGCCGTCGCGCTCCAGATGTTGCCCGGAATGCCCGAGAGGCTGCTGACGGCGGCGACCAGCCGTCCGTTCTGGACCGCCACCGATTCCGTGGTGCGGTAGGGCGAGAGGGCCCGGGTGACGGCGGTCTCGGCGGAGTAGGCGAAAACGGGCAGGGGTTCGCCGGCGACCGACAGATCGCCGATGTAGAGCTTGCGTTCGTTGCCGCCCCCGGCATTCCAGTTCCAGAAGCGGACATAGGCGGGTTCGTACACGGAAGCGTCGGCAAACGTGCCTTCGAATGGTTGTCCATTGACGGTCAGCCGGTAGGTGAAACTGGTCCGGATTTCCAGCGTGTTGGTTTTGGGCGTATTGTTCCACGGCAGGCCGGTGTCGCGCAGTTCGCTGTCGTAGGTCACAAAGGTCGTGGTGCCCCCGTCGAAACGGAACTCCGTCAGGCGCTGGTCGAACCGGTTGTGAAACGCCACGCCGATGGACGAAGCGCCGGCTCCGCCGTCCACGCCGCCGTTTTCGAAAACGAACGACACGGTGTCGCCCGGTTGCAGGCCGTCGGCGAACGGCCGGACGGCTTCGACTTGGGAGCCGCCGTCGGCCTGGAGCGCCCAGGCGCGCGGACCGAGGGAGAGGGTGCCGCCTTCCGTGGCGGCATCGGCCATGGAAGCGCCGGCGCCGTTCAGGATCCATGGCTGGAAGCCGGTGCCCCCGTTGGAGCCGTTGGGCCAGCTCGACGCGTAGGCGGCATTGGTGGGCGAGTCACCTGCGCCGTCGTTGGGGTTGGCGGCGGAATTGGTGCCGGAGACGCGGATGACATTGACGCCTTCGGCGAGCGGCACGGCGGGGATAGACCAGTTCGTGGCATAGGCGATGGCGCCGGAAGCGCCGTTGAGGCGGTTGCTCCAGATCAGGTGGCCGGTCAGCAGATCGGCGGTGCCGTGCAGCGCGATGTTCGTGACCTCCGAGGCAACGTTGGTGGCCGGGGGCGGTTGAGCCAGCATCACAAAGGGTTCGTCGCCGGCCAGGCATCCCTGCACCCGGACATGCCAGTCCGCATGATCATTGTTATCCCAGACGGTGTTGCTTCCGATGAGGCCGTTGAAGACAAAGTCCGCCTGCCAGGTGTCGTCGGGAATGGAGTACTCGGCGATCCATTCGTTTTCGCTCTCTTCGACCATGGGCAGGGACTGGACTTCCGCCGACCAGTCATTGCGGCCGATGTGGAGCGTGAGGTCGCTGGCGCCCATCAGGGGCCCGCCGTTGGGGTGGTAGGTGATGTCGAGAGGGATGCAGCCCTGGGGAATCCGCGGCGACCAGTCGGCTTCGGAGGGCAGATCGCCGCAGTTGGACACCGGCACGGTCCAGTTCAGGCCGTCGTTGTTGTCCCAGGCCTCCGCGCCGTCGGTGAAGGAGAGGTTCAGCTCATAAGTGAGCTGCGGGATGGTGACCTCCAGCACCCAGACGTCGCCGGAAGGCGCCATGGGGAAGTTGGAGGGATTCTGCCAGTGGTTGCGGCCGATATAGGCCGAGACGGCGGCGGCGCCGTCGAGCGGGCCGTCGCCGGGATCGTAGGTGATTGTGACGGCGGTGTCGCAGCCGTCGGGGTTCGGCGGATCGAACGAGGCGGCGGAGTCCTGCGGGATGGGGGATTTGGCGTAGATCTGGATGGAGTAGGCCCCGATCGCCAGGGAGGCGCTGGCGGAGCCGTCGGCAACGACGGTGCCGCCGACCGCGGGTCCCTTGTTGCCGAAGGCAGGGTCGTAGATCTGCAGATCGGAGTTGTACAGGCAGTACCACGTGCCGGCGGACGGGAAAGGCATTCCGTAGGAAGTGTATTCCGTCGCGGAGGCATTCACCACCAGCATGAGTTCATCCCGCCGGGAAACGCCGACCACCTTTCCGTCGTGGTTGACGTGGGGGACCTCGATGCCGCCGGTGTCCTTGAGGGCGTCGGTATTGCCGTAGGCATTGCGCCGAAGATGAATCAGGTCCGAGAACGCGCGCACGATGCCGGCGTTGGAATTGGTCAGGCTCCAGCGCAGGGCGGTGTTGTTGGAGAACGTCCAGTCCTCGTTCATTTCCGATCCGGCAAAGATCATGGGGATGCCCGGGGAGATCAGGGCGATGCCGTGGGCCAGCAGGGCGCGCTTCCTGGCCCAGTAGCCCTGCGGGTTGTCGAAATCGATGTCGCGCGGCAGGCGGTGTTTGTTGTTCAGATCGCCGCAGGTGTCGTGGCTTTCCACATAGCGGACGGAATCAAAGCCGCCGTTGGACAGCCAGAAAGCGAGGGCGCTCATATCCCGGTCGGCATCGCTCGAGGCCGTGGCCAGCCGGCGGATGTCGTTGAGAAACCCGTGGTCCCACTGGGCCTCGAAATTCACCGGGCTGTCAAAGGCGTGGTCCTCGGCGATGCGATAGGCGTCGCCGAAGTCGTCGCGGGTCATGGCATTGATGGTGGCCAGCATGGCGCTGCCGTCCGGGTTCCACTGGCCGCTGGCATGGCGGATGTTGTAGACCGAATCCCAGCGGAAGCCGTCCACCTTGTATTCCTCGAGGAACATCCGAATCTGGCCCTGGATGTAGTCGCGGACTTCCTGCCGGCCGTAGTCGGGGCGGGTGGAGCCCCAGTCGGTGTGGGCTTTCCAGTCGTTGTAGAAATAGATGCCGCCCAAGCCGTCCTGCGACCAGCCGTCGTACTGCCAGAGGCCATCGCCCATGTCGTTGGGGCCATAGTGATTGTGCACCACGTCGATGATGACGGCGATGCCGTTCTCGTGGAACGCCTTGACGAACCGCTTCAGGCCGTCGGGACCGCCGAAGGCCGATTCAATCGCATAGGGATCGGAGGGGTTGTAGCCCCAGGAGCGGTCGTCGGGGAATTCGTTGACCGGCATGAGTTTCACGGCGGAAACGCCCAGGGATTTGATGTAGGGAAGTTTTTCGATGCACTGGTCGAAGGTGGAGGGCAGCCAGCTCTCGGCGTTGTAGGTGCCGACATGCATCTGGTAGATCACCAGGTCGTTTCGCCAGATGCGGTTGAACGCGTGCTCTCCCCAGTCAAAGGCATCGGGATCGTACACGATGGAATTGCCGGCGGAATTGACGACCCGCCGGGCGCGCGGATCTTTCTTGTACGCGCCGTTGACGACGAACTTGTACTCGTGCCCGGCGCGCGCCGCGGGAACATCCACCGACCAATGCCCGTTCCATTCTCCTCCCGGCATGTCCTTGGCCAGTGCCGTTGACCCCCAGCCGTTGAACGATCCGCGAACCGTCACACCGGAGGCATTCGGCGCCCAGGTCCGGAAGGTGACGCCTGTCCCGGCGGCATCGGCATAGGGCGTGGTACCGATGCCGGACCGCGAAGACTGCGCCGGGGCCTGGACACCCCCCAGCAGACCCAGGCCGACCAGCAGGCACACGCGGAGACGATTCATGTCTGCACCCTAGGCCGTGTAAAACGCTTTTGCAAGCCCGGTTCTCGTCCAATAGGAGGGCCCGGGAGCAATCCAGATGCGCCCATTCGTCTGGGAGTGTGTGAACAATCCCGACCTCGCGCCCGTCGTAGCGCGGGGCTCTCGTCCCGCGCAGTTCCGAACAGCCGCACGCGACAGGAGCCGCGTGTCACGAAGGCAAAAGGCTGCCGGCTGTCATCCCGAGCGGACTTGTCCGCCGAAGGCTTGGCGAAGGGGGAGTCAAGAGATTCAGGACCTTCTCATGGTCATGTCGAGCGGAGTCGAGACATCTCGGCCTCGCCACTCCGGTTTGCCTGCGGGACCCGGATGGAGATCCCTCGACAAGCTCGGGATGACCGTCACGCTCTTGCGCGCGGGCAGGGGGTGTTGCTGAGATCCCGCGGCAGCGGGACACGTGATCAGGGAAACAGGCCCGGTCAGGGTTTCCATTCCGCCGGCAGCGGAACCACGACGTAGGGGAACGGCTCCAGGATTTCCTCGACGTATTTTTCGATTTCGCGGACCGGGACCGGCTCCGGCGCGGTCGAGGTCCACTCCGGCGCCTCCTGGGCCGCCGGCGCGCGCGCCAGGGTCGCGTTGGGCGGGCGGGTCTGCGAAAACACCTGGATCGAATAGCGGCTGAGATCCAGCGGCAGGGTGTTCTGTCCGGGCGGCAGCGTATAGCCCTGGCCCGGCATGGGACCCAGGTTGTCAAAGTCCTTGGCATAGGCGGACGAGCCGGAGTTGTAGTGGCAGAACCACGAGCCGGCCGACGGGAACCGCACGCCGTAGCCCTTCCGGGGCGTTCCCGACAGGTTCACGACCACCATGGTGGCCTTGTCGCGCGGGGCGTTGCGCTGCCGCCGGAGATAGGCCAGCACCTTCGCGTCGTTGTCGCCATGCACCACCCGCAGCTCCTCGCCCTGAAGCCCCGGCGTGTAGCCCTTCAGATTGCGCCGCAGATGGATCAGGTCGGCGTGGGCGCGGACGATTCCCTTGTGCGTGCCCTGGGCCCTCGCCCAGGAAATCGGCGAGCGGTCGCTGAACGGCTCCGTGTCGTGCATTTCAAAGCCCTGAAGCATCATCGGATAGCCCGGCACCGTCAGCGCGATGCCTCCGGCCACCAGGGCCAGCGCCCGCGCCTTCGCGCTGTCGGGATCGTCGGGATCAATGTGCGCCGGCAGGCGCTGATGCTGGTTCAGGTCGCCCGCCGAGTCGTGGCACTCCGCAAACACCACCCACTGGAATCCCTCCATCCGCTCCAGTTCCTCGGCCAGCAGCGCCAGGTTCCGTTGGTCGTCCGGCACCCGGACCAGCGTGGAGAGCGTGGTCTGGAAAGCCGAATGCCATTGCGCCTCGAATCCGACCCCGCCGGCGTCGAAGGCATGGTCTTCGGCGATGCGCAGCGCGTCGGGATGGTGCTTGGCCATCCACGCGTTGGCGTCGGACAGCAGCCGGTCGCCGTCGGCGTTCGAACGCGCGCCTTCCTGCACATAGCGGATGTTGTGGACCGAGTCCCAGCGGAAGCCGTCCAGCCGGTATTCCTCCAGGAACATCCGCACGGAATCGAGAATGAATGTCCGGACTTCGGGGCGGCTGAAATCGGGGCGGGGGCCCCATGGCGTGGTGGCGCGCTCGGCGTCGCGGTAGAAATAGATGCCCCCGTCGCCTGCGGGCAGGCGCTGGTCGAACTGCCAGGCGGCAATCCGGTCGGGGCCGTAGTGGTTGTGCACGATGTCCAGCAGGACGGCAATCCCGTTGGTGTGGCAGGTGCGCACGAAGGCCCGGAAGGCGTCGGCGCCGCCGTACGACGACTCGATGGCGAAGAGATCCGACGGATTGTACCCCCAGGAGCGGTCGCCGGGGAATTCGTTGACCGGCATGAGCTGGATGCAGTTGATTCCCAGCGCCTTCAGGTAGGGCAGGCGCCTGGCGGCGCGCTGAAACAGCGAACCCGATCCCGGCACCCCGCCCGCAAAGGTTCCCAGATGCATTTCGTACATCACCAGGCTTTCGCGCGGCGGCATCTTCCAGCTTTGGGCCGGCCCCCAGGGAAACTCGCGCGGATCGAGAATCATCCCCGTGTTCTCTTCCTGGTTCACGGCGCGGGCGCGCGGATCCCGCCGCTCCAGGCCGTCCACCACAAACCGGTAGGGGTCGCCCGGACGCGCCCGGCGGCTGTCCAGCGTCCAGTGTCCCGGGCGGGAGGGTTCCGGCCGCAGGGCCTCTTCCTTCCAGCCGTTGAACTTCCCGCTGACGGCCACGGAACCGGCATTCGGCGCCCAGATGCGGAAGGTG
>Ga0116163_1001358_pt1 | contig 15285 bp, 14 predicted proteins | sample AD_UKC107_MetaG_FD_89889 | JGI IMG/M metagenome (GOLD analysis project Ga0116163, IMG submission 89889) | Active sludge microbial communities of municipal wastewater-treating anaerobic digesters from Hong Kong - AD_UKC107_MetaG | ecosystem: Engineered > Bioreactor > Anaerobic > Digestate...
ACTGATTTTTGTTATAACAATATAATGGCGGTTGAAATAAATGTTCAGGCGTTTCCAGCATTTGGGGAGTTTTATACTATCTCAAGGGCGTTGAAGGTGACATGATTAATGCGATTATGGCAGCAGTTGCCTTCAATATGATGAAAAGATTAAGGCAGATCCGGGATGCCATTTATTTTGTTCTGGGTTTACTGACCGGCAACTGGTCGGTGAAATATGCCACTGTACGGAATTTTTAAAAAACAAGACTTGTTAAGGGTTGACCAATTAGTGGAATAAATAGCTGTATACCAGCGATTATAAGTGGGTGCCCCTTTGCGTTCATTTTATTCGGACTCCCTAGAACTATCAATTATACCTGTCGAAAATTCTCTCTCCTAACTGTACAGAATTCATGAAAATGACGTTAGGCCATTGCTTAACAATCGCTCCCAAAAGCAGATCCAATTGTTTTAAGCTATTCATTCGGTTTGATTCAGATATCGACCCGATGTAATTGACCCGATGACTTGAAATTATTGCAGGGGTTCTTTTTTGAAATGCAATTTCAATTTGTTTAAGTGTTGATTTCCAATAGTCATTGCCTTTGGAATCAGATGGTTCGAATAAGCAATTCCTCACCAGATATAACATTTCATTCTTCGTTGATTTCTCTCCAAGATAATGTGGTATATAATCCACATAATTTGTTTTGTGGTGCTCCTGAAGAGAACCTCCCTGCATATATTTAACACCTTGACTACACCAGATGTTTTCAGTGGAATCTGTCCAGCCTATACCAGGAGCAATAGTTGACAAAGATTTCATGTTAAATTCATTCTCAAACAGGCGGAAACCATCTTCAATTAATTTCTTTTGATCAATTCTTTCCCTTATATAAATACTATCATCAACATAAACAGGTAAATAATAACTGGTGTGTGATTTTGAACAGGCTAAAGGTACACCACACATTCTATATTGAAAAGTTTCAATAGTTTCAGGCTTATTCAATTTTAGATCCCTTAACCACTCCCAGTATCTTAAATGGTCTCTTGCATGCAGCTGGCAATAAAAGAGTCCGGATTTTAGCCCTGCAGACCAGAGTTTTTGAACCTGGTTACGAGTTAAATCTCTATTCAATGTTTCATGAACGGGTTCAAAATAATACTCCTCGAATCCAGATGCCTGTATTCTATCAAAATCAGGATTTGCCATTATCATATTAGCAGTAAAACATGCCGGATTACCTTTAAAATCCGTATGATTCCCCAATACTCCATACAATTCCTTAAGGTCATCATTTGTTTCTAGCGCATCCAGAGAATATTTGGAAGCGTGCAGATTATAACCTTGTTCCAATAGGAAATAGTAAGCCTTAGGTGTTGATGTCCTGATAGAGCCCCAATCGTCACTTTCGAAAACCACTATCTTATCATCTGTTCGCCAAGACCTCAGATAATTCAGAACCATGGAAATTGAGTATGCTATTCTCTTACTACGCACAAAATATTAATATAAATCGTTCCGCCACAGGGTCTCGAGGCCCTCCCTGTGTATCTCGCATTCCACAACATTTCTGCTGATCATCTTTGATTTTTTGGAATAGGCCCAATCTGTGAAGTGAATTTTACTATTAATAAATCGCAATAATCGAGTATGACCTAAGAGCCTGCTGGCATAAAGGTATTTTTCTTTACAGCATAATTCGATCCAACTTTGCTCAATAAATTCAGGAGACAGAATGTTTTCGGAACGAATATCCAACTGTGACAAAAATTCACTCTCATCTTCAGAACTCAACCTCTGCACCCCTAAGGAGCCATCAGCTTGACGAAAGGGAATAAATTTTGCATTGAAGTTTGTTTTTGAGTATTCCAGCGAAACGAGAAAGCCTTTATTAGACGTTTTTTTATTTCTTTTGAGTCTCTCGAAAACAAGATCGCCTTGACCGTAGACGATGAGTTTATTATTAAAATATTCATAACTGCCTGCGCAATGAGAGTGTTGGCAAATAACAGCATCAGCTCCCTCATCTATCATAAACCGACATAACTTTTGCAACCGTGGTGAGGGATAATGATAATGTTCCTTGCCGCCATGGACCAGAATAATTAAATGGTCAATCTGGGTGCGATATTCCCGAATGGTCTGAATTATACTTATTACATCAATTGGATTGGCGCCCCACGATCTGTTGCGAGCAATACTAAATTCATGTTCAGCAATACCAATGAAGCCAAATCTCCTGTCGTTAATACGTTGTATAAGAGGTCGCCTTGCTTCTTCAAGGTTTCTGCCTGCTCCAAACCACCTGATGCCACAATCATTAAGGGTAGCTGTGGTGCTAATTAAACCTTGCTCATTATGATCCATGATGTGATTGTTAGCCAGATTGACTGCATTTATTTTAATGTTCTTTAATCCGTTGATAGTGGCATAACTAGCCCCAAGTACTATACCATCTTTTTTTATTGATGAGGTTTTTCTTATAAGTGGACATTCAAGATTAATCACATTAAAATCAGCTGCTTCAATGATAGGAAATAAATCATTAAATATTGCTTTAGAATTACCGCTGATAAATGTTTGTGCTATATTACCTAAAGGACAAAGATCTCCCCCAATAATTATTCGTACCATTACTAACTTATGTCATTTAAAATCCACCTAGTAGTATTGTAGCTATTTCACCAGGTTGAGTTATTGTTATTTTTCTTCTCTCAAACTTACTAAACCAAGTCACATGCTTTACAACCAAAAATTCTTCAAATCCGATTTGTTTTAAATTCCTTAATGCATAACGATTTTCCGGTATTACTAGGCCTACTGGTATGCAATCTGCCGGAATATCATTTACTCTTGCATTATTAATAAGTTTACCGTAAGATTTGCCACGATACTCAGATTTAACAAACAGATTCTTAAGAATATGAACTTTTAGGGGCATTTCCATAAAATATCGGCCATATTGATACTGTCCTTTAGTTTGAACAAAGCCCCAAGCGGCTAATTCACCATTCTCCTCGATATAAAAGCCATTACAAGATTCATTCAAAAACTTACTAAAACGTTGCAAATCATCTTCTCTTATCAATTTTCTTTCACTCCAATAATTCAATTCTGTTGAAGACATTCGCTTAACACATTCATTTATGTCACAATGTTCATGAGCTGGCATAGCCAAGACAATTTGTGAGTATTGCTTATAAAAAGGCCTAACGAGATGTCGCAAGAATTTCTGTAAGACAGCTTTTTCCCCAAACTGCTTTACTTGATCTTTAATCTTTCTTATCATTTTGTAAAGGCTATTTGGATATTATTATTTTAACCCATTTATAATAAAACTCCCTGACTTTTTCACGAAGGTGTAACCTGTAAAATATATACAAGACCCCCAAAGAATATTTCTTTGAAGACAGAAATTCAAAGTTTGAACTAATTGTATTATTGTTAATCCAAGACCTCTTATACCTATAATTCCCAGTCATGAAATTAAGCCTTACATACCCTCTTAACATTAAGTCTTCAATCACCTTGCCAACTAATATAAAGCCCGGAGAATAATAATCGTACTTTGGATCATGACTTACCTTCCAATCATAAAATGTATTCTTATGTAGAAATCCCAATCGAAAAGCAATAACAGAACCATTAAATCTCAGGTTATACAAAACTGCCTTTCCGCTTCTAAACATTGGCAATAGTGCTTCATTTCTCATAGAGTAATAGTCATCGCTCAGTAATGGCCTGAGGTCATTTGCCCACCTGAGATTATATATCTCTCTTGTATTTTCAAAATTTCTTATATAATCGGTCGGATCAGTAATGACCTCCAATTGAATTAACCCTGCCTTATTAAGACGATTTAGTTTCTTTTTGTATTGATCTCTTGTGTTTTTAGATAATGATAAAAGGAATTGATTTAATGTCAACCTTTCAAAATGTGTTACTAGAATATCTGTAATCTTTCTTTTTTTAAATGCTTTTAAATTCAGTGCTTCAATACTTGAGCTATTTATATTGTAATAGTGCACAATGCTCCAGGTTTTAAATGTTAACGTATAGTCTTTAATTTGGCAAATAAGTTCACCTACGTTTCCATGATCTACTAACATAGAATAGAAATCACCAAAGTGAATTGGGATACTTCTTAATATTTTTAGGCCAAACCTTTTCTCAATACAAAATGGAGCGATGCCAACGATTTTACCACACTCGTTAACCACGGCAACAATATGTAGTTTTCTATTTCTGCTATTGTATCTCCACCAAGGTTCAATCCATTCGTAAAACATTTGTGGAAATGCATCAATTTCGTTTTCAAGTTTAATCCATGCGGTCTTTAATATGGGATCATTAAAATTACGAAATATAAGGATCGAATTATTCTTCATCAACAAGAGTTTCATATTTATCTAGAAGATATTCCCCAAAAATCCAACCTGTCAAAGCAAAAGCAATGATACTGTAAGAATAAATAATAAAACCAGAATATAAAGATTTAATAAAAATCGCTATAGTGATTAAAACCAGTGGGATTCCCAAATTTAGCTTACTACAATTCTTAATTTGTTTTAAAAGCCCATAAAAAATGAAAAACAATATAGTAACACCTATTAATCCATAATCGTGAATTAGCATTACAAAATCACTATGTGCATAAAACCCTTGATTTAAAAAAGTTGTCTTATAAAATTCAGGAGTAGAGTTATAACCAAAGCCAAAAATTACGTTCTTTAAATCAGCAGTATACCAGTGTTCCAACGCAAGCGTATATAATGCCCCCCTCCCAGAACCAATTTCATTAAAATCCTCATTATATAAATTTTCAAATCGATTCGTATAAATATCGGATCTTTCTAAAATAATAAATTGAAACAACGCGAATACAGATATTATTAATAAAACTTTAAACGTCAGGGCAAATCTTTTCCCGCCAAATTGACGTATTTGTGCAAAAAACGACAAATAAAATATTTGAATTGCCAATAAAATTATTGCGCCACGTTTCATCGAAATTAGTGCTCCTACCATAATTAAAATCAAAAGCAAGTTACGATATGGAACCTTCCTGTATAAGAACAAAACAGGCATGGCGAATAATAGAAAGTAACCCTGATTAGAGATTCCGTAGTCTCGATTGGCGCGATAGAATGATGTATTTAGGGAATTTTCTAATACCTGTAAAAATATAATAAATATCATCAAATCAAAGATGTATAATAAGTGTTTTGCCTTAAATCTTTGATAAAAACTTGAATCCAAAAAGAAAAAATACCCAAATATCCAGATACTAGTTCTGGCTATCTTAATAAAATCTGCTTGATAATTTGAACTTGTTAACAACAAGTAAATTAATTGAATTAACCAGAACCAAACCAAGACTTTACTAAGAGAAATATCAAACCACCAGCGTTTGATATTAATCAGGAAATAGCACACTAATGAAATAAGTAAGAAAAATTGATTAATTATAGGTAAAGTTCTGGATATATCTCTTTTTGCGGGAAATATTAAATCCAGTAAAGTCATTAAAACAACTAGAAATAGAACAGTCTTTACTAGGATATTATTAAGAGTAATGCTTTTCATCGATACATAGCGTAAATTGCTAGTTTTGAACATCAATTACAGCGATATTTCTATTCATTTCGTATGTATCATAGACCATCCCTGCTCTCTCAGAATGTGTGTTTTCATAAATCAGATGCTTGGGGATTTTCACGGAAAACACAAGTATATGGCCTGCCGTTAATAAGGAGATATTTTGTAATGCACTACTAAAAAACCCAAAACATGCTCCAGGACTTTTTAGTTTTGACATACCCAGGTAATACTCAACAGGCATAAATAATCTATTGATTCGCATAAACTTACTGATTTTCTTAAGCTTCGCGGGATTGTCTAGGCGGTGAGGAATATATGTAAAGGTGAGTTTACTGAACTTCTTTTGAGTTTCTCTTATTAAATCAATTTCATCTTTTGCCTTTATGTATCCAGTTTCAGAAATAGGAGATCCAATAAAAAAAGCCATCTCTTTGTCTACATCCTTTCTAAATAGACTTTGTTTTAAAAGTAAATTATTGTTGTGAATTTTAACATCATTTTTATGTACTTCAATTTCATAATTAGTGAAAAAAATCAATCTATCAGCTATTTGATATTCTTTAAATCTAAATATTAACTTAATCAACCATAATAAATCAAGCTTCATGTAGTAATTATATGACGGTATTCCGCTTTCCAATTCCTGTTTTCTGAATTTTTGTAAAATAGTGGTTCCATTCCCATCATCTAAAATGTAGGGTTCACTTTTTATTTTTTGAATTGCATAAAGTGAAATATAGCTTGAATAGTTACCAATAACAAGTCTTTTCACACGCAAATTAGTGATAAGATTATCAAATTTAATACGGGAAATATAAAGTCTTATTAGATTGCCGATTCCCTTTCTGAAAAATTTTGAAGTTCTTTCTCTCCTACATTTAAACAAAGATATTACTTGCTTGCTTTCAAACGTATATACAATGTTAGATATTTCTCTTCGCGTTAAGGGTGAGGGAGACGTAATAACAAAGAGATTCTGCTCATTTCCCAAAGAATAAAAATGAATTAGTTCAAGAGCATTTAATACTTGACTTGATGTCCCAACAATAAATAAATTTGTTCCAGAAATCATGGTTTCTTTACTTTCAACTCATAAAAACATCCCAATATAACCACTAAAGAAAACAGTAAATCACTGAACACAATTCCCCATGCAATCCCAGACAATTTCCCAATTAGTTTATATGATAATAAGATTACAAACCAATATATTAATAGTTTTAAACTAGCAAGTATTATCATTGTCTTAAAAGCTTTGATTGTATTCAATGCATTGTAGGCCATTTGTGGAACTACCATAATAATTGACAATAACACTATTTGAGTTTCGTGGTAAGTTTCCAGATATGCAGGGAAGGCATATTTAAATAAATAGGGCAGTATAAAATACAATATTAAAACAACAGGAATAGTCATTAAAGTTGTATAGAGAGAAGATCTGATCGTGGTTCTCCAAAGTTCGTTAAGATCATTATTCTTACCGTAATAAAAAGACATTTGCGGATAAATAAACTGACCCAATACAGATGGTAGTAATCGACCTATGCCTAAAATACCCAAAGCAGGTGAAAACAATCCCAAGATAATTGTACTAAAATATTTTAAAATAAGAATTTTTTTAAATGTGGCAGCTATTCCAAAAACGTAATTTATGACAAATAAAGGTATACCGATTTTCAGTAGTGCTTTAAAATCAAACCAACTAAATTTATATTTGACTCTATAGGGTCTTTTGAATTGTAGCAAGATAACCAATATTAATGGCGCAATAATATTTAATAGTAAAAATCCATAATAATGGAAGTAATAAACTAGAAAAATTAGTGCTATATATAGAGGAATAATCAATAAATATATCTTCCCCAATTTTTTGAAATCATTTTTTGAACGGTAAGTAACTACCAAATAATTTTGTTTCATCGTTAAAGCCACATAAAAGCCAAATGAGAGAAGAGTGCATACCTGAAGGATGGTAATATCATGAGAATATTTTAGAATTGTTGTTGTCGCGACAAGAATGAGAATAAGAAGACTAATAATATTTGCCCAAGATCCAGCAGTTTTAACATAATCAACCGCCTTTTCATGATTATCTTGTCCCAGCAGGTATGGAAGTTCTCTGTTTAATGCCACAAATATGCCTAACTGTAAGGCCTGTATGTATGGTTGGTAAATGGTGACCTTATTCCATAAGCCCATTTCTTCCGGAAGTATCCATTTTAATACAAGCATATGCACAAGCATTTGGACTCCGTGAAATAATAAACTGGAATAAGTAAAAACAACTAGCCCACTTCTCGCAGATTGCTTCTTCACTTTCTCCTATCCTATTTGATGATCCTTGCAGGAATACCCCCAACAACGGAATTTGATGAGACATTTCTTGTGACAACACTATTGGCCCCAATCGTAACACCTCCTTTTATATAAACCCCCTTACCGATCCATACACAATTCCCTATTTCTATGTTTCCATATATAACTTTTCTATCCTGAATCTGACCATGTATGCTGCTGATATCGTACTGGGCAGTACGAATATGAACATCATGGGATATCATACAGTTTTCTCCAATTTTGATACACGAACTTTCAGGATTTGCTACAACATAGGTGTTGTTCCCAAAATATGTTCCTTTATTAATACTTATGTTTCCACTGCTATAAATTTTTGTTGAGCTTTTGATATACATACACTCTTATGAATATCATATTTATTAAAAACCTATGCTTTGACAATTGTTGCTTTTATAAAATCCAACTTTCTCAAAATACTGAAAAGTCCTTCTATTATGATTTTTTTCATCTACTTGATGTTTTTGTTAATACAATAAATCGGGGCTTATCCCACTATCGTTATTAATCAGTGCTATTCAATCATCACTTTTTATTGGTTTCCCAAATTCGACTTTAGACTCATTCCGGGCACGGTAATATTGATGTTCAATAGCCCTCACGATATTTTAAGATTTGGTGAGGCATTTCAACTAAAGCTGTGGTGAGTATACTGCTAGGAGGCAAACCATTGAGAGTATACTCTATGTAAATGTGTAGCCATTCTTACTATACCAACGGGTTGCTGGGGGTAAGCGTTTTAATATATATATCTGATTTTTCAGGTTAGCGTTAGTGACCAAGTGGTAGACTTCGGTTAGTTTTTTAGATAAGTAATTCAATCAAAAAGATTATAATGTACTTCCATGAATACTTTTTTTTTGAATTTCTAATGCTACCACCCAATCTAACATCGTATCAATATCATGAGAAGTCCATTCATCCATTATATACTTGCGGACTTTTGTAAATTTCATCAAATGTTTTTCTCTAAGTGTTTTAATATTAATGATATAAATCCCCCCATTGTATTCCCAAACCTTTGGACATTGTTGGCGGCTTTGAAAATTACCATTCTTCGATTTTTCGAGCCACCTATTTTCATTTTCTTCAAATAACACATAATAAGGGTTTGATTTCGTTTCTTTGACAGAAACTACCATTTCCGTATCTTCATCAAACAACTTCAAGGCCTCTCTTATGTGATTTGCATTTCTAAAAGGCGTTGTCACTTGGAGGAGAATTACCGTATCAAGAAAATATCCTTTTGATTCTGCGTAGTTAATAGCATGCAACAAGACTTCATACATCCCGGCAGAATCTGTTGCAAGTTCTGCTGGCCTTAAAAAAGGCACCTTAAGTCCGGTTTGTTCCACACATTTCTTTATGGCTTCATCATCAGTCGTAACAATTATTTGGTCATCCGAGAAAACCTCACGCGCAGCCTCAATGGTATAATAAATTAATGGCTTCCCAGCTAAAAGTTTGATGTTTTTACCGGGCACCCCCTTTGAGCCTCCTCGGGCTGGGATAACTACTAACGGCTTCATTTGAAGTTTATTGATTGGACATCCTTTTGAGCTTTTAAAAAATCCTCGTGACGTCCGATATCTAACCAATATCCTGCAAGTGGATAAGAGGAAACCTTTCTCCCGGCTTTTAATAGCACCTCAATTAGGTCAGTAGCGTTAAAATGTTTATGTAGTGGAATAAAATTAATAACCTCTCTTTTCATTAAATATATTCCTCCGTTCGAGTAATAGGTGTATGTCGGCTTCTCACGGAAGTTTAAAACACTGCCATTATTAGTTTCAAGAACAGCATATGGGATGTCCACGGCATATGGTATTGTCACAACTGAAAAATCGGATCCGCTTTTAAGAAAGTCCAGAAAGAAATGTTCATAATCTATGTTTGTCAATATGTCGGAGTTAGCGACCAGAACATAATCATGACTGAAACCATTAATCAGAGCAACAGATCCAATAGTTCCCAGGGATTCATCTTCATAAACATACTTAAGCGAAATGTTCTTGTCTCTGCCATCACCTCCCCACTCCTCAATTTGTTGGCCCAAATATTTAAGACAAATCCAAAAATCATCGATACCGTAAAGCATCAGCCTTTCTAAATTGTATTCAATTATTGGTTTTCCATCAATTTTCAACAGCGGTTTCGGGATTGTATCTGTAAGGGGGCTGAGTCTCTTACCACGACCGCCAGCCATTATAACGGCATCAACCGGAAGATACGACTTTAACTCCCTGAAATTAATGACATTTATGACTTTGTCATTTTGATCAAGAATTGGTATTATGCGAAAATTATTATCCCTGAATTCTATTACCTTTTCAAGGTCATGATCACCCTTTCTGATAAACCGTGGATTGGGCTGAATAATCTCATCAACCAACTTGTCAATAGTTACGCCTTTCAATAATCCACGCCTGACATCTCCATCAGTCAGTGAGCCTTTGAGCTTGTCATCTTCAGTCACAATAAAAATTATGGCGTCTTCTGCCAAAACATTCAGCCGAGCTAAAGCTTCTCTTATGGAGGAACCCTGCTTTAATAAGTGCCTTTTAAAAGTACCCAATGTATTATTAGTTATTAATATTTTCTGCTTTTATTATCCTGATGATTTCTTCAGCCGTCTTACCTGTCCCATAGATAGGTCCGATATTAACAGGATTAAATTTTTCAATTTTTCTGACTACCTGAAGGATTGCTTCCGAATTAATAGGTACACTATATATATTCGGTGTGATTATTCTACCTCTTTGCCTTTCACCCAAATTAATAACCGGCTTTGGGAAATACGATGCTTCAATGAATCCGCTTGATGTGTTACCTAGCATAAATGAGCAATATTTCATGGCAGACAAATAGCCCAACGATCCCAAGGACTCAAAAAGTTTCAGGTTCGTCATTTGGGCAGTTGACTTTATCAATTCATTCCTGATCATTCTCCCCTCCGTGTCCGCATTGGGCATTGTAGCTATGATCTGATAATTCTCAAGTCGTTTAAAGGTATTTAGTATCTCCGCGATATAATTCTTATTTCTTTTGTAATTTACAGTTTCGGGGTGAAAAGTAAATAATATTGAAGGTTTACTAACATCGATGCCATATGCTGCTTGAAACTCTGAAGCCTCCATGAATTTCATCTGACTCAGATTGTCTATGCTCAGCGCCCCGACATTATAAACATGGTCCCTTTCTCCAGTGATCTCGATGACCCTGTTATAGTACACTTCATGTGCAGTAAAATGATACTTGGAGAAGCATGTAATAGAGTGCCGGAAATAGTTGTCTATTGCACCTATTGTAGTTTCTCCGCCATGTATATGTGCAACCGGGATATTAAAAGGAGCCGTGGCCACCACAGCAGAGAACATTTCATATCGATCACCGAGAGCAAACATAAGTTGAAAATGAGTTTGATTAAAAAAATCGGAAAATGCACTCAAAGTAGCAGACATAGAATGAGCTATATCAACTGGCAGATCTCTGCTGCTCATCGTACCAGGAATCTCGGCAACCCTAAATCCATCCTTATTGATAGCGTCCACTGTATGTCCGTAACTTTCTAATAAGTGGGTTCCAAAAGCAATAACCTCCAAATCAAAAAATGGATCCGAATTCAGTTTCTTGAGTAGGGGAAGGTAAATACCGTAATCGGCACGGGAGCTTGTTAACACTCCAACTTTTAACTTTGCATATGTTCCCATTTAAGCAATGTGTCAGCTTCGAGAGTAATTAACAGGGTTTTGCCGATTACACTATCAATATCCATTGGGGAAATGCCTGTTCCTGGCCGTTTCATTATAAGATGTTCGGATGCTATTTTAGTGCCAGCAAGAACTATCTGATTTGTGTGAATACTTTTCCGGGCTATTGCTATATTAGGTTCTTCAGATTTACTCGGTTCTTTAATCCCGCTTCCATTTAGTGCCAGTTCAACATTTCGGATAGCTTTGACCATAGCTTTTAATTCATCCGGCTCCAGAGAGGCTTTATGATCAGGCCCGGGCAGGTTACGATCAAGCGTAAAATGTTTTTCAATAACTTTGGCACCAAGGGCTACGGCAGCAATTGGAATTTCAATTCCAAGGGTATGATCGGAATAGCCAACTTTTACGCAGACCTCATTTTGTATAGTCAACATCGCTTTTAAATTCACATCTCCCATTGGAGTTGGATATCCGGTGTTACAGTGTAAAACAGTAACCTGTTCCCTGGTTAAGCCGTTTTCTGTTAAAACATCAAGTGCGGCTTTAATTTCTTGCATGTTGGCCATTCCGGTACTCATTATAACTGGTTTCCCCTTTCCGGCAATATGCTGCAAATAAGGTTTATTGGTTATTTCGCCTGAGGGAATCTTGAAAAATGTTTGACCGATTTGATATAGAAAATCTAAACTGGGTAAGTCAAACCCAGTCGATAGAAACCCTATTCCTTTATCTGCACAGTAATTTTTAAGTAGTCTAAAATCCTCAAATTTGAGTTCGAGCTTTTTAACCATTTCAAACTGCTTCTCTTGCTTATTTTGAGTGTTTATCTTCTGATATAATGCCTTTTCTGTCTTTTTAGATATATTGATTTCAGTTATAAACGTTTGAAATTTTATATAATCTACTTCAGCTTCAATAGCTGCATCAATAAGTTGCCGAGCCATATCAAGAGAACCGTTATGATTTACGCCTGCTTCAGCTATGATAAGACAGTTTTTACTCTGCATCTTTCTTCTTTTTAGGTAATGCTGGAATTCCATATACCGTTTCATTTTCAGACACATTGCTGATAACAACCGCACCAGCTGCAACTACTGCGTTTTTTCCGATATCTATTCCAGAAATTACTTTCGCACCTAATGCAATTAGTGAATTGTCATGTAATTTTGAATACGCCCCAATAGTGACCCCGGCCGACACCAAAACATGATTCCCGATTGCTGTTTCATGATCAATCGTCGATCCAGTTGCTATTATTGTATTATCTCCGATAATAACTTCTGAATTGATGACAACACCTGGGAAAATAACCACACCTTCACCAAGTTTTGTTGATTCTGACAATATTGCCTGTGGGTGAATCACATTCACGAAATTAAATCCCATTTTTTTTACATAAGAATAAACTTTTTCTCGTAATATGTTATTCTTATATCCACCTAGGCCCATTGCAATCAAATGTTTATGAGGATTATACTCAATTAAAACACTATCTTCTCCTAATACATTGTAACCAGCAAACAGATCACCCTTATGCAAAGAATTTGAAGTGACCCCTATGATAGTGTAATTATTCAATGCATGCAAAATCTCAATTACTACCTTTGCATGACCTCCACTGCCAATAACTATTACAGGCTGCTTCATGAATTATGAATTACGCTACTGGGTATATTTACTAATCTGGCAGCAATCCATTCAGCATTTGATAATTCTCCACATTGAGCTTCTTTAAACATGGGAAGATGATTCATAAGTTCCCATGTGGGGCGGGTCATAACGTCATTAGCGTTACTGTACTTAAGAAATGAGTCACGCTCTTCTTTGTCTCTTAAAAGTATACTATTCAACCAATAATTAGACCTGGCATGATCCGGTTCTTTTATAAATTCAATACTATTGCTTTTAAAAAACTGTTGGTAAGCATTTGCTATTTCACGTTTAGTCTTCACAAAATTGTTTAATTGCTCCAACTGAGCAAGACCTAATGCCGCATTTATATTCGGCATACGATAATTATAGCCAATTGCATCATGAACGAACTCCCAGGGATGAGGGACCTTTGATTGCGTCGTAAGATGTTTAGCTTTATCTGCTAAACCCTCATCCTGAAACAATAACATTCCCCCGCCACCTGTTGTTAGGATCTTGTTACCATTAAAACTCAAAACGCCTATACTGCCAAATGTGCCAGTATGTTTCTCCATATACAAGCTGCCCATACTTTCTGCAGCATCTTCTACTACTGCTATATTATATTGCTTACATATATGCACAATTTGATCTATTCTGCAAGGATGGCCATAAGTATGCATTGGAACACATGCAGCGATTTTTCTTTCTGTAATTTTATTAATACATCTTCCAGAATTCTGGGTCGTATTAATATCCAAAAATTCCACCAACGCATCAGGGCTCAATCCAAGAGTATCTTTATCAATATCAACAAAGATTGGCTGAGCACCAGTATAAGTTATCGCATTAGCAGTGGCGATAAAAGTTAACGGTTGAGTAATAACCTCGTCACCTCTGGTAACACCTTCAAGAATTAATGCCATATATAAAGCGTTGGTGCCATTATCGCAGACTACTGCTCTTTTTGCACCTGTATACAGGGCAACTTCATCTTCAAATATGTCAACAAACCTGCCAACACTTGAAACGAAGGTGGTATCTATACACTCTTCCAGATATTTCTTTTCATTCCCATTAAATACAGGGGCATGGAGAGGAATAAAACCATCGGGCTGTTTGTACAGAATGCGTATGAAATCAACTATTTCCTTAATCCTTTTCACCAATCATTGGAATTATAGGTATGACTAAATTTACTTTATTGAACAAATCTTATCCCCAATATAAACTAGAGATTGTAAATTCCCGCTTTATACTTCTCAAGATTCTGTCGCATTGAAAACCATTCTATTGTTTCTCTAAGTCCAGTGTCAAGTGTATCCTTTGGCTGCCAGCCGGTTAAAGTAGTGATAAGTGTGTTGTCGCCCCATAATCGGAACACTTCAGATTTAAGTGGTCGTTTCCGCTGTTCATCAGAAATAATCTCCACATCACATTTCATTATGTCTTTAATCAGGTTAAGCATACCTGCCATTGAGATTTCTGAGTTGGATGCGATATTAATCTCTTTTCCTATTGTATTGTCAGATTGTGCAATAGCTAAAAAACCAGCGCATATATCTTTTACATAATTGAAATCACGTGTAGGAGTAAGGTCACCAATTTTAATTTGCCGTGCACCATTTGAGATTTGTGTAATGATGGTAGGTATTATCGCTCTTGCAGATTGCCTTGGCCCATATGTATTAAATGGTCTCACGACAGTCACAGGCAGTTCGAATGAGTTATAGAAACTAAGCGCCATCGCATCAGCAGCAATTTTGGTTGCTGAATATGGTGATTGCGGTTGTTTCGGGTGCTTCTCATCAATTGGGACATATTGAGCTGTACCATAAACTTCTGAAGTAGATGTACTCAAAACTCTAATTCCACCGAGTTCTCTCGCTGCCTGGCAAACATTTAGTGTGCCTTTGATATTTGTGTCTACATAACTATCAGGGGCATGATAAGAGTACGGTATTGCAATCAACGCTGCAAGGTGAAACACAATTTG
>Ga0116163_1001359_pt1 | contig 15277 bp, 13 predicted proteins | sample AD_UKC107_MetaG_FD_89889 | JGI IMG/M metagenome (GOLD analysis project Ga0116163, IMG submission 89889) | Active sludge microbial communities of municipal wastewater-treating anaerobic digesters from Hong Kong - AD_UKC107_MetaG | ecosystem: Engineered > Bioreactor > Anaerobic > Digestate...
ATGATGAAAGGTTATTTATTTTAAAAAGAACCCATGAAAAAGAGGCAATTTTTTTGATTGTTAATTTTTCGGATAGAAAGCAGATGATGAATCTCCACGATTTCTTTGAAACAGGGGATTATCAGGATATGATGAGAGAAAAAACAGTTCACGATCGTCTGATGCTTGAACCTTATAATTTTTTTTGGCTAAAGCAGAGTGGAGGCGAATGATTTGAAAGATGTACAACAGGATCGTTCTGAATGCATTCAAAATTGTGTATCATCTATTTTAAGCGGAGTTGATTATAAAGAAGTTGATGGAATTCAAACTGTCTTAAAGATGCAAACACAAAAGGTTATTACAAAACAATTGATTGGTGAATTGATTAACAAGAAATTACCGGAGAAGGAACCTGAAAAGATAGAAAGGATTCAGTACAATTTGACTTTGCGTTTGACTAAAAAAATAGATCAACTGACGGGTTTTTACATTCCCCCGTCTAAAGTTGTTTTCAGTGCCTATCATAGATTGTCTATTCCAGCTCTAATCGGTGCAATTGTCTTTGGACTCTTTTTTTATTATGCACTGGGCTCTTTTTTCAAAGACCCTTTATTCGCACCGTTGATAGGGATGCCTTTAGGAGCCGGTATTTTTGTATGGTTATTTTCAAAAGCTATCAAACATCCAAAAATTAGTAATGCTGTAAAATGGACCTTGGTTTCCGGATTGACGGTATTTTCAATAGGTACTTTGTTTTCAGGCTTTAAAAAGAGCACTGTCTTTAAACCCCAAATTTCATTTTTTCAATGGATATGGGTGGCTATTCTTACAATATTTACTTTTTGGACTCTTCATCTCTTTAAACCTCAGGTGATTGACAATGAAGAAGAGATTGAACGAAGTTTATCGGTACAATTGAACTCGCTGTTAATTGATTTTTGGGATCTTTGTATGGCATGGGTAAAACAAGATGAGATAGATGCCGATAGTGAGAAGGCTGTCACGCCTTCATCGACAACATATCAGTTGTTTAAAAATTCCCCTCTCATCTCATCTTCAATTTATCAGATGCTTTTTGCTCATGAAAATCAGGATAAGGAAGCAGCCTTTACATCGGTTAACAGCTTTCTAAACAGTTTGCATTCTTTGGGGATACATGAAAAAGAGAGTGAACCTGTTTTTAACTATCAGAAAACCGATGCGGACTATTACGATGTGTTTGGTATTATTCACGAGGGAGAGGCAGTTGAGCCGATATATGGTGCCTGGGTGGATGATCAAGGGTATTGTGTTTTTAAGGGAAAGGTCAAAAAGGTCAGAAAATGAGAGAAAATAATCAGCAGGAAATCAGACATATATTTGGACTTGATTTCGGAACATCCAACACACATATGAGTATTTCTGCAGCTGCAGAAGCAGTCCCTATTGTCGATGATGTCAAGATTGAGTCCAACGCTTCTGTGCCCTCAGTGCTGTTATATGATGAGCGCAATTTTGAAGTTTTGGGATTTGGTCAGCCAGCTCTTGAAGAATGGTATTCCATGAGCCGATCAGAACGCAAAAAATATACCCTGGGAGCAGGGTTTAAACAAAGAATAGCATTTAATAAGCGAGCAGAAACGGAAACAGAGTTGTTTTTAGATGCCCTTTTTACGAATTTAAACAAACAAAAGATTTTCGATGTGAAAAATTTCATCAAAAATACAGAAATGGCCTGTGGTGTTCCTTCCAAGACTCTTGAAACGCACACTAACAAAATGTCAGCCATTTTAACTAAGATTATCCAAAAAAAACCGGTTTTTATCGAGGAACCTTTAGGGGCATTGTATTACCATATCATCCGAAAGGATATTACAAAAGAGGATGGCAGAGGCGGGGTGTTGGTCATTGATTTTGGCGGTGGAACGTTGGACTTAGCGTACATCAAAAATTTTCAAATTCAAAAAGTTTGGGGCTCTCCGATTATCGGGGGTGTTTTGTTTGATGATTTGTTCTATAATCTTTTTCTGGAACAAAATCCAGGAATAATCACATATATCGAGCAGGAGGGTTTAAGCAGTTATTTGAGGACGGTGCTATTTAAAAATCAGAAAGAGAAATATTCTTTTCTGCTTGCTTCCTCTGAGAATGCTCAGATGTCTGAAAATATCGTTTTTGGTAGAACATCCTATGGAATACTTAACATTCCTGATTTTGAATACCTCTACGATAAAATGAAACATTATACGATTAGCGAAGAGCTGAAACTGGAATTAAAAGGGTCGAATTATGCGGATAAAATAGGTGGTACTGAGCAAATTAACTTACCTAAGATTATTACCGACGAAGTTTTACGAAGTAAAAATGAATTTGATATTCGATCCGATAACGTATCTTTAATCATTCTCACAGGAGGAAGCAGTCGATGGAAATTTTTTGTTGATATGATCGAAAAAGAATTTCCGTACACTCGGATATTGGCCTCTTCAGATCCGGAGTCTACCATCAGCAGAGGTTTGGGGCTATGCTATTCTGCTAAACTCTATGAAAAGAAGGTTCGGCATGAGTTGTTGGGGAACAAATCTGATTTGATAAAGAGGTTGGAAGAATCCTACAAAGCAGTTTTCAAAAATACGTTGAGCCAATACACTCAAGGTGTTTATTCCATTTATTCAAAGGTTATTGAAAGTGTTTTTTCTCATTTTTTACAATTAGGCGGCTCAATTAGTCAATTGGAGCAACAATTTAAAATAGCTTTTTCAGAAAGACAACCCGAATTGGAAGAATTGAACAGGGGATTTTCCAAAGAAATGAACTATCAAATGGAAGAAAAGACCATTCAAGAATTAAGTCGATGGTTTAGCCGTTCTTTGATTCATTTTGATTTTGTCAATCAAGGCAACATTCCCGATGGGAAAGTAATAAATTCATATGAACAGATAAGCGTTTTAAATGATGCCGTCTATTCCAGAATAACGATGATCTCTTCAGTTATAATAGGGGTTTTGTCAGGGACACTTTTAGGTGGTTCAGGGGTTGCCCTTATTGCGTCAGGTCCATTAGGCTGGTTAGGGGGATTTATTGCGGGGGCGCTATTGGTAGTTGCTTCTGCTTTAGGATTAAAGAAACAAACAACTGAAGCATTAAAACAAATTAGAATACCCAAATGGGTTTTGAATGGTCTTTTTATTTCAAAAAAAAGGATGATTAAAAACGCTGAAAAAAAATTAAAAAAGGATTTGAATCAGGAAGAAAACAAAATCTATGAACAGTTTTTATTTGAAATGAAAAACAACGATAAAAGACTTGATATATTGATAGAAGAACAGATTCAAAAAATCAGTTATTCTAACATAATTGATGGATAAAGTAAGAGATCGGGCAAGAAAACAATGGATCAAATATGATAGAATTGTCACAGCAATCATGAAGAAGGGGGTTATTATGAAAAAGAAACTGATGTTGATGGCTTTATTGATGACCGCAACGTTTATTTTTTCAGCAATCATGGCAACGACAGATGATGGCAGAAGGGTTGTACTGAACAGCAATGGAACTTGGGAATGGCTTAATCAGCCACAACCCGGTCCAATACCTCCCACGCAGCTACAATATGACATAACGGGTTCGTGGGCTATTTCTTTTACTGTGGGTATTTTTGATGAAAGTTATAACGCAGAGATATTTTTAGAGAATGGCTCTTATGTCCTTTTATGGCATGGAACCTTTTCCGATGAGAAATATCCGATAACCGTAGTCAACAATCGGGAGATAAAATTTCAGGGGAAATCATTCCATAACGGAATAATATCCTTTGATGCAACTATACGTGATTTAAACAACATGCAGGGAGTTGCTTCCAGCAGTGGTACCTTTGCCAAAACAGGTACCTTTAAAGCTATCAGAAAATAGGAGAGGTGATGAAATGAACAAAAGTGTAGAACTTGGTGTAAAAAAAATGGAGTGGGCTTGGCAGTACATGGATGTTCTTCGGAAAATCAAAGAAAAATACATCGATGAACAACCGTTTAAAGGGGCAAAAGTTGTTGTTTGCTGCCATCTTGAAGCCAAAACGGCTAATTTAGGCCGGCTGATAGGAGATCTTGGCGCTCAAGTATGGGTAACGGGTTCAAATCCTTTGTCAACTCAGGACGATATTGCCGATGCTTTAAGAGAACACTACGGGATAACTGTATATGCTAAACACACCAATGATGATGAGGAATTTAGAAAAAATCTATACAAAGTTCTGGAATTAGAACCAGATTTAATTTTAGATGATGGTGGAGATTTAGCCACAATAGTTCATACAGAGTACACAAATTATCTTAAAAATCTTAAGGGGATTTCAGAGGAAACAACAACCGGAGTACATCGGTTAAGAGCACTTGATGCAGCCGGTAAGTTAGCAGTTCCTGCCATTGCCGCTAATGACGGCATGATGAAATACCTGTTTGATAATCGATACGGAACGGGTCAATCAACCTGGGACGGCATTATCCGCAGCACCAATGTATCCATAGCTGGTAAAACAGTAGTAGTAGCAGGGTATGGCTGGTGCGGCAAAGGGGTAGCTATGAGGGCAAAAGGGTTGGGAGCGAAAGTCATCGTAACCGAAGTTGATCCAATCAAATCAATTGAAGCGGTCATGGATGGATTCCAAGTCATGCCAATGATCAAGGCAGCTGCGTTGGGCGATATCTTTGCAACTTTGACAGGAGACATCAATGTGATCACAACAGAGCATTTTCCTTTAATGAAAGAGGGGGCAATTCTCGCAAATGCCGGACATTTTGATGTGGAGATCTCCATGAAACAACTCAAGGAATACAGTGTGGAACAATGGGAAGCCCGACCGAATGTTATAGGGTATAAGCTTCCAAACTCAAAGAGTATTTATGTGATTGCGGAGGGAAGATTGGTCAATCTGGCAGCTGCTGATGGACATCCTATTGAGATTATGGACACATCATTTGGTGTACAGTTGATGAGTTTAAAATATTTATGGGAAAATCAAGGTAAACTTGAAAATCATTTAATGACTGTTCCTGAGACCATTGATAGAGAATTGGCGATGATCAAACTCCAAACCATGGGAATTCAGATTGATGAATTGACTGATGAGCAAAAGAAGTATTTAACAAGCTGGTGATGAAATGAATATCGAACGTGCCTTGATATCAGTCTATGATAAAAGGGGTATCGAACACTTGGCTTCATATCTTAACAATAACGGTGTAGATATTATTTCCACTGGGGGGACTTATGATTATTTAAAAAAATTTGGAATCAAAGTTCAATCTGTTGAAGATTACACCGGAGTTGTGGAGATGTTTGATGGTAGAATCAAGACCATTAGTCCGAGAATAGCGGGGGGGATTCTTGCGGATAGGTCAAAAAAGGAACATATCAATCAAATGGTGAAAGCAAACATTCCCAATATTGATATGATCGTAGTTAACCTTTGTCCCTTTCGAGAATTTTCAAAAAGAACATTTGATGAGTTTGAATTGATCGATAAGATTGATATTGGAGGCATCAACATCATTCGATCAGCCGCAAAAAATTACAGAGATGTGCTTCCTATAGTCGACCCGGAAGATTATGAAAAGGTTATAAAAAGTTTTGATTCATGTGGAGATATTCCCCTTCAAAATAGAAGAAAATTTGCGCTTAAGGCATTTTACAGCACGATGAAATACGAGGAAAGTATTCACGAAGCGTTATCTTTTTTGTTTGCTGAGGAGAAGTATAAGCATTTAACTTTAGAAAAACTTGAAGAATTTAAATATGGTGATAATCCTCATCAAGAAGCCTTTTTATTGAAGATAGCGGGTGAGGACTCTTTGTTTGATCATATTGAGTTTCTAAAGAAAAACCGTCTCAGTTTAAGACTTTATCGGCAAATATTCAACGGTATCAATTTTATGAAGAGTTTGTCAACCGGTGGGTTTACACTGTTGATCAACTTGCAGCCGGTTTTTTATTCCAACAAAGAAAATGATGAGATCTATTTAAAAATGATTGAAGAAGATTTTCGGAGCAGGAACCATGCTAATTCTGCTTTTATCTGTAATGGCAGTTTGAATCGATCAACAGCTGAATATCTTATCCGAAACAAAATAAGCACAGTGGTCGCTACTGATTTTGATCAAGATGCGTATGATTTGTTGATCAACGCCGATATTCTATTGTTGGCCAAATGTCATAACTTTGAATACCCCAAAACTCATCGCATCTTTTTGGAAAATGAGGTTCTCTTTCAGCAAAGAGATAATGTGGAGGATTTCGGTAATATAATTCAGGTTTATTCACAGGATAAAAAGCGTCATCGAGAAGATCTGCTTTTGGCTATCCAAATCATACGTGTTCTGGAAACGAATGCGCTCTTGAGAGTAAAAGACGGCCGAATCATTTCAGTTGCCAATTCAATGCTGGATGATGAAGAAGCTTTGGAAATCGCAGTATCCAGATTCAAATTACTGACACAAAAAATGAAAGGAGGCGTTTTGGGATTTGACTCTCACCCCTCCTTAGCGGTTATTCAAAAAGCTTATCAACAGTGGCACATTGAATGTATTCTCAAACCCAAAAGTGAAAGGGATCGAGAAGGAATTATTGATTTTGTTAAGGACAAAGGTATCGATTTATATGAATTTGAAAGAAGGCATTACGCATAAAAGAACGACTCGGGAGGCCCAAATGGAAAAGCATATCGATATATTTGAAGAACTACATATAGTTGAAGAACAGGCATTAAACGAGATAAAAAAGGTACAGAGTCAAAAGGAACTTGAAGAAATCAGGATCAAATACCTAGGAAAAAAGGGAACACTGACCACTCAGTTTCTGAAGCGGTTGGGAACACTAGATCCTCAAATTAGACCCGAAGTCGGTCAAAAAACAAATGCCTGCAAAGATGTTATCAATGAACAACTGAGCATAAAAAAGGACAGCCTAGAAGCAAGTGAAAAAGAAAAATTGGAAGAAGCACTTTATGTTGACATCTCACGACCCGGTGCAAGAAGAAGGATTGGATTTGAACACTTGCTGAAAAAAACCCAAAAAGAGATTGAAGAGATTTTTATCTCGTTGGGTTATGCAGTAAAAGAAGGACCTGAAATTGAAACGGTCTTCTATAATTTTGAGGCTCTCAATACACCGGATTGGCACCCGGCAAGAGATGAACATGACAGTTTTTATTTACTCGAAAACGAAAAACTCTTGCGAACTCATACCTCTCCCGTACAAATACGGACTATGCAAAAAGAAGATCCGCCCATTGCAGTTATCGCCCCGGGGAAGGTTTATCGCAGTGATTATGATGCTACTCATCTACCCATGTTTCATCAAACTGAAGGACTGTTTGTTGATCGGGATGTAAATGTGGGACATTTAAAAGGAACCTTGGAATATTTTATGAAAGAATTATTTTCTGAAGATGTTGCAATTAGATTGAGGCCTTCCTTTTTCCCTTTTACCGAACCCAGTTTTGAGGTTGATATTAGTTGGAAAGATAAGTATGGAAAAGAACAATGGCTTGAAGTTCTTGGTGCCGGAATGGTTGACCCGAATGTTTTTAAGGCGGTTGGCTATGATCCTGAAATTTGGAGTGGTTTTGCTTTCGGAGCCGGCATTGAAAGATTAACCATGCTCAAATATGGCCTAACGGATATCAGAGATCTTGTCAGAGGCGATATCAGATTCCTAAGACAGGAACTTTAAGGAGGACAATCATGCTTATTTCCAAAAACTGGTTAAACAAATACATCGATGTTGCAGATATCGAAGATGAGAAACTGGATAAGTTGTTGAGTTTAAGTGGGACTTCTGTTGAACAGATAGAAAAGCCTTGGGAAGAAATCAGCGGTGTTTATACCGGGACAATCATAAAGATTGACAATCATCCGAATGCGGATAAACTGATTATTTGTACAGTAGATTTAAAGAACCAACAATACCAGATTGTAACTGGAGATACCTCCTTGAAAGAAGGGGATATGATTCCGTTGGCGATGATTGGTGCAACGTTAAGAGATGGGTTTACAATCAAAAATGCCAAATTGAGAGGGGTTCCTTCTCAGGGAATGATGTGTTCCCTTGAGGAATTGAAACTGGAGTCAAAATCCAAAACAGTTTATCGGTTAGAAGAAAAAGTTGAAAATGGACTAGATGTTGTTCAATTATTCGGCCTAAATGATTCTGTTTTTGATCTTGAGATTACAGCGAACAGACCTGATGAATTATCGTTTTTAGGAGTAGCCCGAGAATTAAAGGCGTTGTTAAGATCACAGGCTGAAATCAAACAGCCTCCTTTTCATTATCAAAGTAGTGGAAAGAAAACATCAGACTTTATCTCCATCCAAATAGAAACCCCTCAATTTTGTAATCGTTACACCGGTATGATTATTGAGGACGTAGAGGTAAAAGATTCACCTTTGTGGCTTAAAAGAGATTTAATGGCCATTGGAGTTAGACCCATTAATAATGTTGTGGACATCACAAATTATATTTTAATGGAAACCGGTCATCCGGTTCATGCTTTTGATTATGATAAATTAAAAAACAAGTCTATTGTCGTCAGATTAGCTAAGGAAAAAGAACGGCTGAGATTGCTCAACGAGGATGAACCTGAATTTGAAGGTGATGAGCTACTGATTACCGATGGAGAAAATCCACTCGCTTTAGCCGGTATTATGGGTGGAGAAGGGACAGGAGTTAGTGAAGAGACCAAAAGGGTCTTTTTGGAAGTAGCATATTTTAATCCTGTAAAGATCAGGAAAATCGCTAGAAGGTTAAATATTATTAGTGATTCTTCTTATCGTTTTGAGCGAGGAGTAGATCCAAATGACGCTGAATATGTTATCAAAAGGCTTGCATACATGATTTCAGAACTTGCTGGCGGTCATTCTGCTCAAATACTGGATGTTTATCCTGCACCGGTATCGGGAAAAAAGATAATCCTCAGGAAGGAAAAAGTTGAGAGGCTTTTAGGAATTCATTATACTGATGAACAGATAGAAGAAACATTAAACAACCTCGGTTTTGAAATAAAAAAAAGATCGGATTCACCTAGCTGGGATGTTGTTTGCCCGACCTTTAGACCAGACATTGAAAGAGAAGTGGATTTGGTTGAAGAAATTGGGAGAATTGTGGGTTACGAGAAAATACCATCCTCTATTCCCTATTTAAAAGGCATCTCTAAATCAAGAGGATCTTTTCAAACCTTCAGATACAAGATCAGAGAGCTAGTATTGGGGGCCGGTTATCATGAAATAATTCCCATTTCATTGATTGATCCTGATGATATCCAGAGAATATCAAAAAATCCTGATTTTTTGTGGAATAAAAATAAAATCGAGATCATTAAACCGCTATCAAAAGATATGTCAGTTTTAAGACCTTCATTACTCATCACCCTGTTAAAAACAATAGGCTACAATCATTCACATCAACAATATGACTTGAAGCTTTTTGAAACAGGCACCTCTTTCCTGCTTGATGACACAGGTGATTTTCAAGAGCAGGAGAGTCTGGTGATGGCTGCATCGGGTAAAATGAACCCTGAAGATTATCAAGATAAAATGAATGTGGATTTTTTTAATTTTAAAGGGTCAATAGAGGAGATTTTAAGACATGTGGAAATAGATAATGAAAAAATTATCTTTGAAAGACCCAAAAATGGTACTATTTATACACAGATCATGTATCCGGCACAATCTGCCGTCATTATGTTGAATGGCGAAGAAATAGGGTTTTTTGGCTTGATAAGAAATGAAGTTCTCCAAGCATTTTCAATTACTGAAAACACCTACATGTGTGAACTTGATCTGGATAAAGTTTATCATCTTCAAAAGGTATCCAAGAAAAGATGGAGGTCCATTTTGGGAACGAATTTCCCCGCCAGTCGAAAAGACTTTTCGGTTTTAGTAGGAAAGGGAACTGAAATAGGACATATCATAAAAAGAATCAGAGAGATAGAATTTGTTGAAAGTGTAACCATTATCGATGTTTACAGCGGGAAAAACATACCAAAAGGCTTTAACAGCATCACATTGTCTGTTTTATTTCGATCGATCGATCATACACTCAGTGAAAAAGAGTTGAATAGAAACTTCAAAGCAGTAGTTAAGATCTTTGAAGAGGAAAACTTAGAAATGAGAGAAGGATAATGGATGTTCGTTACGAAAATCTTTAAATTTGATGCTGCTCATAACTTAATCAATTATCATGGTAAATGTGAGAAGCTGCATGGACACACCTATCGTTTGGAAGTCACGGTATCTGGCGAATTAAATGAAGAAATGATGGTTTTTGATTTTATCCAGCTAAAGGAACTAGTCAAGAATCGAGTTTTGGATATTCTTGATCATTCTTATTTAAATGAGTTGATTGAGCAACCTAGCGCTGAAAATATCGCTATTTGGATTTGGGATAGGATCCAAGGGGATTTAAAGACTGATAAGTATCATTTGTACGAAATTAAGGTATATGAAACACAAAACAGTTATGTCACTTACAGAGGAGACGGAATTTGATCGATACCTTCATGTTTATCTTGTTAGTGATCCTCATTGGTTTGCAGGTTTTCAACGCTTTGAGAAAAAAAAATAATTGGAATATATTAGTTCAGATGAATTCCATTGGCATGAAGGTTTTGATTTTGTTTATGATTTATGCAATGATTAACGACTTGTCGTATATTTTGGACATTGTGGTGGTATTGCTGGTATTAAATGTAGTTGGGACGATAATTATATCCAGATATAACAGCAAAAATTAACAAAAAAATAATTATCTTTATGTTTATTTGCAACGTAAAACTGATAAAATTATCATTAGTTAAGATGTAGCATATGGGAGGTGCTCAAGAAAGAAATGGTAAATGATATATTGAGAAAAGAATTGAAGGATAGAAATTTTCGTATAACAGCTCAGAGAGAGCTTATTATGAAAATTTTCGCTGAATCTCCTGAAGATCATCTAAGTGTTGAAGAGGTTTACAGAAAATTATTGGACAAAAGATCAAGAATAAGTAAAGCAACTGTTTATCGAACAGTTGAGTTGTTAAGCGATCTGGGATTATTAAGAAAGATAGAAATTGATGAAGGCATTGTTCGTTTTGAGTTGGCTGATTCAAATAAACACGGTAAACATCATGTTATTTGTACGGACTGTGGTGAAACAATCACCATACCCGATAAACTGGTAGAGAAGATAGAAGAAATGGTAACAAATGAAATGGGGTTTGAACCGGAAGATCACAACATTAAGTTTTACGGGAAATGTTCCAATTGTAAAAAAAACCAGAAATAAAAACAGCATCATTAACGGGTGAAATAATGATTTCACCCGTTTAAATGCTTTCCAGTTGTTTTTTTTCTACAAATCCTTCACTTATTATTTCGATCTCTTGAATGTATTTTGATGCGATCGATTGCAGATGGTCGTTTTTGTGGGCTAGAATACCGATAGTCAATCCAATGTGATCAAGTGAATCCTGATAATGGCTTTCTGCAACGCATGCGTTGTTTGCACTGATGATAAAGGTTTTAATCCGTTTTACGATGGATCTTTTTTGTTTAAGTGAAAAAACACCTTTGATTTTAATTGTCAGCGTTAATTTAGCCAAACTGAACATCATCTATTTCCTTAAAAGCACTTGAGGCTTATGATTATCTTCGTGGTACACAATATAGGAATCGGCATGATAAACATTCTCTAATAGTCGATTGTTGATGACCTCGTTGGGATTACCCACTATTTCAAGATGAGAATCATTGAGAACGGCGATTCTATCACAATAGAGTGAAGCGATATTGATATCGTGAAAAATACCCACCACCGTAATACCATCTTCTTTATTTTTTTTATACACCCGTTGAATCAACTGTTGAACATGCCCAATATCCAGATGAGCGACAAACTCATCCAATAAAATAATAGGGGTATTCTGGGCAAAGCATTTTGCTATTAATACCCTCTGTTTTTCTCCTCCGCTAAGCCGGTTAAATAATATATCCTCAAATCCTTCCAATTCTGCTTCTATAATTGCTCTTTTAACCATGAGACAATCTTCTTTCGATTCATCTGAAAAAAGATTGAGATAAGGCGTCCTTCCTAAATGGACAATTTCTTCAACGGTAAAATCATAGGCGGGATAAAATTCCTGCATCACGGCTGAAATCTTTTTGGCGATATCCTTTCTCTTCATTTTTTTAAGAGCTGTTCCTAATATTTCAATGGTACCGGTAGTTGGTGTTAAAAACCCCAATAGTAACTTAAAAAGAGTCGTTTTCCCTGCTCCGTTTGGCCCGATAATACCAAAGAATTCTCCCTGGTTTATTTTAAGCGATATATTGGATAAAACGGGTTTTGTTCGTATATCGTACGCAAATGATAAGTCTTTTATTTGAATCATTTATTCTCCTTTTTCACGCTTTATAGACGATCGATAGCTGAATATTTATTAAATGGCTCCTAAAAGGGTATTTTGAATCCCGATTTTTGGGATAATTTGATCACCGATAAATAAATCAACACTGAATCTGAAATCTAGCCAATATTGGATTCCAACATCATACCAAATCCCAATTATTCCTGTAAATGGCATTTCTTTTGACAAATCAACGTTTAGACCAAAATGTGCGATAGGCGAAGATATTTTGAATTTTCCTTCAGATGTTCCCATGCTTGAAATGAAGTTCATGGGATACCAGGCTTCAGCTTGTAGAGCAGTTTTCGAATAAGCTGTTTTTTGGCTAACCATTCCAATCATTGAAGCAGGTAAGGCAAGTCCTATGCCCGTTTGTGAGAAAAAACCCGAAGTACCCAGTTGGATAACTTGCAAGAACTGCGGTACTGAAATGGGATTGTCCGGGTAAACGATAGGTTGATAAGCTTGATGTAGGTATACATCTGTAATGAGTTTCCAGGATAAATCATCCGAGGTGTGATTAATTCCCATATTGATTGCAGGTTCGATATAGGCATTTTTTTCATCATTGCGCAACATAAAAGGAAAATGGAAAGATGCTTTAAGCTCTTCATATGATTCATTTCCATTCCAAGTCATTTGAAAATCCGGAAATCCTCGATGAATGAGTGAATAATCCCAAGCATATAATTCACCTAATGAACCTAAATATCCATACCAAATCCATTCTTTTAAGTCATCCCATCCGGCAAAACCTGCAACGCCAATTAAACGGTTGTTCAAGAGGAATAATGCAGGAACGCCAAAGCGGGGAATTGGAAAAGGGGTGTACTCCGTTTTCCAATCTTTGAGTACATTATTGACTGCAAGGTTTTCCTTCAATACCAAATCATAATGATTGATTTTATGGGCTTGAAAAGTTTGCTCAACTTCGGCAGGGTGAATAAGTCTGTTAAAATCAAAGCCTTTACCCGAATAAGTTCGGAAATAGTATTGTCCCTCAAAGAAAACAGGTTTAAAGGCACCAAAATGAGAATCTGTAAGTTTTCTCCTTGTGGAATTTGTTTCATTAAATTGATAAATATCAAACTGACCATCTTGATCACAGGCGTATAGGATTCCCTCAGAACAAAGAAAAACATCTATTTCATTGACAGGTGTCTGGAATAAAACACTTAATTGATTGCTTTGGACATCTAATTCGTAAAGATCAGAATTTCCGTTGTAGGCAATAGACATAATCAAGCGCTGATTATAGCAACTCATATTGTTGATATAAAAATCTGGACTGGGGGAAAGGAAATAAGTCATTTCATGAGTAAGAATATTATACGAGGCCAAACCAGTCCCGCCTTTCTCCAAGAAGGTGAAAAACAAAGTTTCATCGTCCATCCATTTGCAGGAAAGCGGTCTTTGTACATCCTCAATTTTTTTGAATGGCCCGGGGAAATTTCCGATATATAGGCCTAAATCATAATCTTCCAAGCCATTTGCATTGGCGTAGATCAAAGCACATTGGTCTTTGGGAGAAACTGCAAAATCAGTAGGTATGGGAAGATGAACAGATGCTGTTTCCATTTTATTCAAACGATTTAATGAGGTTTGTTGACCATTCATTTGAGAAAAATAGTAAAGAAAATTCTCCGAAACTGAATTGATACCAGAATAATAACCTGAGTTTGTTAAATTTTCAGCTTCAAAGCTTTCAGAAGATTTTTTCAAAACTGTTTTTTCTTGAAGCCAAGTATGCCATTCCGAGAGAAATAATGAGAATCTCTTTTCGCTTATTTTTTCTATCATATTAATAAAGTTGAATCGGTAAGTACGGCCGTATTCATCAACAAGATGCGAAATGGAATGCGAACCGTAGGTTTCCTCAATATATTGAATCAAATAAGCACCGTAGAGATAATTGAATCCGGTTGGAGAGAATTCAAAAGAAGTCATACCTCCCGCAAGGCTGAGTCCTCTAAATCCGTTATCCTGTATTTCAGCTTTGAGATAGGAAAGATAGCGAGAATCGTTGAGTCTTCCCTCAGCAAATAAAAGCGATTCTGAAAAAATAGATATCCCTTCATGAAAATAGGATGGTGTAAAGGCAGTATCAAATAGAATGGAAACCGGATGCCCTAAAAGGCCTAAAACGTCTTTTGTCCAATCGGATTTATTAGCAACCAATATGTGTGTTAATTCGTGGGAAAAAACAAAAGGGACCCACCAAGGATAAGTATTGTTATAATAATCCGTAGAATTTCTGTTGATATAGATGATGATCACATTGGAAAAGATGTCAGCATAAGCGTTGGAAAAATCTACGGTGTCCAAAAGATACACTTTTAATCTTTTTTCTAATGTAATGCCGTAAAATTCAGAAAGCTCTTGGTATATTTCGTTGCCTTCTTGTACGAGTTGAACGGCAACTTCCTGATACTGTTTTTGGTATAGAACATCAAAATTCTTTGTTGGAAAAACTGAAAATGACTGCGAAAAAGTAAGCATAACAGTGATCAGCAATAAAAACGATAAAAACAATCTTTTCATAATAACCCCCTCCTTGATACTTTGCATTTTGACAGATATGATATATAATAAAAAAAACAAAGGGGAGGTAGAAAGTGGATATATATGATAAGGCTCTTGAACGCCACAAAGAGTGGAAAGGTAAGATCTCAACTTATGTGAAATCCATCGTTCAAAACAAAGAAGATCTGAGTTTGGCTTACACCCCCGGGGTAGCAGCTCCGTGCAAAGAAATTGCGAATAATCCTGAAACCCTTTATGATTATACAATAAAAGGCAATACAATTGCCATAGTGAGTGATGGATCTGCGGTATTGGGATTGGGAAACATTGGTCCTTATGCGGCTTTACCGGTGATGG
>Ga0116163_1001366_pt1 | contig 15229 bp, 9 predicted proteins | sample AD_UKC107_MetaG_FD_89889 | JGI IMG/M metagenome (GOLD analysis project Ga0116163, IMG submission 89889) | Active sludge microbial communities of municipal wastewater-treating anaerobic digesters from Hong Kong - AD_UKC107_MetaG | ecosystem: Engineered > Bioreactor > Anaerobic > Digestate | place...
CGTGCAGGTGTTTGCCTTCGGCCCCATTCTGGTGCAGAACGGCGAAATGGGCGAGCGGATCCAGGACCCTACCTATTACCATTACCGCGAACCGCGCTGCGCGCTGGGCATGATTGAACCCAACCACTACATGGTGCTCACCGTCAGCGGCCGTACGGACACGTCCAAAGGCGCGTACCTTACCTGGCTCGCCGAGCGGATGATTTTCCTTGGCGTGACCGAGGCGCTGAACCTGGACGGCGGAGGCACCACGTCGCTGGTGTTTATGGGGGAGAGGGTTTATGCGGACTGCTCCGGGACAACCTCCGTACGCGATGTTTCCAGCATTATCGGGTTTGGGCAGTACACGCAAGCCGGGCAGTAGCGGCAGGAAAACTTTGCCAGACGACGCTTGACACTTCATTTCGCGTACGATATCATGCAATTTACATATATTACGATTGGGCAAGAGGGAAACGACATGAGAAAAACACTGGCTTGTCTATTCATCCTGTGTATCCTGTTCGCCGCGTTTACCGCCGCAGCGGAGGGCGCTACACCGCGGTTCCGGTTTGACACAAAGGTGGCCGTGGGCTTTCAGGGCCGTGAAGTGGTTGTGCGGGTGCAGCTTCGCAATCCCAATTCCGTCGGGCATGATGTGGAAGCGGCCTTACAGGATGAAAACGGCACAATTCTGGCAACGAAGACGTTCACCAACAATGATTTCAGAAGCATCAAATTCACCGTTCCTAGCGACTGGCTGGGCGCGAAATACCTCTCCATTTGGGTCGACGGTGAAAAGGTATCGGAAGAGGATCTTTTTTTTGCTGCGGATGATCTGGACAATAAAACCCTCCGGCAGGTGGGGGTGAGTGCAAAGCGCATCGCAATTACGCTGGACTGCGCCTACGGCGATAAGTATACCGATGAGCTGCTGGACATTCTGGATGAATACGGCGTGAAGGTCACGTTCTTTGTCACCGGCGGCTGGGCGGAAACCTACCTCGAGCATCTGCGGGATATCATCGCCCGCGGGCATGAGATCGGCAACCACAGCTATGCGCATCCCCACCTTCTGGAGGTCAGCTACGACAGGGTTGTGCGTGAAATCGTCCGCACCAGCGATGCGGTGGAGGCGGCGACCGGGATACGCCCTGTTCTTTTCCGCCCGCCGTATGGCGAAACCGACCAGTTCATGCGCGCCATTTCACGCGCCTTGGGCTGCGAGCATGTATTCTGGTCCGAAAGCTCCGGCGACTCGGACGATACCAACAGCCTGAACTATATCGTCAGGCGCATCGAAAAAAAGGTAGAACCGGGGTATATTTATCTGTTCCACAACGGCGGGAAGCACACGGCGGAAGCCCTGCGTGAAATTATACCCTATTTTCAGAGCATGGGGTACGAGATGGTTTCCGTGTCCACGCTTCTGTCCGAGGGCCCTTACAGGGTCAACGCCGACGGGCTGGCGGAGTTCTCCAAACCGTAAGCTGTAGCCTATGTGTTCAAGCAGCCCATGAAACCTTGTTTCATGGGCTTTTTGTATATCCGCATACAGATTGCTACGAGGCGAAAGCGTTTCTGATAAACAGAATGAATACTCAAATAAAAGAAGCCGCCGCGAACTTCGCGGCGACAGTTGGTGATCCATCCGCGACTCGAACGCGGGACACCCTGATTAAAAGTCAGGTGCTCTGCCAACTGAGCTAATGGATCAAAGGCTGTGGAAACAGCAAAATGTATTATATAGCCATGCGGCGGGTTTGTCAATGCCGGGTTTGCGCTTTTGCGGGGTTTTATCCGCCAGGCTCAAATTGCATTCTTGCACGCTTTTTGGTATGATAGGTACCACAGCGCAGGACAACATCCATTGAGGAGGGTCACCCGATGAACGACTTCGTTTTAAGTTGCAGTTCCACGGCGGATTTATCGCAAGAAGAGTTCGACGCAAGGGGTATACAGTATATTTGTTTCCACTATTCCATCGACGGTGTGCAGATGAACGACGATCTGGGGAAAACCATGCCGTTTGATACGTTCTACCAGCGCATGATGGACGGCGCGGAGACCAGCACTTCGCAGATTAACGCCGACGAATACTATGAGTACTGGGAAGGCTTTCTGGAGGACGGCAAGGACGTGCTGCATGTCACGCTGTCGTCGGGGGTTTCCGGGTCATACAACTCCGCGGTGATCGCCCGCGACATGCTCAAGGAAAAATATCCGGACCGTACCGTGCGCGTGGTGGACGGCCTTGCGGCATCGTCCGGCTACGGCCTGCTGATGGACAAGCTGGCCGACCTGCGCGACGCTGGTAAAACGGTGGATGAGACTGCCGACTGGGCGGAGGAGCACAAGCTGGAGGTTCAGCACTGGTTCTTCTCCACCGATCTGACGTTCTTCATCAAAGGCGGACGTATCTCCAAAACCGCGGGCTTTGTCGGCACACTGATGAAAATCTGCCCGCTGATGAACGTGGACAACAACGGCAAGCTGGTGCCCCGTGCCAAGGTGCGCTCCAAGCACAAGGTAATCAAGGAGATCGTCGACCGTATGATCGACAACGCCCAGGACGGCCTGAACTACTCCGGCAAGTGCTTCCTGTCGCATTCGTATTGCCTGGAGGATGCCAAGGCGGTTGCCGAGCTTGTGAAGGCAAGCTTCACCAAACTCAATGGCGAGCCGGTTATTCACGATATCGGCACCACCATCGGCAGCCATACCGGCCCGGGCACGGTGGCGCTGTTCTTCTGGGGTAAGAAGCGGGTAGACTGATCCGGCCATACCGTGTGTGGCAGCACCTGACAACATACGAGGATATATATAATGACGCCTGAAGTTCATACAAAACGGATCCTATTGAACGACGGGTGGTCGTTTGCCAAAGAATCTCCACAGGGCTTTGCCCCTGTGGAGATTCCGCATGATTGGCTGATTGCCGACCCCGAAAACCTGTACCAGAGCGGTGTGGGGTATTACCGCCGCATACTGGATACGTCGTTTTTGCAGGCGGGGCAAAGGCTATACCTGTATTTCGACGGCGTGTATATGGACAGTTCCGTTTCCGTAAACGGCCGGCTTGCTGGCGAATGGAAAAACGGCTGTACGCCCTTCTATTTTGATATCACAGAACTGATCACGACAGAGAAGCCCAACAAGCTTCTGGTCAAGGTGAACTACCAGGCACCCAATGCGCGCTGGTATACCGGCGCAGGCATCTACCGCGACGTATTCCTGATCGTTAAAAACGCCTGCCATTTCGCGCCCAACGGCATTGCCGTAACAACCTACCGGGAAAACGGGCAGTGGAGATTCAGAACGCGAGCTGAGGTGATCGCGCCAGACGGTGAGTATACCCAGCGCCACACCCTCGTGGAGCCCGATGATACCATTGCTGCGTGGGAACCCGGCAACCCTAAGCTGTATACGCTGCGCTCGGAGCTGATCGCAGGCGGAACGGTGACCGATACGGTGTACACCCGCTTTGGCTTTCGTAGCCTGCGATTTACATCCGATGAAGGGTTTTGGATCAACGACAAGCCCCTGAAGCTCAAAGGCGTTTGCCTTCACGGCGATCTGGGCAGCTTGGGCGGCGCGGTGCATAAGGATGCGCTGCGCAGGCAGCTATTGCTGATGCGGCGCATGGGCGCAAACGCCATTCGTACCGCGCACAACCCGCCTGCCGAGGCGCTTTTGGAGCTGACGGACGAGCTGGGCCTGTTGGTGATGTCGGAGATTACGGATGTCTGGCGAAATGCGAAGACGACCTACGATTACGCGCGCTTTTTTGATGAGTGGATTGAGCGCGACATCGCCGCCTGGGTGCGCCGCGACCGCTGCCACCCCTCGGTGATACTGTGGAGCATTGGCAACGAAATCCACGACACGCACCTGGATGCCGAAACGGGTGCAAGTACTACGCGGCATCTGATGGAGCTCGTCCGCAGGCACGATCCTGATGGGCACGCGCCCTGCACGCTGTGCTCGAACTACATGTGGTGGGGGAATACGCATCAGAGCGCGGATGTGATCAAGCTGATCGGCTACAATTATTCCGAAATCCTCTACAAGGAGCACCACGCCGCGCACCCCGACTGGGTGATTTACGGCGGTGAGACCGCTTCCACCGTGCAGAGCCGGGGAATCTACCACTTTCCGCTGGCGCAGCCCCTGCTCTCGGACGACGATTTGCAATGCTCCTCGCTTGGCAACAGCCTGACAAGCTGGGGAACGAGAGACCTGGAAGGCATGATTCTTGACGACCTGCAAACGCGGTTTTCGCTGGGGCAGTTTGTGTGGTCGGGGCTGGATTATCTCGGCGAGCCCACGCCGTATCAAACCAAGAACGCGTATTTCGGGATGACCGATACGGCGGGCTTCGAAAAGGATGCCTACTACCTGTTTCAGGCGGGCTGGACGGATTTCGACGCACAGCCGGTTCTGCACCTGTTTCCGTACTGGGATTTTTCACCTGGAGAGCTGATCGACGTGCGGGTCTGCACCAATGCGCCGGAGGCGGAGCTTTTTGTAAACGGCGAAAGCCTGGGCAGACATGCGCTGCGTGGGCGGCTGCTGAGCGACTGGCAGGTGCCCTACCGGGCAGGTGTGCTGAAGGCCGTGGCGTATGACCGGGATGGCTTGCCTGTCAAAACGGCGGAGCGCCGTTCCTTCGGGGAGGCGGCGGAACTTGTGCTCGCAGAAGAAGGCATTGGAGACCTGCGCTTTATCAACATCACCGCGCGGGACGCGCAGGGCAACCCCGTGGAAAACGCCAACCGCCGCGTGCGCGTATCGGTGCAAAACGGGCGGCTGCTGGCGCTGGATAACGGCGATTCCACAGACTTTGAACCGTATCAGAACACCAATTCCAAGCGCATGTTTTCTGGCAAGCTCCTGGCCATCGTCAAGGCCGGGGCTGGCGAAACCCCGGTTGTTTCGGCTGTATTTGACGAAACGGATATCCCCATACGCAAGGTGGAGCTTAAGCGGGACGGCGATCTTGTAACAGCGAAGATTTTGCCGGAAAACGCAACTTATCAGGATCTGGTCTGGCGCATTGCCAATGCGGCGGGTATCGACAGTCTCACGGCGGCGCTGCTCGTACACCCCGGCAATAGGCAGGCTACGATCACTGAAAAAGGCGACGGCATAGCGTACGTACGCTGTATGCCCAAAAACGGCAGGCAACACCCGGCGTTTATCTCCATGCTCAAGGTGGAGGTTACCGGGCATGGGGCGGTCAAGCTGGACCCCTATACATTTATTTCCGCAGGCCTGTATACCCTGAGCAATGAACCGATGGATAACGGCAACGAGCGCGGTATCTCTACCCTGCGCACAGGGGAAAGCCATGTGGGGTTTGCCAACCTGGATTTCGGCGCTTTCGGCGCGGACACGTTCGAGCTTCCATTGTTTGTTATGGAAAACGAGCCGCTGCCCTTTGCCATTTGGGAAGGCATGCCCCAGGAAGGCGGCCGCAAGCTCGCGGACTATGTATACGATCTGGGCAGCCAATGGGCGGTGTACCAAACGGCCGTCTACACCCTGCCCAGGCGCTTGCAGGGCATCACCACGCTGTGCTTTGTGTTTCCCCGGAAGATTCACTTCAAGGGGTTCCGTTTCCGCAAACTGAACAAGGCTTATGAAACGCTCGGTGCGGCGCAGTGCGATGCCATCTATGGCGACGCGTACCAAATCAACGGCGGAGCGGTGGAAGGCATTGGCAACAACGTGACGATCGAGTATCGGGATATGGATTTCGGTACGGTGGGCACGCAAAGGCTTTCGGTTCGGTGGCGATCAAAGCTCCTGAAGAACGCGATCCAGATCGTATTTTCCGGCGGCACGGATACGACGCGCCTGATGATCGAGGTTGACGCCGCGGAAACATACCGGGAACAGGCTTTTCCGCTTGGCCGGAAAATTCTGGGAAAGCAAACGGTTTCCTTTATCTTTCTGCCGGGCAGCTCGCTGGATTTGGCGTCCATTCGCTTTTTGCAGGACTGAACAATTTTCCTGCGTGTTTTTCGTACAAAGTTTCTGCGTAAGTATTGACAAGATTCATTACGGTACCCTATACTTGAGGTAATAAATTAGGAATATGACGCATTTAACCATTATAATCTGCGTGATATACTAATATATCAGATATGTGCACGAGCACACGAAACCGGAAATCCAAAATCGAATCTCTTGACAAGCGAGGAAAAAAATGACGGCACAAACACGAGCGCAGAAAACAATCGGCCGGGGAAATTCCAAGATGTACGTCAAGCGGTACTGGATGCTATATGCGATGCTCCTGTTGCCCGTGGCCTACTTTATTATCTTTAAGTATGTTCCGATGACGTATATTCAGGTCGCGTTCAAAAAGTTTTCCATCACCAAAAGCCCGTGGGATATGGAGTGGGCCAAAAACGGCGGGTTTGAATATTTCATCAAGGCGTTTTCCAATCGTGATTTCCTGTATGCCGTCCGCAATACGCTGACGCTCAACATTCTGGGCCTGATCTTCGGGTTCCCGGCGCCCATCATTCTGGCGCTGATCCTCAACGAACTGCCCTATCCGCGTTTCAAGCGCATCACCCAAACGGTTGCGTATATGCCGCACTTCCTGTCCTGGATTATCATCTCCGGCCTGGCGCTGCAGTTACTGGCGACGCGTTTCGGTCTGGTGAACATAGTACTCAGAAATATGGGGCTGGAAGCGATCCAGTTTCTGGATAAGCCCACCAACTGGGTATGGACCTATGTGTTCCTGGGTGTCTGGCAATCGGTCGGCTGGAACACCATCATCTATCTTGCCGCGCTCACAGGCATCAATCCGGAGCTCTATGAAGCGGCAGCCGTTGACGGCGCAAGCCGGTTGCGCAAGATCTGGCATATCACCCTGCCGGGGCTGCGCTCCACGATTATCATTTTGCTCATTTTAAGCCTCGGGCAAATTATCGGCAGCGAGTTTGATAGGCCGTTTGCCCTGACCAATACGCTGGTCACAAGCGTATCCAATGTTTTGTCCATCTTTGTGTACAATTATGGCATCAAGGGCACGCAGCAATCCCTGGCAACAGCTGTGGGCTTCTTCCAATCCGTCATCGGTGTCATATTCCTAATCAGTGCGAACCTCATTGCCCGCCGTTTTGACGAACGCGGCTTGTGGTAAGGAGGAGCGAGAGAATGGTCAAGGCAAAAAGCTCAAAAATCGGCGATATCATCATTGTTGCAATCTGTGTACTTCTAATTCTGATTTGTTTCCTGCCTGTTTGGAACGTGTTTGTCCGGTCCCTGTCTTCTCCGGCAGCGCTGGTGCGCAGCGACGTGTACCTCTGGCCCAAGGAGTTTGACCTTACCGCATACTCCCTGGTGCTCAAGGACGCGGAGTATACCTGGGCGCTGGCCTGGACAGCGATGCTGACGGTGGGATGTACGCTCCTATCCATGGCGCTGACGATCTTATGTGCTTTCCCCCTGATCTTTGAACAGCTGAAGGGTCGTAAAGCGATCAACGCCTTGATTCTGGTTACGATGTATTTTAACGCAGGGACGATCCCAAGCTACATCCTGTTTAAGAATTTGAACCTGATCAACAGCCCGCTGGTCATGGTGCTGCCATACAGCCTGAGTGTGTTCAACATGATCATCATGCGGACGTTTCTGCAGAACATCCCGGTCAGCCTGCGCGAATCTGCGGAAATCGACGGCGCGAATCCGTTCCGGATTCTGGTTTCGATTTATCTGCCGCTGTCCACGTCAGTCATCGCGACGCTGTCGCTGTTCTATGCGGTCGGCCGGTGGAACGGATATGCCGATGCGCTGATGTTCATGAACCGGAATAAACCGTTCTATCCCATCCAGCTGCTTTTGTACTTCATCATCCAGAGCAAGGACAGTGTGGATGCCGCCACGCAGGAGGGCTTCTCGTCGCCCGGTGCGTCGGACGCCATCAAAGCCGCATCGGTGATGATTGCAACCATCCCGATTTTGATGATCTATCCCTGGTTGCAGCGCTTCTTCATCCACGGCGTTACGCTGGGCGCGATGAAAGGCTGAGCTTGATACCCAGCACACCTGATAAGGTTGTGTTTATGGTAAAATTAAAGGAGGGAACCCAATGAAAAAACTGCTAGCGTTACTCTTGTGCACATTATTGGTCGTTTCTGTCATGGCTCCGATCGCTCTGGCGGCGGATGATGGATTTGTCGATGGCAAATTCACCCAGACCCGTACCATCACGGTCGAGATCTTTGACCGCAACACCGAAGGTGCAGTCGTGGACGACAATGCGTTCACCGACTACATCAAGGAAAACATGCTGAACCTGTACAACGTGGAAGTTGTGTTTCAGCCCACCCCCCGCTGGACGGAAGGCGACGACATTGCCAACTATCTGGCAGCCGGTACCGCGTCCGATATCAGCTACACCTACAACGACGGCGCGATCCACACCTACTTCCTGCAGGATGCGGTGCTTGATCTCCAGCCCCTGCTGGACGAGTATAAAGACTATCTGCCTGACCTGTACGCGTTCCTGGGCAGCAACCTGACCTGGAAAACCGATCCCTACACCGGGCAGACCGAATGCATTGTGGCGCGCCGCATGAACGTCGCGCGCATCAATACCTTCGTTCGCAAGGACTGGCTGGACAAGCTCGGCATGGAAGTGCCCACCACCACGCAGGAATTTGAAGACATGCTCTATGCCTTCAAAGATAACGCGGAACTCCTGCTTGGCGAAGAAGCCGACAAGATGATCCCCTACTCCATGACGGACGATGTGGGCTGGAGAGCCAACAACATTCTCTATTCCTTCGTGCCCGACGAATTCACCACTGACAAGTATAACTACATCTACAATGATGACAGGCAGTTCCTGCTGCCCGGCGTCAAAGAAGCTGTCCGGATGCTCAACAAATGGTACAACGACGGCCTGATCCTACAGGACTTCTCACTGTACGCAGCTGGCGACGCCACCGAATACAACCTGCTCAAGGCCGGTTATGTCGGCGCGGTTGAAGTCAACTGGGACGATGTCTACCGCAATGCGGAAGAAAGCGTTCACTATATGCTGCAGCAGGCGCAGGGCGAAGATGCTGTATTCGTCGCGATTGATCCGTTTAAGAACGATGCCGGCCTGACCAAAAAGGTCAACTATTCCGCCAATGACCGCTGGATCTTCTTCCCCTCCACCAACACTGAGCCTCTGGCCTCCCTGCTTTACCTCAACTGGATGTCGAAGTTCGAAAACCGTTTCTTCCTCCAGACCGGTGTGGAAGGCATCAACCACGAGTTCACCGAAGACGGCACCCTGAAGGCGATTGCGCCCGAAAGTGGCCCGTATAAGATGTCCTCCTCCAACAACATTGACATGACCATGATCATCAACGGTCTGGATCTGGGCGACACCGATAAGACGGCCGCCTCGATGGCTCTGGGCTATGCGTATGTTGCGCCCGAGCTGATCAAATCCGCTTACGCGACCGCGCTGACCAACGGCGTATCCTACGGCAACATCAACCTTGGCGCTGTGGAAGCCGCCGAAGGCATCACCACCGTGCTGGCCGACAAGCGTGACGTTATCCTCAACACCGCGATTAATGCTTCCGTGGAAGACTTTGATGCTGTTTGGGATGCCGGCATGGAAGACTACATGGCTTCCGGCGGACAGGCGATCCTTGACGAGCGCATGGCGAAATACGAAGCCGCGTTTGGTGAATAAGCTGACGCTCGAGCTTGAATCGTAACCAATCCAAACAGGAAGCCGCTTGCCAAGGCAAGCGGCTTCTTTCTTTGCGTTCGGGGTTTGGGTTTACGGCTGTTGATCCTGCGCGGCACAGTACCGCACAATGTCTGCAATGAAATCCTTTGGCAGAGGCATGCTGTAGGGGAACTGAATCGCGCCTTTGGAGCTGTGGTAATCCTTCAGGCGATCCTGAAAGTGTACGATGGCCTCCGCGCCGGGATACAGGCCCAGATGCGCCTTATGCGCCGCGAAATGAACAATGTAGTGATGCCCCTTGTAGGAGGGCATCCCCCAGGCGATCATCTCTTTGGCGTCGGGGATGATGGAGCGGATGAGGGAACGGATTTCATGCAGCGCGAGCTGCGCCGTTTCGCTTTGCGAGGCGATGTACGCCTCCACGGTGAGTGCTTTTGTGTTGGGTTCCATAATGGGTTCCTCTTAGTCGATAGTCTTTTCGTCGTTAAGTTTTTGAATCATGGCAACGGCCTCCCGGAAGGGTATTGTACCCAGGTTATCGCCCTTGCGGTTGCGGATGGTCACGGTTTGAGTCTCCGCTTCCCTGTCGCCCAGCACGAACATGTAGGGGATTTTCTGCATCTGCGCCTCGCGGATCTTGAAGCCGATCTTTTCGTTGCGCAGGTCCAGCTCGCAGCGGAGGTCCTGGTCAAACAGCATTTGCTGCAGCGCTTTGGCTGCGTCGTCGGAACGGTTGGTGATGGTGAGAATCTTCACCTGTACAGGCGCAAGCCAGGTGGGGAAGGCGCCGCCGTACTGTTCGGTCAGGATGCCGATGAACCGCTCCAGCGAGCCATACACCACGCGGTGAATCATGACTGGGCGGTGCTTTTCGCCGTCGGGGCCTGTATAGGTCAGGTCAAAACGCTCCGGCAGGTTCATATCCAGCTGGATGGTGCCGCACTGCCAGGTACGCCCGATGCAGTCGCGCAGGTGGAAGTCGATCTTCGGGCCGTAGAACGCGCCGTCGCCCTCGTTGATGGTGTATGGCACGCCCAGATCGTCCAGCGCGCCTTGCAAACCCGCGGTGGCCAGCTCCCACATTTCATCGGAGCCGATGGAATTTTCGGGCCGGGTGGAAAGCTCCACCTTGTAGGGGAAGCCAAACAGCGTGTAGACCTCGTCGATCAGGTTGTATACGCCCTTGATCTCGTCCTTGATCTGATCCGGCGTCATGTAGATATGCGCGTCATCCTGTGTGAAGCAGCGCACCCGCATCAGCCCGTGCAGCGCGCCGCTCTTTTCATGGCGATGCACCAGCCCAAGCTCGCCTGTGCGCAGGGGGAGATCCCGGTAGCTCCACAGCCGGCGCTGGTACGTAAGCATGCCTCCGGGGCAGTTCATGGGCTTGATGGCGAAGTCCATATCGTCGATCTTCGTGGTGTACATGTTATCGTTGTAATGGCCCCAGTGCCCGCTGCGCTCCCACAGGTCGCGGTTCAGCATCATCGGCGTTTTAATCTCTTCATATCCGCATTTACGGTGAATTTTGCGCCAATAATCCTCCAGAACATTGCGCAGCACCATGCCTTTGGGGTAGAAGAAGGGGAAGCCTGGGCCCTCGTCGCGCAAATCAAACAAGTCCAGCTCGCGGCCCAGCTTGCGGTGGTCGCGCTTTTTCGCTTCCTCCAGCATGACCAGGTATTCGCTCAGTTCCGCTTTGGTGGGGAAGCAGGTGCCGTAGATGCGGCAGAGCATCTTTTTATGCTCGTCTCCGCGCCAGTATGCGCCCGCGGTATGTGTCAGCTTGAAGGCCTTGATGTAATTCAGGTTGGGCAGATGCGGTCCGGCGCACAGATCAACGAAGTCGCCCATCTGGTAAAAGGAAAGGGTCGCATCCTCGGGCAGGTCTTCAATTAACTCCACCTTGTAAGGCGCATTTTTCTCCTTCATCAGGTCGATCGCTTCCCCGCGGGGCAGGGTAAAGCGCTTGGGGCGCAGGGATTGCCGCATGATCTTATCCATTGCTTTTTCGATCGCCGGAAGATCGTCTACCTTGATGGGCGGATCGATGTCGAAATCGTAGTAGAAGCCGTTTTCAATCGCGGGGCCGATGGCGAGCTTCGCATCCGGATAGAGCTCAAGCACCGCCATCGCCATAAGGTGGGAGCAGGAGTGCCGAAACACCTTTTTGCCGTCCTCATCGGCAAAGGTAACGGGGGTGATCTGCGTATCGGCCTCGATGGGCGCAAACAGATCGGTCATGCTGCCGTCCTGGTGTTTCACCGCGTAGAATGATTTGAAATCCTCCGCATATTCGGCCCTGAGCAGATCGCCTGCCGACGAGCCCTTCTCCACCTCGTATGCTTTCCCAAATACTGTGAGCTTCATACCTTGTTCCTCCTCGTCAAAAAAATCCGCCCCCGCAAATCTGCGGGGACGGACGATGATCGTTCGTGGTTCCACCCTGCTTGAAACGAGCCTGTGGTTCGTTTCCGCTTTGAATAACTCTCTATCGCAAGTCATGCGCATCGTCGGCAGATGGTGTCCGCTTCCCGCTGTTGCTTGCCGCTTTCAGCCCATGGCGGCAATCTCTTTGGCAGTGCTTGGGGGCGGCGCGTTCCGCTTCATCCGATGATTGAAAACAGCATAGCACTTGAAAATTAGCCTGTCAACCCTTTTCATATGAAAATAAACTTGACCGCAGACGCCGGAGTGCAGTATACTGTTGCTACCAAGAGTATCGGAGGTACGTTTTTGTTATCGGTTTTGTAAGGGCGAAGGATATGCCATGAAAATGAACGACCGCATGATCGTTATTTGGTATACCTTTCAAACCGCAGACCGATAGCCGACAGCCTCCCGCATAGGGTTCTGTGGGCATAGCGAACGCTATGTTTTTTGTTTTGCGTGGTTGATGCCTTCGCCCGATACCTGCTCATGCATTCCATGATAATACATGAGGAGCGAACGTATGAATACCCATCACAAAACCCTGGAGTTCCCGATCGTTTTGAAAAAGCTGAAGTCCTTCGCCGTGTCCGATTCGGCAAGGGAGATTTTGGATACCCTGGAACCTTTTTTAAGCGAGCAGATCTGCATACAGCGCATGGCGGAAACCACGGCCGCCCGCCGCGTGCTGGATGCCTTTGGCTCGCCGCCGCTGCCGATGATGACGAAGCTTGAGGAAAGCATAACGCATGCTGAAATCGGCACCATGCTTTCACCTGAGCAGCTCAACGGTGTGAGTATGTTCGCCTCGTCCTGCAAGTGCATGGTCAGCTACTTGAGCCGTATCGCCTCGCAGGACGCAACCCTGCACAGCTACGGGCAGGCCATCCATACGCTGGGCGATTTGCAGGAGGAAATCCAGCGCTGCATCCTGGAAGATGAGGTGCGCGACGAGGCCAGCGCGCTGCTGCGCGACCTGCGCCGTAAGATGTTGAACCTGGAAGCCAAAATCAAGGATAAGCTCAACCAGATTCTGCGCACCCACAAGCAATACATGACCGACGGATACATCACCAACCGGGGCGGCCACTATGTGCTGCCGGTGAAAAAGCAAAACCAAAAACAGGTTCCCGGCGCGGTGATCGATACCTCGTCTACCGGTACCACGGTGTTTATCGAACCGGCTGCCGCCGCGGCGCTGCGGGAAGAGCTGGACGCCGTGCGCATCAGCGAGGACGAGGAAACCCGGCGGGTGCTCTACACCCTCAGCGCGCAGGTGGCGGAGGAGGCCCATGCCATCCGCAGCAACATGAAGCTCTTAACGGAGCTGGACGTGCTGTTTGCCAAAGGCAAGCTGTCGGCGGCGATGGACGCCCATCCCGTGCAAATCGGCGGGGAGAGGAAGCTCATCATCCGCAATGGACGGCATCCGCTGCTGGACCCTGAAACCTGCGTGCCGCTCAATCTGCGGCTGGAGGACGGCGACCGCGGCGTGATCATCACCGGGCCGAACACCGGCGGCAAAACCGTGGCTATTAAAACCGTCGGGTTACTCACGCTGATGGCGCAGTGCGGCCTGCACATTCCCTGCGATCCGGAAAGTTACATCGCCATGCAGGATGGCATCTGGTGCGATATCGGCGACAGCCAGAACATTTCCCAGAACCTGTCCACCTTCTCCGGCCACATTACCAACGTGATTCATATTTTGAAAAACGCCAGCAAGGACAGCCTGGTGCTTCTGGATGAGCTTGGCTCGGGTACCGACCCGGCCGAAGGCATGGGCATCGGCATCGCGGTGCTGGAGGAGTTGCGCCTGCGCGGCTGCATGTTCATGGTCACCACGCATTACCCGCAGATCAAGACCTATGCCAAATCGGCGGAGCATATCCTCAGGGCGCGCATGGCGTTCGACGCCGAAACCCTCGCCCCGCAGTATCGGTTGGAGATGGGCAAGACCGGCGAAAGCTGTGCCCTGCAAATCGCCCAAAGGCTGGGGCTGGACAGGCAAATGCTCGACCGGGCCCACCGCGCCGTGTACGATGGTGAGGAGACCGCACTGGCGGATACGCCTGCGATGGCCGCGCCCAAAAGCCGCCTGACCCGCCAGGGACCGCCGCCCAGGCAGAAATTCACGAAGTTTACCATGGGCGACAGCGTGGTGGTGCTGCCGGAAAAAGAAAAGGGCATCGTCTATCGCCCGGCGGACGATAACGGAGACGTTATTGTGCAGGTGAAGGGCGTTAAACGCGTAGTCAAGCACACGCGCGTGCAGCTCGTTGTGTCCGCTGCGGAGCTTTACCCGCCGGACTATGATTTCTCTATTGTTTTCGATACCGTCAAGAACCGGAAAGCAAGCCATATTCTCAGCAAGCGCTACGACCCCGACGCGGTGATCGAATACGAAACCCTAAAAACGGAGTGATAATCCGTATCCGAAAAAAGCCTGCCGGGTGGAATCCCAGGCAGGCTTTTTATCTGTGACCCGCTGTGCGAATGCTGTTATGCAAGTAAACATCGTTTTCCTTAGTCGTCGAGCTTCAGATGCGCCTTGCCGCCCTCATCCGTCGTTACGCGGTAGAAGGCGTCGGCCTTCGCGCCTGCGGCGTCGGATTTGTCGGTGCAGGTGATAAAGGTCTGCACACCCTTAGTGGATTGCAACAGCGCGTTGCGGCGCTTTAAGTCGAGTTCGGAAAACACATCGTCCAGTAAAAGCGCAGGCAGCTCGCCCATTTCATTTTCGATCAGCGCAAGCTCGCCGAGCTTCATGCTCAGCACCGCCGAGCGCACCTGCCCCTGGCTGCCGTAGGCGCGCAGATCCTTGCCCGAAAGCATCAGGGCCAGATCGTCGCGGTGCGGGCCGAAGGTGGTGTACAGGCGTTTTTCATCCTCGGCGCGGGTGCGTTTGAGAGCTGCGAGCATATCGCGGTAGGGGGTTTCCGTGGTCGCCAGGGGACCGGAGTAACGCAGGGAGAACACCTCGCCCGGATCCTCGGCAATGGCCTGGTACTGCGCCGCCGCGTACTGTGAAAGCTCTGATAAAAACCACTTGCGCGGTTCCACAACATAGACCGCCGCGCCCGCAAGCTGCTCGTCCCACGCGTC
>Ga0116163_1001377_pt1 | contig 15109 bp, 11 predicted proteins | sample AD_UKC107_MetaG_FD_89889 | JGI IMG/M metagenome (GOLD analysis project Ga0116163, IMG submission 89889) | Active sludge microbial communities of municipal wastewater-treating anaerobic digesters from Hong Kong - AD_UKC107_MetaG | ecosystem: Engineered > Bioreactor > Anaerobic > Digestate...
GTGGTGGGGGCCTACAACGGTTTCAGGGCGTGGGGTCTCCGCCACAAACTCTGGGCGCTGAAACCTGCCTGGCAGTGCCGCAACATGGAAGAACTGACCGCGGAACTGACCGCCGTGAAACTGCCTCCCCTGCGGATTGCCGTCACCGGCGGAGGCAGGGTCGCTGGAGGCGTCCTGGAACTCATGAATGCCGCCGGCATCCATTCCCTTACCCCTGACGAATACCTTTCCGGAGAAAAAAGCCACCTTCCGGTATTCGTCCGCCTCGACCCTGGCGACTACAACGAACACAAGGAAGGGCGCCCCTTCGACCTGCTCCACTTCTTCAACCATCCCACGGAGTACAGGGGCACCTTCCGCCGTTTTCTGCCCCATACCGACCTGCTCATAGGCGCCGCCTTCTGGGATCCGAAGGCCCCGGTCCTCTTCTCCCCGGAAGATACCCGCCACCCCCACTTCAGGATTCGCACCATCGCCGACATCACCTGCGATATTGACGGGTCGATTCCTACCACCCGGCGGTCTTCTTCTATCGCTGATCCCTTCTATGACATCCATCCCGGAAGCTTTGACATCCATCCCCCTTTCTCGGGAGAAGAACACATTACCGTGATGGCCGTCGATAACCTGCCCTGCGAACTGCCTGTCGACGCCTCCCACGATTTCGGGAAAAACCTGATGGACAAGTTACTTCCCAGCCTCCTGGGCAACGACCCCGATCAGATCATCGAAAGGGCTTCCATCACCCGAAACGGCCGGCTAACGGAGAAATTCGCCTATCTGCAGGATTACCTGGACCAAAAACCCAATGAGTAATCCTTAATCAATTTCGTTTAGTTATTGACTAACTGAATATTTTTTAAAATTTATCAAGTTACACCTTAATGATTTTCAATTTCGTCTGTATGTTTTGTCCCATCTTTCGATTTCCCATATTGAATAGTTAGCACCTTGTTGACAAATTAACTCATTCCCAAATATAATAGGATTATTCGCAATGGTAGGATTTACCAAACAATCTGCCACATTCCCATTCCCGTTTAAATAATAATGCATTCTATTGACTTGACAAATTGTTAATGCACACTGACAGGCATTATAATCCATCATATTGTTCGAGGGTATAGCACAATTCCCATTATTTGGTTCATTTACATTCCAACAATTTGGGTTATTGGGTGTATCATTACACTTATCTATCCAATCCCAAGTATGGAATAAACCAAGGGTATGTCCTAATTCATGTGCAAGTGTATTTGCAACTGACCATGTATTATTTTGTAAAAAGCCAGCATAAATACCCGACAATGTAATCCATGACTTATCACCAATTCCACTAGCTCTTCCCTTTCCCCCATTATTCTCGCAAATGAAAATATGAATAGAATTACTCTTAAAATCCACTTCAGATTTGTTAGTAACATAAGTTGCAAATAAATTATTGCCAAATTCTTCTGTTTGTTGGTAATTCCATGCGAAATCGCTTTGCCAGAAATACACATTTGCAAGGCTAAATCTTATTCTCGTATCCTGTATGTATGGCGAGCTTGTTTGAAGATTCATCGAGGTTGTATTTGAAAATTTAGAATTTAAAAATCCCATTAATGTGCTTTGTAAGTAATTTAATTGCTCTGATGAATCTTGAAAATTTCCAGTGCCATCTGTCTTTTGCATTATGTGAAATGTAATCCTTACATATTTTACTGGGGTATTATTAGGATTAACAGGACTGTATATATTCCAGTCGTCGCACTCTGCAGACTAAAGCTCGACTTCAATTTGTGGTGTATAGCACTGACCTCCTACGGCTTGACATAGAAAAATAAAGACAGAGAAAAATATTCTAAATTTCATAATTTTAGTTTTAGAGTTTAATTATTTTCCTTACTATTATATTATCACCAATAAATATTCTCATAAAATGAACTCCTGAATCTATCTTAGAAATATCAATTTTGGTGATATTAGAAACATTGCTTTTTTTGATAACCACAACTCCCTTTAAATCATATATCTCAAAACATGCTGTAGAATTTGACTTATTTTTAAAAAATAACTCATTACTGCATGGGTTTGGATAAATACTTACCTCTCGGTCCATATTGTTATTAAACAACACGTTATAAACTCTATAATACTCACATGAATCATAACGACTGTTTTTGTAGGAGATCACACTGTCATTATAACATAACAATTCATTTGGACATTCAGAGTCACAGGCAAGTTGACTAATGGGAAAGAAGAATTTGATATTTCCAAGTGTTTCTATGACTTCACCGGCAAAGTTAAATTCATTTCCAGTACCCAATGCCTCTCTAATTACTTGAACCTTTAGCACTTTACCACTTGGTGATAAATAAGTACCCACCGAATCAACCACTAACATTAAGGAGTCTAACGTTCTGTTATTATCTATTTTCGTGATAATTTTAATGGTATCGCCTACATTTTTGTTAAAATCGTATAATAAACAAAAGCTACCATTCATATATCTGTATACTCTATTTTCAGCTACATTATTATAGATGTATTGGGTTACATAATTATAATTCTCATGTTTGGCAGATGATATACTCCATTGTTTGATCACACTGCATTTTTTATTTTGAATCAATGTATCTTTAATCGACTTCATAAAATAGGTACCATAATTGGGAAGTATACCTTCACGGTATATATAATGCCATTCAGCACCAATAGGAGCCCAATCGATCTGAGAAAGTGCATTTATAGCTATTAATAAATTAATAGTCAGTAATATAATTATTTTCATTTCGTCAATATCATTTGTTTAGTATCAACTATACCCCCATCACATACAAGGCTATATAGGTACATGCCTGCATTGAATTCGTAACCATCAACTACAATGCTGCCTCGGTTTCGCTGAATAACTGAAAAGGATTTTAAAAGTGTACCAGTCATGTTGCATAAGTAAATTTGAGCCTTATTCACCGATTCAGGGATCTCAAAATATATAGTTGATTGCATGTTAAACGGATTAGGTATATTTTGGTATAGTTTAGCATCAATTGTGCTATTGCCTAAATCATTAACATTAATTTCTGCACTTTTAGGTTTGTAACAACAGTTCAATTCTATATAACTTAATCGATTATTTTGTTCATCAATTATTGTCTGTTGTATTTTCAATGCTTCAATCAAATATGGAATTAATTCTATATATGCTACACCTTTTTCACCTTTATCATTTAAATATACCATATCGGGAAATATTTTCTCAATTTCTTGAGCAACAAACCCACTATGCATCTTTTTTTCGTTTTTATCATCTAGTTTCGAATTGTATGTTATCCCCCTCAATTGCTTCAGTTTTAGGATTGGTTCCTGGATATTATTTATGTTATATTTTAATATCGAATCTGAATAAAACACCCGGTGTTACTCCAAACATTTCCATTTCCAAAAACAGCAAATGTTCTATTACCATCAAACCAGGAACTAAATGCTATTGCATCCGCTCTATTAACATAAGATTTAATTGCTTCACCCCAGCCAAACGAGAAGTTTGCATCACTTCGCAACGTAACACCATCATCTGCATATAAATTTATAGTGGCACCAGAATTAGCAAAATTACCTCCAACTTGAACTCTTCCAGTGCTTAAAACTTTCAACTGGGAGAATGACGAAAAGTTTAGTAAAATTAGTCCCACGGCGAAAAACAAATTTTTCATAATTTGTGATTTTTAAGGATTAATATCTGGATAAAATAATAGTTCTATAAATTTAAAATACTTTTTGCTTTGCAAGATTTAATCCTAACGAATTTAATAAATACCTATACAAGTAGGAATGGATTAAATAATTATTAGCGAATTTTTGTAAATAGAATACAATATGTGTTCTGATCAACAATTTAACATTTGCACCAATTTTAGCAAATAATTATATAAATATACATGACAAAAGTCATTTACTTGATGTTTCGAGAAGAAAATTCAATTAACATAATGCATTAATGTCCATTATTATTATTAAAATGGCTCTTATCTATTAAATGCACAGTATGCTAACTCCTCAAAACCTTGTCGCCAATTTGAATTTTGTTCTTTTATATTCAGGTACAAATTTGCACAGGAATGAACGTCGGCAAAAATGTTTTCGCACAAATTCATAACTAATGATGCTTATTTGCAGGTAAAATTCATCATCTGCAAATATATACGCCAATGGATGATTTAAAAACGTTCTCTGAACAGATTGATTTCATCCACCTTGACATGGGTACATCTTTCATGATGATCAAAGTTGATTCTGGTATTACCATGTCTATACTGGCATTTAACATGTATCAATGGTTTGCCCAATATAAATCTTATCTTTGACAGAGCTAATTTATCTTTATATGCACCCATTTATTTACCTTTTAAATTCGGTATAAAAATATAATCATTAACTAACAACAATTTAAGTAAGACAAACATGATTCCTCGAATACAAAAGCAGCTATGATAATAGCTCCATGCGAATTGAATTTCAGCAGGGCAGAAAGGAGCCTCTTCCATGGGCTGGATGCTCTATTATGGACTTCACTTCGGTTAAGTACTGAAGAACAAATCATAAAATCACAGATAGTCAAATGGTAAAAATTCTGATTCTCGGGGCCGGACTCTCCTCTAACTCCCTGATCGCCTTTCTGGAGAAAGAGGCCGCGACGCATCAGTGGCAGATCACGGTCGGAGACCGGGACCAGGAACTGGCCCGCAGTAAGGTGACTCCCCCCACCCGGACCATCGGGGTGAACATCCACGACGATCATCAGATGGATCAGGAAGTGTCAGCCGCCGACCTGGTGATCTCCATGCTGCCTGCCCGGTTCCACCCTGTGGTGGCCCGCTGCTGCCTGAAAAATAAAAAGTCGCTGATTACCGCCTCTTACGAATCGGCTGAAATGAAACAGATGGAGGAGGAGGTCAAAGCCGCCGGATTGCTCTTCCTCAACGAGATGGGCCTCGACCCGGGTATCGACCACATGTCGGCCATGCAGGTCATCGAGCGCATAAAAAGTGAAGGGCACCGGCTCACCGCCTTTGAGTCGTTCACGGGCGGACTGGTAGCGCCGGAATCGGACGACAACCCCTGGCACTATAAGTTCACCTGGAATCCCACCAACGTGGTGCTAGCCGGATGGCCCGGACCGGCGGTCTTCCTCCAGTGCGGAAGACTCAAATACATCCCTTACAGCCGCCTCTTCCGCCGTACCGAATACATGGACATCGAAGGGTTCGGCCGCTTTGAAGGCTACGCCAACCGCGACTCCCTCAAATACCTCGACAAATACAACCTGCAGGGCATCCAGACCATCTACCGCGGCACCCTCCGCCGCCCCGGATACTCACAGGCATGGAACATCTTCGTCCAGCTCGGCGCTACCGACAACTCCTACGTCATGCTCAACGAGGAGGAAATGACCCACCGCGAGTTCATCAACTCCTTCCTCTACTACCACCCCCACGATTCAGTGGAAGTCAAACTCTACCGGGCCTTCCATATCGACCAGGACTCCCCGCTGATCGAAATGCTGGAATCACTCGACCTCTTCAGCGACGAAAAAATCGGCCTCCGGAAAGGAACCCCCGCCCAATTCCTCGAAGCCATCCTCATGAAGAAGTGGAAGCTTAAACCCGAAGACAAGGACCTCGTGGTGATGTGGCACAAGTTCAACTACCTTGACCGCGATTCCGGAGAGGAAAAGATCCTCACCTCCTCCATGGGGATCACCGGCGAAGACCAGGTCCATACCGCCATGGCTAAAACCGTGGGCCTCCCCCTGGGTATCGCCGCCAAACTCCGCCTGACCGGACAGCTTCCCCTGACAGGGCTTCACATCCCCACCATCAGGGAAATCTATGAACCGGTGCTGGCCGAACTCAGCACTCACGGCATCCTCTTCCGGGAAAAAAGGATGATCTGAAAGAAACCCCCGGTTCGGACCCGAAAACCTGATGGCCCAAACACCAGATGGCCCGAAAGCCTTACAGTCAGAATTCCGGTGGATCCCATAAAGCGATGGCTTTACGTAAGGTTAACCTTCGAATAAAACAATTCATGGGTCGAACCGTTATATTTGCAGGATGACTATTTAGACTATGCAGAAGAAAATACCAGCACCCCGCCGGGAACTCACCCTGGCTGAAGAGATCGTCAACAGCATCACCCATGGTATTGGCATCCCCCTGAGCATCGCCGCCCTGGTGGTCCTGGTGGTCTTCGCCGCACAACGGGGTGACACCTGGCATGTGGTCAGTTTCTCCATCTTCGGGGCATCCCTGATCCTCTGCTACACCGCCTCCACCCTTTACCACAGTTTTACCGACAAGAAGCTGAAGGAGCTCTTCGCCCGCTTTGACCATGCCGCCATCTTCCTGCTGATCGCCGGAACTTATACCCCCATCCTGCTCACCACCCTCCGGGGAACCCTTGGATGGATCCTCTTCGGCATCATCTGGAGTGTGGCCCTCACCGGCATCGTCATCCGCAGCATTTATCTCTACAGATTCCGGAAACTGATGGTCGCCATTTATCTCATCATGGGCTGGATGTTCGTCTTCGCCCTCCGCTCAGTCATCACCAATATGCCCCAGATCAGCCTGATCTTTCTCCTGGCGGGCGGCCTCTCCTACAGTGTGGGCACCATCTTCTACGCCTGGCGAAGCCTCCCCTTCGGCCACGGCATCTGGCACCTCTTCGTCCTCGGAGGCAGCGCCCTTCACTTCTTCGCCATCCTATTTACTGTCTGCTGACACTCCCCTTTTCTGTTTTACCTAAGGCATTTGGCAAATACCCAAAAATTTGTCTCTGCAAACACCAACCAAGGTAAATTGGCCTATTTTTACCCAAGGTAAATAGGGAAATGACCATCTCGCCTGAGGCGAGACCATCCGCTATGAGATTGCCAAGCAATTCTTTGCCGCCGATGGAAACGGCCAAAAATGGCAAAAACAACCACATGGGAAACGAAGTTCAGCGCAGCTCATTACATCTGTTTCCAGGATTTTGCTATATGTACACTATAAATTAAACAGATGACAGATTATGAACCGATTAAAGAGGGAATTTTACGACACTTTACCGGAAAATGAGCAATATATCCTGAATGTCGCAGCGCTTAAAGCCGATTCTATTTATACTTACAATTTCCCCCTGCCTTTTACCGCGAAGAAAACCCTTTCCTCAAAAACAATTTCAGCAGTTCTGGCTAAAGCCCTTGATATGGGTTTGCTGGAGCAATCACAAAATTCGTCAAACTTGCAGGCCGCTCCTGATTTTATGATTTATGTTTTCCCTAAACTGAACCAGTATTCAAAAGAGTGGCAGACCATAAATTCAGAATGGAATTTTTATTATTCTGGAAATCTGTCTATCAAAAACCTCAGAAACTACTTGTATTCCCTATTCTACGACAAAAAAAAGATTGCTGAGACTGAAGGGAATTTCCTTTCAAACGGATTCACCCAGTTAAACTATTACCTGACCGATATTTTAACAGATGAATCCTATATTGAAGTAATCCCGCTGATGGATGCATCCATAATCAACACATTATTGGGGAATTTGGTCAGCCGGAGGATCTATAACCTCGAACGATTAGAACTTCTTGAAAAACTTGTTAAAGAATTAGAAACCAGTTCAACTGACAATAACAGGTACAAAATCCCCTCTTTAAAAATTCACAAGAACTTCCATCTTGGCAATTTTGAAGAAGCACTGGCAGGAAGCAAAAATGTGATGGAGAAATTTTTTATCGCTGCCATTGAAGCTTTATTAAAAGGTTCCCCTAAATCGGCACTGGCATTTTTCGACAAGGGCCTGAAAGAACAAAGAGCGTTCTTCAAAGGCACTCAACTTCCTCTTGTCCCCCACTCCGCCTTATATTACCTCATTGCGCTTTTAAGCATTGTACCAGAGGAATCCTCCGCCGTGTTTCAAAAAATCAACATGGCATTACAGAAAAAAAATCCCTCACAGCGTGCAGAAATTTTTACGCCGGTACTTCATTTCTACTTTAATGACAAGAATAACCTTCATTATTCACGTCCATATCTTGAAAACTACATTCAAACTTCTGACCTGGCCTATCAACGCCTGATCGGCTACCTGGTAATGTTCTTAGTTGACATCAAACCTGATAAAACATGGATGACGGATTTATCTTCCCTGGTTAATCAAGCCTTTTCAAACGGATACTTATTATTGGCTTACGAAGCCGCTTATGTATTGAAGCAATGGAACAACCATCCGGAGTCACTTGCGATTTTTGAAGAAATTGCAGGCAGATTTGATTTCCAGCCGGCACTTTGCAATATTGCACGACAGGAAGAATGGGAAAAATCACTGAATGCCTTTCTTGCACTGGGGGCAGGAAAAAGCAGTACTTCCGGAAAAAATACAGAGGGGAAATACAGGGTTGTCTACTACTTAAATGTAAAAGACCTGGATATACAGCCTGTTTTGCAAACCCGCAATGCCAAAGGAACCTGGTCATCGGGAAGAAATATTGCATTAAAAACATTCTTCCAGGGGAAAGTGGAGGGAATGACGCCACAGGATTACAAGGTTTCAAGATATGTCAAATCATATTCTGGTTCCTATGGTTCTGATGAATATTTTATGCAGGAAGAGGCCATCAAAGAGCTTGTCGGCCATCCTTATGTTTTTCTAAGCGACACCAATGACCTTTCGATTGAGCTAATTGCAGCACAACCGGTTTTAAAAGTCACCCGGACACCGAAAGGGTATGCACTCTCAACCGACCTGAAGGAAGCTTCCAAAAACCTGATTTTTGAAAAGGAGACCAATACCAGATATAAGGTTTACGATTTAACAAACCAGCAATTATCCGTAATCACAGCTTTAAATGAGCAAAAGATTGTGGTTCCCGAATATGGAAAAGAGAAACTGATGCAGGTGTTGGGCAACTTTAGCTCCCACTTCTCGGTACATTCCGATTTATCACTATCCGAACATCCGAAAGTCAGGGAAGTGGTTGCTGATTCGCGGATCAGGGTTCAATTGCTGCCCCTTGCTGGCGGACTCAAAGCAGAATTTTTTGCCAAACCTTTCGGAAGTCACCCGCCTTACTGCAAACCAGGGGTAGGTGGAAAAACATTAATCGCCAACCCCAAAGGAGAACAACTTCAGGTTACCCGCAACCTTGCTCAGGAAAAAGAATATGCCAACCTGTTGCTTGAAAACATTCAGGTTATCGAAAGTCTTGATATCTCCGATGACCTCATTTCGTTCAGTGAACCGATGGATAGTCTTCAATTGTTGGAGATTCTGGCAGCGCATCAGGATATTTGTATTGTGGAATGGCCCGAAGGAGAACGGTTTAAATTAAGGGGAACAGCCAATTTCAGCCATCTGAAACTGAAGCTTAAAACCCAGGCCAATTGGTTTGAACTGCAAGGAGAGCTGAAAGTCGATGAGAATACCGTACTCACCATCCAACAGTTACTCCAGCTCACCGAAAAAGGACACAAACGTTTTATTGAATTAAAACAGGGCGAATTTCTGGCCCTTAGTGAACGGTTAAAGAAACAGATTGAAGAGTTGCGGGCATTTTCTTCACCAGGGAAAGAGGGGGTAATCATCAATAAGTTTGCATCAGTTGCCCTGACTGATTTTTTTGAAGAAGCGGAAAATCTGAAAACTGACAAAACATGGAAAGAATTCAGGCAGCGAATGAATTTAGTGCAACAAACAGATATTCAAGTGCCTGCCAACTTGCATGCGGAGCTTCGCCCTTATCAGGAAGAAGGATTCCGTTGGATGACCCACCTTGCCGGGTGGGAAGCCGGCGCCTGTCTTGCCGATGATATGGGGCTTGGAAAGACCATTCAGGCACTGGCCATTTTGCTGCACAGGGCAAAAATGGGTGCATCGCTGGTCATATGTCCTGTTTCGGTCATGCACAACTGGATCACCGAAACAGCAAAATTTGCCCCCACCCTTCATGTGAAAACACTCTCCTCGGGTAACCGGACGCAGATACTATCCCATCTCGAACCAGGCGACTTGCTGATAACCACTTATGGGTTATTACAATCAGAAGAAAAAGAATTTTCCCAAACTCCTTTTTATACCGTGGTGCTCGATGAAGCCCATACCATTAAAAACTACAATACGAAGACATCGAAGGCAGCCATGCAGTTAAAAGCCCCGTTTCGCTTAGCCCTGACGGGAACCCCTATTCAGAATCACCTTGGGGAAATCTGGAATCTGTTTAATTTTTTAAACCCCGGATTACTCGGAACATTAACCCAATTTACCGAGACTTTTATTAAACCCGATCAGGGTCAAACCCGCAAACACCTTAAAAAGCTGATTACCCCTTTCATCCTTCGTCGAACAAAATCATCGGTTCTTGATGAATTACCTGCCAAAACTGAAATAGTAAGGAAAGTTGAACTCAGCAAAGAAGAAAGCACTTTTTATGAAGCTTTGCGACGTCAGGCAGTGGCAAATATGGAAAATGACGACAGTCCGCAAGGGACAAAACACCTGAAAGCCCTGGCAGAAATCACCCGTCTGAGGTTGGCGTGTTGTAACCCTGCATTGGTCGATTCATCCCTTTCCATTCCTTCCACGAAACTGGACACCTTCCTTGAAATAGTAACCGAATTGATCGAGAATAAACATAAAGCCCTGGTTTTTAGTCAGTTTGTTACGCACCTAACCCTTGTGCGTCAAGCCCTCGACAAGTTGGGAGTGAGTTATCAATACCTCGATGGGGCCTGCACCTCCTCTGAACGTGAGAAAAGTGTGAAAAAATTCCAGGATGGAGAGGGTGATTTGTTTCTTATCAGCCTGAAAGCAGGGGGATTGGGTCTGAACCTTACTGCGGCTGATTTTGTGATCCATCTCGATCCGTGGTGGAATCCGGCGGTGGAAGACCAGGCCTCTGACCGGGCGCACAGGATTGGTCAGATAAGGCCCGTAACAATATACAGGTTGGTAGCCGAAAACACCATTGAAGAAAAAATTATCCAGCTTCATCATACCAAACGCGACCTTGCAGAAACCCTTCTTGAAGGAAGCGATCAGTCGGGCAAACTTTCTATTGCGGAATTGATTACGTTGATCAGGGAGAGAGATTAGGCTCCCCTCCATACCCGTTATTATTTCCGGCCGGCAGTGGCATCCAGGATAAAATCAACGTAGGGTACAGGTTCGGCAATCGTATTAACATTAACTTTGAAAGGATCAAAATCAACCTAATATGAAGAAATCGATTATTCTGGTCTTTATGGCTGTCATTTTTACCAATTGCACTATGGAAAACAAAAAGCAGGTCACTGAGCCTGCCAGCATGCTGATCGGCGAGCCGGTCATCGCCCAAACGATTAAAGCCTTGACGGAGAAACACGGCGAAGCCGCCGCCTTCCGGATCGACCGCGGGGTCAGGCAGGCCGCCTCCCTCTGGCGCGACACCGACGGAACCGCCGATGAATTCACCCAGTTCTGTACCGAACAGTTCGTGGCCGATGTCTCCGAACTGGAAACGCTTTTTAAAAAACTGGAACGCAACCTGGAGATCTTCAGCGGTTATTTCCACAAAATGGATGTCCTGCTTAAGGAGCCTCTCCACCTCGATGGTCCGGATCCCGGACCGGTCGACCTCATGTTTGGCAGTTATGATGCCTCGGCCCACCTCACCGACGACTTCTTCGCCAATAAAATCGCCTTCCTCACCGCCCTCAACTTCCCCTTTTACTCCCTGAAGGAGAAGACGGAACTTGGGGCGAACTGGAGCCGCCTCGAGTGGGCTTACGCCCGCATGGGCGACCGCTTCACTTCCCGGGTGCCTGCCGATATCATCCAGAATGTCTCGCAGACCCTCACCGCCGCCGATACCTATATCTCGGGCTATAACATTCTCATGGACAAACTCGTCGACTCCACCGGGACTGCCCTCTTTCCGGCCGGACTGAAACTGATCACCCACTGGGGACTACGTGACGAGCTGAAATCGGACTACGCCGCTGAGAACGGCCTGGCTAAACAACGGATGATCTACCAGGTGATGCAGCGTATCATCGACCAATCGATTCCGCAGGAGGTCATCAACAAAGGGGAAGTGACCTGGGATCCCTATGCCAACAAGATCTTCCGCGACGGTGCCGAAGTCACCGCCACCCCGGAACCCGACAAACGGTACGAGGTGTTGCTGGCCAATTTCAGGGCGCTGCAAAAGATAGATGCCTACACCCCGCATTATCCCACTTATATCACCCGGGCATTCGAGGAGGGCATGGAGATTCCGCAGGAAGACGTCGAAAAACTCTTCACGGAACTGGTCTCCTCTCCCACGGTCAAGGAGGTGGCTGCCCTCATCAGCCAGCGGCTGGGCAGGCCTCTGGAGCCCTTCGACATCTGGTACAACGGCTTCAAAGCGGCCGGGGGAATCCCTGAGGAACAGCTGACGGCTCAAACTACGAAAAAGTACCCCACCACTGAGGCGGTCCGCAAGGATCTGCCTGTCATCATGCAGAAACTGGGGTGGGCACCTGCTGAGGCCCAAAGAATAAGTGCCCTGATCACTGTCGATGCCTCCAGGGGCGCAGGCCATGCCTGGGGCGCCGGCATGAAAAACGACCTGGCTCACCTGCGCACCCGCGTGGGCACCGCCGGTATGGACTACAAAGGCTATAACATTGCCGTCCATGAGTTCGGGCACTGCGTCGAACAGACCATCACCATGAACGATGTCGATTACTTTATGCTCAACGGCGTCCCCAATACTGCATTCACCGAGGCCGTGGCCTTCCTCTTCCAGAAACGCGACCTTGAACTGCTGGGAGTGAAAGGGGACGATCCCATGAAGGAGCACCTGATGGCCCTCGATAACTTCTGGGCCTGCTACGAGATCATGGGCGTCTCCCTGGTCGATATGAAGGTGTGGAAATGGCTCTACGAAAATCCCGATGCCACCCCCGCCCAGTTGAAGGAGGCAGTCATCACCACCGCCAAAGAGGTGTGGAACCAGTACTATGCCGGCGTTCTGGGCGGAAATGACGAACCCCTGCTGGCCATCTATTCCCACATGATCGACAATCCGCTCTACCTCTCCAACTATCCGGTGGGCCACCTCATCGACTTCCAGATTGAGCAGCAGGTCACCGGGAAAAACCTGGCCGCCGAAATCACCCGCATGCTGGTGCAGGGGCGTATCGTTCCCCAGCTCTGGATGAAAGGGGCTGTGGGCCGCGAAATCAGCATCCAACCCACCCTCGAAGCCACCGGCAAAGCCCTGGAAACCATGAGAATGTAAAATCCCAAAAGATTTATCGCGGTATTACGTATTTTAACATAATAATAAGACCTCTTCCTTATCATGGAAAGCGGCATAAAAAACCTGAGGTCGCATTTTGCGACCTCAGGTTTTTTATCTTTTATCAGATCTACTTTACTTCTTATAACCTCCTCCAACTGCTGACCTATCAATGCGGAGGCCATACACCTGGATCCAGTGCAGTCTCTCAGTCCCTCAGTCCCTCAGTCTCTAACTCTTAGCCTTATCCGGGTCCACTACTTCGGCGTCTTCCACCTTTTTGCCCTTCAGGTAGTCGGGTAGTTCGAGGCCGGCCATTTTGAAGAGTTCTTCAAACGGAGGAATGGACCCCAGCATACCGGAGAGGAAGTTTGCCGTGGCGGGCGATTTGCCGTCCTTGCCGGAACCCATGGTATCCCAGACGGTGATCTTGTCGATCTTCAGGTTTTTGATGGCTTCGACCTGGGTTTTAACCAGCTCGGGCAATTTGTCGGCGATCATCAGCATAACGGCACTGCGGGAGTCTTCCCCTGCCGCCTTCATAAGCTTCTGATACCCTTCGGCCTGTTTGCTCAGTATCTCAAAGATACCTTTTCCTTCTGCTTCCATCTTCATGAAGATAGCGTCGGCTTCACCCTTGGCCTGGCGGCGGGTTTGTTCAGCCACCGCCTCAGCGGCAATCTCGATACGGGTTTTGTCGATTTCAGCCGGAACAATGATATCAGCCTGCTGGCTGGCCTTGTCACGTACAGCACGCACGGTTTCTGCCGCCTTTTCTGCCGCGTAGGCCTCTTCCAGCGCCTTGGCTTCGGCCACCTTCTCAGCCGCTACCGCCAGCCGCTCCGCTTCGGCTTCCTTCTGACGACGGTCGGCATTCGAATTGGCAATGGTGATCTTGGCCGTGTTCTCACCCTCGACCGCCGTAGCATTCGCCCGGGCTACCTCCACACGCTGCTCCTTCAACGCCTCGGCTTCCCCGATCGATCCGTCACGGTTCTTCTGCGACACACTGATCTTGGCATCGTTGATCGCCTTGGCGGCGGCTTCCTTGCCTAACGCCTCGATATACCCCGACTCATCGGTAATATCGGTCACATTCACGTTGATCAGCTTCAACCCGATCTTCTTGAGTTCCGCCTCCACATTCGAGGATACCGCCGCCAGAAACTTATCCCGGTTGCTGTTGATCTCCTCGATGTCCATGGTAGCCACCACCAGCCTCAACTGGCCGAAGATGATGTCCTTGGCCAAATTGCTGATGTCAGTGATCGACAGCCCCAGCAAACGCTCGGCAGCATTGTTCATCACTCCCTCTTCCGTGGAGATCCCCACCGTGAACCGCGAGGGCACATCCACCCTGATGTTCTGCTTGCTCAACGCACTCGTCAGGTTGATCTCAATCGAGAAAGGCGTCAGATCCAAAAAGGAGTAGTCCTGAATCACCGGCCAGATGAAGGCCGCTCCCCCATGAATACACTTGGCCGACCGCGATTCCGCTTCACCTCCCTTGCCTACCTTCCCGTAGACCACCAGAATGCGGTCAGAAGGACACCGCTTATACCTCCTGAAAAAGGAGACAATCAGGATAAAAACGAAAAATACGGCCGCTGTGACCAGAAAAATAACATATTGTCCCATAACTATTTATTATTAAAAAATTCCATACTATTTTAATACTTCGATATTCTAATCTCAGATATTCAAGACTCCAGATTCCCGATTCCCGACTCCTCATTCAAGACTCCCGACTCCCACATTCAAGACTCAAGACTCAAGATTCAAGACTTAAGATTCAAGACTTAAGACTCA
>Ga0116163_1001382_pt1 | contig 15048 bp, 9 predicted proteins | sample AD_UKC107_MetaG_FD_89889 | JGI IMG/M metagenome (GOLD analysis project Ga0116163, IMG submission 89889) | Active sludge microbial communities of municipal wastewater-treating anaerobic digesters from Hong Kong - AD_UKC107_MetaG | ecosystem: Engineered > Bioreactor > Anaerobic > Digestate | place...
TAAACAATATCCGGGGGTTCCTCTCTCTCGGGGAAAAGAGATCGCTCGGTTGGATGTGAGCATGCGTTCAATTCTATACTCCAATGGGAGATTCTATTCAGTCCAGGGGGCTGGAAAACACAGACTATCAGTTTATGATTCTGACTTCAATTTATTGTTCCAAACCGTAAGTAGCGGGAAAGGTCCGGGAGAGATCGAACGGCCAATCTTTCCGGTTGCCGCTTCTCAAGGAGGAAAGATCGCTCTTTACGATGCATCACTGCACAGGGTTCAACTCTTTTCTTCATCAGGTGAGTTCCTTAGTCTATCAAACCTGGATTCCCCTCCATACTGGTATTCTCTGGCTTTCATTGATGAAGACTCTATCCTCTATTACCGCGCCTTTTCACAATCAGAAGAATGTTCACTTGAATCTTTTGATACTCTTACTGAAGAAACGCGCGATCTGGACTATCCTTTCCTTCAGCAATCGAACTCATTTGAACTTCAAAATCTCATCAAGTTTATCGTAGAAGATGAGTTTGCCTACATCTTTCACATTACATACAATCGAATTATCAAATTCTCATTAACTGATAATACCGTTATCAAGGAAAGCAAACACCCCTGGTGTCGTTTACTCAAAGATTATTCGAAGGAAGATTCTTCTTTTGGGTCTTTTCAAAAAACAAACATTGTCTTTGCCGAAGATCTTTTTTTATTCGGAGACTTCATCTTTGTCTTCACCCAGACGCCAAACAGGGATTTTATCAGCAAGTTTGATAAAGACCTCAACTACTATGGGTATTACCTTTTCCCGGAAAAAGTCGATCATGCCTTTATAACCGAAACGGGGAAGATCTATGGATGCATTAATAATGTGTTGTATGAGTACATGGCGGACAAGGTGTTATAATGATCTGTTATCAAACAGGATGAGCTAATTCCCCGCTTGACCTGAATGTTTTATTTTGGTAATATCCATGAAATATTCAAAATTGTAAACATTGTCCAATGAAGAATTGATGCAGGTTGATGGTGGTGATGCCGCAGAAACAGTAGCTGTAGTCGTTTGAGAAGGAGATTTTTGGAATTGCTGTTGGAATCGCATGGAAAATTGTTAAAACATATGAGGTAAATGATATGAAGGTGCGAGATTTTCTTTTTGATAAGTATTTTGCGTTACTTGTCGTGGGAATTATGATCTTAATGATGGCATTTGAAAAGATAATTGAGAAGTTTACTTTAGAGTACTTTTTACTGTTAGTCGGTATCTCAATAGTAGGTGGTGTGAGCTATGCTGCAATAATAAAGATACGACACCTGGAAGAACGACTCAAGGTTTTAGATAAAAGTGAGAAGTAATAGATAATATCTGCAAAATACTCATAATTTGAAAATATGGACGGAAAAAAACAAAAAATATGTACTGAGTCCAAGAGGACGGATTGTTATGGTTGAGCAGGTAAGCGAGTGATTTCAATAAAGATTTTTTAAGGAGGGATCATGAAAAGGGTGATCGGAGTTCTGTTGACCATATTTATCCTCTGGGGATGTACGAAACGCCCGTATGAAGTGATGACAACTCATGCGGTTGAAGAATGGAAGGTCACTGACGGGGAGTGGGCCATGGCCGCGACATTAAACAGTGCTTCCATTTATAAAGATAACATTGTGATGATTTTAAAAGACAAAAACGAATATGTAGTCAACTTTTTTACTCTTGAAGGAGAGTTGCAGAAAAGAATACCCTTTTCAATGGGAAAAGGCCCCGGTGAAGTGATTTATCCCTATGCCTTTTGTATTCAGGATAATATTATTTATATATATGATAACAGGTTGCAGAAAATATTAAAAATAGATATCAACGGAGAATATATTGAGGATTACATGCTCAATAAGTTCATGGGATTGTTTCCTGAGATAGTGGTTCATGATGATAGCTTATTTTTAAGTTCAGTCTATGGGGATAACCTGATCACCCGGTTTGATGAGAGTATGAATGTCATCGGTACGATCCCCAATGACATACCTCTGAAAGATATGAAAAAAGGGGACAGGGCAACTAATGGAACCATTGCCATTGATCCTAAACGAAATGAAATCTATTACTCTAATCGTGTGCTGCCATATAAGATCACAAAACTTGATATGGACTTTAACATTAAATGCGAATTGACCAGCGATTTGGTATACGGCTATAAAAATTACTCTTTTACAGGAAGGAATTTTGATGGTGATATGGTTGTAAGCAATATGATTATTAAGGACAATTATCTTTACACATCAGTTTTTATGAGAAAAAAGTCAAAAGATAAACCATTTTTCATTAATATTTTTGATTTGAAAAAGGATAAATTGAAATATCACATTATTTGTCCTGATCTTACTGAAGCTGCTGATGACATTCTGGTAAGAGTCATGGGGGTGAAAAATAATAAGATATATCTCTTGGTTATTTTGTACAATTATGAAAAACAACAGACAGAAGTGTTTATTAGGAGTGTAAAAAATCCAATAAAAGGTGACTGTGATGAATAAACAATTGCTTTATTTCCTTTGCATTGTCCTATCTGTTTCTTCATGTAAATATAATAAACATGTTGATGTCTTTAAAATTGGGACATCTTATGAAACACCTGTACTGACATCGAATTATTCGCAGTGCATGAAAAGTGACGGTGAAGGATTGTGTTATTTATCTAACCGCAACAACACGTTTATTCTGACATATTTGGATCTGGATTTTAAAAATCCTGCAACCTTTGAGATCCCTGTCGGGAAAGGCCCGGGAGAGATTCAGGTTAGCGGCGGCGTATCAATATGTAATGATAAATTTTATATTCTTGATTTGATATCCAGGAAACTGGAAGTTTATGATAAAGATGGTAACCACATAGATACATTTTATATTAATATTACCGATAATATCTTATCTTTTGATCTCTTTGATGAAAACAGGATTGTGATTAAGACTGAAAACACAAAGGAGTTGATTCTATATGATCTGATGGAAAAAAAGATATTGAAATCCGTTAAACAAAATCAGCTTGGAAGTGTGTATTGCAATGATGGTAATATTTATCATATATCAATCTCTCTTCCTTTTGTTTTTTCACATTTTGATAAAGAACTATCAAGAATGAACGAGAAGAAAATAAAAACGGATAAAATTATCAATGATTTAAAGCTATTGAATGATAACGGTAGATCAATATTAACCGGGGATTTTTTGGGTTATTCGGCATATTTTGATGATAGTAATATTTATACTCCAACTGTTTCGAAACGGATATATATTGAAAAATCAAGTTCTGTTAGAAAACCATATCAACCGGAGATTGTAATATTAAACAAAAAATTGAAAGTAAACAGGTATGTTCATATTCAGGGTGTTAATACGATAAATGGTTATGTTACTGTTGTATTTGGCTCAAATAGTGACATTATACTCCATGTCGTTGATAACGGGGGAGACATCGCAAAGTATTTTAATAAAGATTGTTTTAAAGGATTCCTGCATATTACCGTAAGCGGACAGTGACAACAGCGCTCGCAGCATCGCCATGATTATCACTCACGATGATTTTGCCCGCGCAGAGGCAGACACTGTGATTCAGCTGTAAAGGATCTTCCATAGAGTAAAAAAAAGCCCCGGGGTCTCCGGGGCTTTTTCATTTATTTCATGTCTCGTGTTTGAATCAGGCTTTAACATTGACCACGATGTCTTTGAAGCGGGCGGGGGCCACTTTATGGGAGAGGTGCATAGCCTGTCCGGGCTCGCCTTTCCCGCAGTGGAAGGTGCCGTGGTAGGCCCATTCCCGCTCGTCGCAGACGGCGTCGCAGGCATTCCAGAACTCAGTGGTGATCCCGAAGTAGGTGGGCTCTTTCACGATGCCCGTGATCTCTCCGTTTTCGATCTTCCAGCCGATCTCGGTGGTGAACTGGAAGTTATTGCGGTTATCGTCGATGGACCAGGTCTTGGTATAATCCACAAGATAGCCGTGTTCGGTATCTTTGATGAGGTCCTGCAATGTCCCTGCATTACCCGGCAGAAGCGAGAAGTTAGTCATACGGATAAGGGGGACATTGTAACCGTGGGTGGCTTTCATGTTGGAGCTGGGTTCCAGTCCGAGCTGATGGGCCACTTCACGGGAAGTCTGCTGATTGACCAGGATTCCGTCCTTGATGATATCCACGCGCCGTCCGGGGATACCTTCGTCATCCACAGGATGGTATCCCATGCCGTCCGGATCAGAAGAATCACTGATGATATTGACGACGGGAGAGCCGTATTGGTGTTTCCCGATCATATCAGGGGAAATGAAGGTCTTTCCGGCATAAGAGATCTCCATGCCGAAGATACGGTCGGCTTCTGTGGCATGACCCACCGACTCATGGATCTGAAGCGCCAGATGCCCGCCGGTGATGATGAGGTCGGCCCGCTCCTCTTCGATGCGCGGGGCATCCAGGAGGGCTATAGCTTCGGAGATGATCTCATCCACATGGTCATGGAACTTGTAATCGCGGACCACTTCGAAACCGCCGTTGCGTCCGGTCATATGGCCGGGATAGGTACGGGACTGGGTTTCGCCGTTACCGGAAGCCAGAACATACATCTCGGGCATGGTCTGATAGATCATGGTCTCGGAGACCGTCCCTTCTGTGTTCATGTAGATCTTGTGCTGGCGGTAGAATTCAGCGTAGACATGGCTGTAGACGATCTTTTCATTTTTTGTGAGTTTTTCGCCGATCTCCAGAAGATAACCGGTCTTGTCCTCCTTGGACATGAGGAAGGGGTCTTCCACAGGTTTAGCGAAGTGTTCGGCCACCGTGGGCTTGACAGCGGGGAAGGTGACCGGAGTATGACGGAAACGGGCGCCGTGTTTAGCATTGGCTATGGCCCGTTTGGCTGCGGTTTCCAGGGCAGCGGTGGTAAGACGGTCTGTCCCGGCAAATCCCCAGCAGCCGTTGACCAGAACGCGGATCCCTGCGTTGGTGTCGTTATAGTCTGCTGAGATATTCTTCAGAGAGCCTCTCTGGATCATATAGGATTCTGTGTCGGTCTTTGTCACGCGGATATCAGCAAAGGTCACCTGTCCTTTGATATTCTCAAGGATTTTTTTCATCATTTCTTTCATACTCATCCTCCCTTATATGGTTCGTGTCGAAGAGGTGATCTTAAACTTGGATGTCTTGACATGGGGTATCAGGCTGCTGAAGATCTCGAAATTCCCGTAGTTTTCTGACACCGGGACAGGATGCTGGACATTTTCAAGAGCTTCGGTATGTTTGAAGATCTCAGCCAGCTTCTCGGTATAGCGCAGGTTGTTCACAACTTTGGTGATCTTCCCGTTTTCGATCAAAAACGTCCCGTCACGGGTGAGTCCTGTGACCGAAGTCTCCTGCTGGTTGATGAAGTTCATGTAATGGATATTGGAGATATAGAGCCCGCGGTCGATGCTTTTGATCATCTCTTCCAGGGACATGGTTCCCTTATCCAGGACCATGGCAGCCAGCCCCACAGAACCGTTCTTCTCCATCTTCAGCTTATTGGCATAGTAGTGGTTCACGACAAAATTCTTGAAGACACCCTTTTCCACCAGGGGAAGCCGACGGGCGATATGGCCGTCTTCATTGTAAGGGACGGTGATGAGCTGGGGGTGAAGGGGATCGGATATCACGCTGAAGATGTCAGGAAAGACCTTCTCATTGAGTTTTCCTTTGAAATAGGAACTTCCCCGGTCTACAGTGGCTGCGTAAGAAGCAAACATCAGATAGCGGAGCAGTTCTCCCGCGGCGTGGGGCCCCAGGATGACGGTATATTCTCCCGGCTCCACGTCCACGATATCCAGGGTGGCCCGTTTGATCTTGGCTTCGAGTTCTCCGCTGAAGCTCGCGAGGTCGAAGTGAGCCAGGTCATTTCCTCCGTAGGAGTGGATGACGGTGACCATGTTCTTTCGGGAGACGCCTTTGACATCCAGCATTACGGGGGAGACGAAGACCTCTTTATCCAGTCCCGTGGAGTTCATCTTGTAGCCGTGGATGAGAAGGGTAATAAAAGTCCCGTAGATCCCGAAATCATAACGGCCGGCCATCTCGGAAAGAGCTGTGAGGATCTCGATCTTCTTCTCCGCCGGTACCTTCTCCAGGGAAGAAGACATGTCCGGGTAGGAAAAGAGATCTTTGTTGTCTTCAAATCCCGCAAAATCAGAATCAGCGGGAAGGGTGGGCAGAAGCGCCATGCCCTCCTTCAGAGCCTCTTCCACTTCTTTCTCGGAAGGATTGGAAAGGGAGAAGGAGTACTTTTTCTTGTCTTTTTCCACCGTCGCTTTGAGAGAGAGGGTAGTCTTGGTAATATTATAGTTGGTCTGGCTGTTAAAAAAGCGCAGAAAATCAGTCTGCCACTCGGCCAGGTAAAAATCAAAGGCGTAGCCGGAGTGGCTGTCCATGAACTTTTTCAGGTATTCTTTCATTTTGAGCATAACGACTCCTTTCGTTCAGGGATTTATGCTATCAGATAAAAATGAAAAGTCAATAATATTATGGATAGCGAAATAAAAAATCATAGGTTTTTGAGGATGAGCAACGCGCCGCTCACCAGAAGGACCAGGGTCGTGGCTGTTTTAAAGGCCTTTTCATCGATCCGGTCATGGGCCAGAGAGCCTGCCCAGAGGCCGGCCAGGGCGAAGGGGTAGGTGATAAGGACACTCAGGAGCAGGGAAGTTGTGAAGAGCCCGAGAAAAAGATAGGAGAAGAGGCGGATCATAGTCATGAAGAAGAAGATGGTCAGAAGAGCGGCCCGGAACTCCCGTTTTTTAAAACCTGCAGCTTTAAAGTAGAAGATCAGAGGCGGCCCGCTCATCCCGAAAAGACCGCCCAGGAGCCCTGAGAAGAGGCCGATGCCGGGAACCCAGAGAGGGGATCCCAGCGAGGGCCTGAACTTCTCTTCCCAGAAGAGGTGATAGAGGGAGAGAAGGATGACGATGGACCCCAGCAGATAATAGAGAAGAGAGCCGTGTGCTCTTTTCAGAAGCCAGCTGCCGATGATAAGGGGAAGGGTGACGGCGATGATGAGAGAGCGCACTTTCGCAGGCTTCATAAGCTTGCGCTCTTTCCAGGTGATGAGGCTCTCGGTGGGAAGGCACATGAGGACAAAGTAGGGGACAAAGAGATCGACTTTCCCGTAGAGAAGGCTCAAAACCGAGATGGCAAACATCCCCGACCCGAACCCCAGCGAGGCGTAGATAAACTGGCTTATCAGGATGATGAAGCCGATAATGAGGAATTGCCCCGGGGAAGAAAATAAGGTCTCTGACAGCATGAGAAGAGGATACCATCTTCCCGGCTGAAGACAAGCTTCTTTTTAGCCCTTCCCTGAAGAGGAGCTCTGAGGAGAACCATTTGACAGAAAAGCTTCCCTTTGTTATAGTCAAATATCTTTATAAGAAGAGGAGCTGCTCTTCAGACTTTTAAGTCATGAGAAAAGCCGCCCGCAGCAGCTTCTTAACAGGAGAGCTTCATGCCGCTTTTTCTTTATGAGTCTTCTGCCGGGAGCGGAAAGACCTATACCCTGGTCCAGGCTTATCTGACCTATATCCTTAAACGTCCTGAAAAGTTCCGCCATGTACTGGCGGTGACCTTTACCAATAAAGCGGCGGGTGAGATGAAAGAGCGTATTATCCGGGCTCTTAAGGCATTATCCCGCGATGAAAACGCCACACTTAAAGAAAGCCTTCTCAAGGAGACGGGGCTATCGGCAGAGAGGCTTCAGAACAACGCGCGCCGGGCTTTGCGGCTGATCCTTCACGGCTATTCTGATTTCGCCGTGATGACCATCGACAGTTTTATCTACAAAGTGGTGCGCTCTTTTGCTGTGGAGCTGGGGCTTCCCCTTCTTTTTGATGTGGACCTGGATGAAAGCCGGCTGGTGAGCCTCATGGCCGATGAGTTTATTGACAGTCTGAAGCCGGGAGAGGTTCAGGCGGAGATGCTTGTGGATTATATCATCGACCGGATCGACCTGCGCAACTCCTGGAAATATGATAAAGAGCTGATCCTGGTAGCCCGGGAGCTGCTCAAAGAACGTGCAGTGGATAAGCTTGAGACCCTGGCCGGAACTCCTCCGGACACCTTCAAAAAGTGGCTGGACGTGTTTAAGAAAAAAGCGGAGATGTATCGCTGCAATATCAATAAAAAAGCAAAAGATATTTTAAATACTTTGGAGCGGGCCGGCCTTCAGGCGGATGATTTCTCCTATAAAGAGAAGGGGATCTATCACTCTTTTCGAAAACTTTCCCTGGGAAACAAACCTGATGATTTCGACCTGGAGCAGAATTACAGCCGTTTTGTGGAACGACAATGGTTTCCCAAAGACATCAATGTCAAAAAACCCGATGTCCTGAGGAAGTTTTCCGAGACGGATGTGGAAAAAATGGCCGATGAGCTGCAGGAAGAGATCGAGAAGGGATTTACAGATTATGTCACTGCCTATGCCATCCTGAACACTCTGCCTCTTGTGGCTCTTCTCAGCGAGATCGAAAAACGATTGGAGCGCTATAAGAAGGAGAATAACCTCATTCCCATTTCGGATTTCGGCAAAAAGGTCGCTGAAGTGGTGAAAACTGAGCCTGTCCCCTTTATCTACTGGAAAGTCGGGGAAAAGTTCGACCACTATCTCATCGATGAATTTCAGGACACTTCCCGGATCCAGTGGAGCAACCTCTTCCCCCTGGTAGAGAATTCCATGGCCGGAGGGTGGGACAATCTGTGTGTGGGAGATCCCAAACAATCCATATACCGCTGGAGGGGCGGCGATCCGGAGATCATCCGGGAGCTTCCGGTGATTTTCGGCCCCACAGGTGGCGTCAAAACGGAGCGCCTCAAGGGAAACTGGAGAAGCGCCCCTGAGATCGTCTCTTTCAACAACCGTTTTTTCTCCTTCGACCCTCAAAAAGCCCCTTTGGCTGATTTTAAGGTCCCTTCCTTCTATTCTCCCGGGCATGTGGAGCAAGAGCCCCAAAAAACGATGAGTGGTTATGTCTCGGTCTGTGCTCTTCCCGATGAGCATGATTTTCGGGAGAGAGCCCTGGATAGGGTTTTGGAGAATATTCATCGTTTACAAGCGCGCATGATCCCTCTTTCGGATATGACTGTTTTAGTGAGGACCAACAGGGAGGGGGCAAGGGCAGCGGATTACTTTTTCAGAAAAGGAATAGATGTCCTCTCTCCGGACTCGCTTATGCTCAACAATGACCGGCGCGTGCGCTTCCTTGTCAGCCTCTTTAATTATCTTGAAAGTGGAGAGGAGCTCTTTTTCCGTGAGATGGAAATATTTCTATCAGACAAAGGAGAACCTTTAGAGCAGAGTCTGAAGGAGAGGATCGCCTCTCTGCAAAAGCGCCTCAGGCCTCTCTCTCTTTATGAAAAAGCTGAAGCCTGTATACAGGAATTCGGCCTGCATATAGACGGGGGAAGTTTTATGACAGGATTTTTAGAGGCGGTCTACTCCTTCTCTCAGGCCTTGGGCGAGGCAGAAGGTCTGACGGCGTTTTTGGAATGGTGGGAAGAGAACAAAGAGAGTGAAAAGTGCGCCCTGAAATCCATACACGGCCGGAACGCCCTCCAGGTCATGACCATCCATAAGGCCAAGGGACTGGAGTTTCCCGTTGTCTTTATTCCTTTCGCCGACTGGGAGATGGTCGGCTTTTCCACAGGGTTCCGTCAGAATACTCTCTGGGTAGAGGATACTGAAAGCAGGCTTCCCCTTCCTGTATCCTTTCACAAATATCTTCAAAAAAGCGCCTTTGAACAGGAGTTTGAAGAGGAAGTACAAAAAAATTATGAGGATAACCTCAATATTCTCTATGTGGCCTTTACGCGAGCCTCCAGGGCCCTCTATATCGTTTTCCCCATGAAAGAGGGAAACAAGGACGAAACAACCGCAGGCAAAATACACACTTTTATCCGAGAGCGGTTGGGACATCTCTATGCCGACAACCTGAAGCCTCTTCCAGGCGGCGGATTATCACTTGAACTTGGCCGGGAGCCTCAGGGAGATAAGCGGGGCGGGGAGCAGGAAGAAAGCCGGGCCTCTTTCGGGTTTGCTTCGGCTCCCTGGCAGGAACGCCTCCATATCAAACGGGCCTCTTCGGAAGAATGGGCCCTGCTCAGAGAAGAGGACCGGGCGGTAAAACGCGGCCTGGCCGTGCATCGCTGTTTTGAAAAAGCGAAAAACGAAGATGATATTCAACGAGAGCTTTCGCTTCTTTTAGAAAAGGGCGTATTAAACGAGAAAGAGTATGACGAATTCAAAAGCGGCCTGGAAAAGATCATGGGCCTTTCAGCCGGAGAGGGAAAGGTCAGGGACTTTTTTTCGGGAAATTATCCCTCTCTCAACGAAGCGGTCTTACTAACGGGGTCCGGGGATTACCGTCCGGACCGGCTTCTCTTTACACCCCGGGGAGTGGTGGTCATCGATTACAAGACCGGTGCTCCCCGTGAAGAGGACCGCCGCCAGGTCCGTACTTATCGGACACTTCTGGAGGAAGCAGGATATCAGGCAGGAGAGGGTTATCTTCTCTACTTAAGCAAGGGAACCATTGAGAGGGTCGTATGAAGACAAAAGATCTGCTGGAAGGAATCATTGAAGAGACCCTGGCCCAGGGAAAATGGGAAGATTCTCTCTTTATTTTTCCTTCCCGGAGAGCCGGCCTCTATTTCAGGGAAACCGCCCGCCGTATGCCTTCTGTTCCCAAGCCGCTTCTTCTCCCGCCGGTTTATTCCCTGACGGATTTTATTTTTGAGGTGACAGGGCTCAAACAGCCCGGGCGGCTGGCTCTGCTGCTGCGTATGTACGCCCTGTTCATCCGCGAAGAGGGGGAGACTCAAGGATTCGATCAGTTTCATCCCTGGGGCGGGATGATGCTCAACGATTTTAATGATATCGACCAAAACCTTCAGGATCCGTCTCTCTTTGAGAAATTATGCAACTGGATGGGGAGTGATTTTCAGGAAGAGAGTCCTTTTCAGAAGAAATACCGCCTGAAAATCAATGAGATGGAAAAGGCCTACCGGCTGTTCAGAGAGGCGCTTCTTCAGCGCGGAGAAGCTTATTACGGCCTGGCCTTGCGCAAGCTTTGTGAAGAAAAGGAGAAATATCTCTCTCAATTCGAGGGGAAAAGAGTCGTATTCTGTGCTTTTAACGCCCTGAGCCGGGGTGAATGGGAGCTCTTCCGTTATTTTAAAGAGAAAAATGCTCTCTTTTTCTGGGATATGGATGCTTATTTTACTGAGGATCCCCTTCATGAAGCGGGATTCTTTTATCAGCGGGGGATCAAAGAGCTCTATGCCCCGCTTTCGCCTCCTGAAGTCTTTGATTATCTCAGGTCTCAAAAGAAGAAGGTCTCCATATACGGTTATCCGGGTATCGTCCAGCAGGCAAAGGCGCTGGGGCGGGATCTGGCCGCATTGATCCGTAAGGAGGGAAGTGCTGTTCTGGAGAAGACCGCGGTCATCCTGGGTGATGAAGGCATGCTTCTTCCTCTTTTACGGTCCCTTCCCCGGGAAGTGGATTCCTTTAATGTCACCATGGGACTTTCCATGAAGGAAAGCCCTGTCTTCTCCTTTACAGAGTCCTATCTACGCCTGATCACGGGCCCTTTCCGCCGGGAAAGGCAGGGATATTATGTCAAAGACCTTCACGCTTTTCTTCTTCATCCCCTCAGCCGGCATTTTTACGAGGATTTTTCTCCGGAGCTTTTTTTGAAGACATTGCGTGACAAGGGGAGGCCTTTTGTCGCTTTTGATGAGATCAAAGAGGGGCTGGGAGAAGACCTTTTCTTTGATGAGCCGCGAGACGCCTTTGACCTTTACGAAGGGTACAAGACCCTTTTGAAGGAGACAGCCCGCCGACTGGATCCACTGGCCCTGGAACAGGAATTCCTCTTTTCCCTGCTGGAGTCCTTAGGCAATTTCCAATCTCTTCTTAAGGAGTTGACGCCACAGATGGGTATTCTGGAGATAAGCCGTGTCCTTCAAGAGATCGCTTCTCTGGTTTCGGTCCCCTTCAGCGGAGAGCCCCTTAAAGGTTTGCAGGTCATGGGGATGCTGGAGACCCGGGGGCTTTCCTTTGAAAATATCTTTATTCTGGGAGTCAATGAAAAACAGTTCCCCACAGGGAAATCGGAACAGGGGCTGATCCCCTATGAGTTCAGAAAGAACGCCGGCTTGACGACCTACGAAAGCCGGGACGCGATCTTTGCCTATTATTTTTATCGCCTTCTCATGCGCGCTGAGACAGCCGTTCTCTACTACAATACAGAGATGGATCAGATGGGGAAAGGAGAACGGAGCCGATTTATCGAGCAGCTCCTTCACGAATGGGCCGAGACAAACAAGGACAGTGTTATTTCAGAAAGCCTGAACTCCCTGGGAGCCTCTCAGACTCTGTTTCCCGGGATCACCATCTCCAAGACGCCGGAGATGATGAAGAGGCTTTGTGAGCTCACTTACTCGGCTTCGGCCTTCAACGAATATCTGAGCTGTCCCCTGAAGTTCTATTTTAAATACATCGAAAGGCTTAAGGAGCCCCAGTCCCTCATCGATGACCCTGACGCCTCTCTCTTCGGAACCATTATCCACAACAGCATGCAGGAGCTTTTCAAGCCCTTTAAAGGGAAGATCCTGACTGAAAATGACCTGGAGAGCATAAAGAGGCGCTTATCCCCGGTTATTGACAAGGCTTATTCGAGCCAATTGCCCGGTGTGGAGATGGACAAAGGCAAAAACTATATCAACAGACGTATTATGGCCCATCTCATCGGGAAACTCCTGGATCATGAAAAAGAACGCCTTCCCTTTAAGATCCTCGCCCTTGAAGAGCGGCGGGATGTCTCCTTCAGTCATAAAGAGAGAAACCTGCGCCTGGGAGGGTTCATCGACAGGGTGGATGAAAAAGACAATACTATCGCTATTTTAGATTACAAGACAGGCCAGATCAAATCGCTGACTCCGCCTAAGGGAAGAGATCCGGGGGAACTTGCCTTCTACCAAAACCGTAAAGAGATGGTCCAGCTCTTGTTTTATTCCCTTCTCTACCCCTCGTCACAAGAACTTCGCCCCGGCCTTATCAGTTTTACCGCTCTTTCCAATCCCTATTATTGGCTTCCCGGAAAGAAGCTGGGTGAAGATCTGTCAAAAGAAGCCCGAAGAATGGCCCATGTGGTCTTTGATGATATTCTGGAAGAGAGTCGCCCGTTTGTACAGACCGAGGATACCAAGGACTGTGAATATTGCCCCTATCGTAACATATGCGGGAGATAAAAAAGGGCGAAGGGGAAAATCGAAAGACTTTCCGCGCTCCGCCCCGGAGGTTATGTATGGGAAGCATAACCTGAGTATAAGAACAATCGGGACGGACTTTTGTTTCAGAAAAAAGGAGGAAAAATGCGAAAAATTTTTAAAATTTACTCTTTTGCCGCCCTGACAGTTCTATTGATCTTCTTCACTGCTTGTCAGAAAGGGGACAACGTCCGGGGACATCTTGTGGAAGTCAAACGGATGACTCTGGAAGGCGGCGGGGATTTCAACCGCCTTTATGCCTGGGAAGAAGGGTATGCCGGAATAGACTGGAGCGATGCCTCACTGAAGATCTTTAACAAAGATGGAAAATTACTAGACCGGTACAGCAAAGAGGGAAGCGGTCCCGGGGAATACAACAAGAACCGCGTTCAGCTCATGGGCGTGGACAAAAACCGCATCTATCTGGCTGCTCTTGATAAGAGTGCTGTTTTGGCCTTTGAAGTGGGATCAGGTAAAATCCTTTTCAGGGACGAATACCCTGTGAATGAAGGAAGCCTTCGCGGAGGAGCTGTCGATCCCGATGGCCATATCTGGCTTGCTCTCCAGGGCGGAGCTTATGATGTGGCAGAACTCTCACCTGAAGGAGAGATACTCAAGCTCTATCTTCCCGCTGAAGAAAAAGAGAGGGCTATGAGTCCGGAAAAGCTCATCAAATCCATGAAATGGATCGCTTTCAGGGGAAATAAAGCGGTGTTCATCTCTTTTATGACCTATGAGCTCCACTTCTACTCCCGGGACGAGAAGGGGCTTCACCTGATCACAGAAATGATACCCCGTCCCGTCTATGTGGAAAATAATTATGAGATCAAGACAAGCGGCAACAGCATCAGTATGACAGGGCGTCCCGGGATCAGCGGGTATGCTATATCCGGCGAGACCCTCTTTGTCAAGCTGCTGACAGATTCCGAAACTGCCCGGAAAGAGAAAAACAGGGTCCATGCCTTCTCTCTGGATGGAGAAGGAAAGGGGCTTTTTGAGTGCCGTCTGGAAAAGGGAGAGACACTCAGAAATCTGGCCGGTGTCTCACCGGAAGGCCATGTCCTGGCTTTTTTTGAAACTGAAGAAAGCGCAAGCGATACAGTATTGTGTGAACTTGAGGTGCGTAAATAAAATAGCACAAAAGCACTAACAATTATATTGACACCCTCCTGAAACGTGATTATAATCACGGAGGTTAGCAAGCATTAACCTAAGGAGGCGATATGAAGCGAAAGATCATTGCTATCGATAGAGAGAAGTGTAACGGATGCGGGCTCTGTCTTCCCGAGTGTCCTGAAGGAGCCCTCCAGATCATCGACGGGAAAGCCGTTCTTGTGAGCGACCTTTTTTGTGACGGATTGGGGGCCTGCCTGGGGGAATGTCCGCAGGGGGCCCTTTTTGTCGAGGAGCGAGAAGCGGAAGCCTACAATGAAAAAAAGGTCCTTGAAGAGCAGATCATACCCAAAGGAGAGAATGTCATCAAAGCTCATCTGAAACACCTTAAAGACCATGGCCAGGAGGAGTTTTACAAGGAAGCTGTGATTCTTCTCCGGGAAAAGGGCCTGGAGGCCCCGGGAGAAAGAGAAGAAAAAACACCTGCCTTTGTCTGCCCCGGAGTTCAGTCCCGGTCTTTTCAAGCCGGCAGCGAGAATGAAGGATATCCGCAAACAAGCCCTTCTTCACAGCTGACACAATGGCCTGTCCAGATGAAGCTGGTCAATCCCGATA
>Ga0116163_1001388_pt1 | contig 15014 bp, 17 predicted proteins | sample AD_UKC107_MetaG_FD_89889 | JGI IMG/M metagenome (GOLD analysis project Ga0116163, IMG submission 89889) | Active sludge microbial communities of municipal wastewater-treating anaerobic digesters from Hong Kong - AD_UKC107_MetaG | ecosystem: Engineered > Bioreactor > Anaerobic > Digestate...
CCAATAATTCCAAAGAAAAAGAAATAGGATAAGAATTTCTTATAGAATTTATAGAACCAAATATAGTATTTAGGCGGACGAAAGCTATTTATAGCTTCAATCTGTTCATCAGTTAAATCGTCCCAATTTTTTAGAGGTTTCATATCTTAATTTTTTTAAAAATGAATTAGGGCCTTTTGCGGGACTTTAACTCGCACCTCCCCGTCGCAAGCACGGGAGTTCTGTCATTAAACTATAAGGCCCTAATTCTAGCCAACTACTTACGTGCACGATCATTGACTATTTAATTATTTATTCATAATTTTTTCGAATTCTTCATAATTTTTATCTTCAATTAGAATATAATTATATCCCATTTCTAAACATGCTATTTCCTTTATATAATTTAGATCTATGTGTTTTTTATTCCAATATTTGCTTTTAATCTCAATGATTAATTTTTTTGAAGGGATATAGAAATCGGGAAAATAATAATGTTTCTTATCATTAAAAATATATTCTATTCTCGGACCCCGTGATAAATCTTTAATCGTGTCATAAAAAGATTCTAAAAAATCCAATTCATAAGAGCCCTGATAAAAAATATCGGTATTTCTATATTTTTTCGATCTAAACCCAGATCTTAATGAATTTAGAAAGACCTCTTCATTTTGCATAGGATGGGGGGTTCCGAATTTTAATTTTGAGGTAAGCCGGAATTTTTTGATAGATTCGGGGCTCTGTAAAGCATGCTTGTATCCGGTTTTTTTAAGAAGGGTTTTTTGGGATTTTTTCGGATTATTATAATTTGGGCTCCCATATTTTATCTCCTTTGTGGATTTGGATTTTTCAAAAACCCCAGAATCCGACTGCGGAGAATTACCACCATATTTTTTACGATTTGTTTTTTTAGTCTTTTCTTTTATTTCTTTAGTTTTTTGTGGTATTTCATTTCCATATCTTTCCAGATTTGTTTTCCTAATTTTTTCTTTAATCTCATCCGACTGATATGGATTTTTTACACCATATTTTTTCTTATTAGTATTCTCTCTTTTTAATGAAGCCTCCCGGGATTTCTTCTTATTGGAATTTCCTATTTTTTTCTTTACCGAATCCAATGAGGATGGGTTTTTTGTTCCGTATTTTTTTAAAAAAGTGCTCTCCCTTTTTATTTGAGCATATGAATTTTTACATTTTTTTCTATAACATGTATTTTTATATCCTTCCCATATATTTATGAATTCGGTTGGTTCTTTGCAAATTTTGCACTTTCCGGGTTTTCGGTTAAGATCCTCCAAATAATATTTTTCTGCCCCATCATGGGATCTATTTAGGTGTTTTGAAAGTTCCCCCTTATTTTTAAATTTTTTATTACAAATAAGACATTCCTCCATAATCTCTATATATAGAAATATTTATTTGCAAAAATTCTATATCCATATTAAATAGATACAGGAATTATACGATTAAGAAACTCTTTTGGAAAAAGATTTCTATGTTTATGAATAAGGTCCGATAAGGTAGCATCTAAATAATAGGTTTTACAATAATCTTTTTCGTGCCTTACCCCTCTCCCGACGCCTTGCAGGATTGAAATAGCAGTTTTGAAAGAATACCACATAGAATCTTTATTCATTTTGGCTTTAACCAGTCTGTCTGCTAAGCTAGGATATGGGGTCTTAGCAAAAATAATAAACCTCGCAAAGTCATCCTTCATATCAAGGCCTTCCAGCAGAGACGGGCCTAAAAGTATCTTATCATTGTTTTTCTTAAGCTCTTCGAGGAAATTTCTTTTCTCTTCGGTTCCGTTGTATATAAAAACTCTCTTTCGATTCTCCTCTGTCAATCCCCCAAAAATATCCATAGAAAGCTTATATGAGGCAGAATGAATAAGACCCGATTCCCCCTTATGATTTTTTATAATCTCATTTATTCTGTCAATAAGCCAAGGTAGATTTTTATCTATATGATTATAAGACATTCTATGGGAGTTATAGAAATAAATGGGGGATTTTTCAAAATCAAAAAGGCTTTCTAATTTGATATACTTAGCACTATTTAGAGAGATCCCCCTAAGATAAGCTGATGGATCAGAAAAAGTAGCACTCATAAGAATAGCAAATCCAGTATGTTTGTGGAAATACTTATGCATTAAGTATCTCTCTTCGAGACAATTAAATATTATTTCATCAGAATTTGGATTTTTTACTAGATTTTTTATAGAGGTATCTTCAATAATGTTAATATATTCAACTATTCTTGATTTAAATTCTACAATCCAATCAGATGTCCATAAGGATCTTTTCCACTCCTTAGGAGGATTTTTATCATAGTCCTTTTTAATTTTTTCTTTGAATACCTCTATAGGATCTTCTAATTTATTAAGAGCTAGAGCTACAGCCGATATCAGTCCTAATAATTTGTACTGATCCTCTTCCACCCACATAGATTTAATAGAATTTCTAATAGTTCGAACCTCATCATAATAATCCCCCATCTTATGAACTTCAAAGAATTCTACAAGTCTTTCTATTCTTTCAGCTTGTTTCTCAGAGAATTTTGGAGAATAAGTACTTTGAATAATATCTAATATCTTATGGGCTTCATCACAAAATGTAAAATCTCTTTTAGGAAATATCTGTTTAGCCTCATCCATTCGAGGATTTACCTCATTCATCATTGCTAACCAATAGGCGTAATTAAGCATAGATGTATCACTTGAAGATGCTTTATCCCTTGCTACATAATATGGGCATTCAGAATAGCATGGCATTTTTCTGGCTTCCTTTCCCATAATTTTACAAGTTCCCATAGAGGTCTTTTCAAAATTATCGATGCATTCATAATTATCAAGTCCTTTAATGCTACCCCAATCAAGACGAAATTCGTGGAGATCTTTTTCATATTGATCCTGAAGAGAAATTTCTGAGGATAGGACATATCCTTTGTGACCTTCCTGATTTAGAATCCAAGATGAGCACATAGCAATTAGGGATTTTCCACTCCCTACTGGGGCATCAAGAATGACCGTATTATACTGTTTACTATGATAGCCCTCAACAATTTGCTCAATTGCTTCTTTTTGTCCTTTACGCCACTGGAAATTTTCAGGCATAAAGATTTCCTGAAACTCTGTAAAATATGGTTCTAAATTCATATCCTTTTTACAAAAAAGAGGCGCTAGAGTTTCTAGCGCCGTGAAAATAAATCGAATTATTTCTTATTTATTATATCCTAAGTCCTTTAGAGTTTTTATAGCTTTTTGTATAGAAAGAGGATCTCTTCTTCCTGGTTCGACGGCATCATAAGCTTTTGCTAATTTCTGTACTCCGGAAAAGTCTATGCCTTTTATTAGTTCGCTGGAGAAATTTTTTGGGTCTGCATTCCATGAATAGCCTCTCCTGAGATCCGCTATAACTTTATCAAAGACCTTGTCGAAATTATCTTCAATTTGTTTTTTTAGTTTTTCCCTTTGCTCTTCAATATCTTTATCTATTTTTATTCTTTGTTTTGTAGCGAATTTTTCATATCTTTTCAGCTGAGATGGGGATGATTCTCTAGAATATTCGCTGGAAGGCTGACGTAGCGGATCCTCTATCTTTCTTCTTTCCCATCTTTCACTTCTTTTTAATTCCCTATCCATATCTCGCCTAATTAATTCGACAGCCACGCCTCCCTCTTTACTCTCCAAATCTTTAATAAAATCGGATAGAGATTGAGTAGACATTTCTCCCATATCTGAAGGATCATAATTATAATATCCTCTCCTGCTCCTTCCCTCGTTTAAGCTTTCATTTTGCCTCTGCCTTTCTAGCTCCCTTTGCTTTCTTTCCGCATCTCTTTTCCTTCTGTCCTCCTCCTTTTCCCTGGATCTGTGAATACTATAGCATTGGAATTTCCTTTCAGAAGATCTATAAAATAAAACTCTTGGATCCCCGTTAACAGAAATTATTCCAGCAATGAATTCGTCTTTCAAAGCTTTTAATAATTTTTGATAATCAGTTGGATTATCTATGACCTCTATTGCGGATTCCCTTCCGCCAGAAGAAGAAGCCCCAGGGGATTTTATAATCTTTTGAAGGAGCTCTTTGGGAAGATTAAATTTCTTTAGAGTCCCTAAATCCTCAAATAAGAATTCTTCGAGAGATTCGAAAACATATTGCATGAATATACTTTTATTTTATATATCAAAAAATAAGGGGAATGTTTAGTAATTCCCCTCGTCTAATTTTTCGATAATTAAATCTGAAAATCCTGCATTTTTCTGTATCTCTATTCTATATGAGAAATATTCAACCGGTAAGGGAGAATGATTAATGATAAAAATATTCATATTCATCTCTTTTGCAGTTCTCTGAAGAAGACCAATGATATCATATATTCCATCACCATCGATTGAGGATAAGACCTCATCGAGCATAAAGATGTTAAGAGATGGATATTTTCTCTTCAGCATTCGTATAATTGATATAAGAACTGCTAGATCCACTCTTTTCTTCTCTCCTGTCGAAAGTGTTTCAACATTTATGTCAATACCTAAGTGTTCTAATTTGGGTTCAAAATTGGTATTGAATTTTAGGGAATAAGGAAAGTGAAGTTCGGAAAGAGTAAACTCTATTTCTTTATTTAGTGTTGGGAGATATGATTCTAATATTTTCTTCTTTACTCCTGAATCCGAATAGAGCACTTCAAGAATAGCCAAATATTGATATTTTGAATCCTCGTCAACCTTCTCCTCTTCTTTTTTCTTTATTTGAATCGTATTCTTAGATATGATATTTTCGATAGATGAAAACTCTTCAGGCTTATATTCCTTAAGTTCTTTAAGCTTATTCGCAAGGGTATTATATCCGGTTCGGACCTGAATTAGATATTCATTTATTTTAGCAATGCTCTCTTTGAATTTAACTAGAGCTTCATCGTATTTAGCTCCATCACCGATAGCCTCTAAAGATGTCTTTTGAGTTGACATTTTTTCTTGAAGATTCTCTTTTAGGAGAGAAAATCTCTTATCCGAAAATGGGGTTTCACAAGTAGGACACTTGTCTTGATTATACAAGTCTATTTTCTTCTGAACTGCCTGAATATCAGCTAGGAGGTTTCTCTTTTGAGATAAATATACTTCTTTAGCTTTTTTGATCTCTTCCTCTTTTTTCTTAAAGTCTTCAAGGCTCTTTTGTGCGGATTCAAATTTAGGTTTTAGATCTTTCATTTTCTGAACGATCTCTTTTATTTTTTTCGAATTATCTTCTGCAACCTTATTCTTTAGCTTTTCTAGCTCCTTCATAGCTCCCTTAATAGAACTGTTAAGAGCTGATATTTCTCTGTCATAGAGATCTATATTGATTTTAACCTCTCTCAGATCTTTCTTTACTAAGTCATTCATTTTGTTAATGATCTCCATTGCAAATAGCTTGTCTATAATAATTCTCTTATCGCTAGGAGTCATAGAAATAAAGCTCTTGAAATCATTTACCGATAGCGAAATAATATTCGAAAAAATATTATAAGGTAGACCTGTAACTTCAAGATCGATGTAATCTTGATAATTTTGGATGCCCGCTTTCCCTATGTCATTCTTTTCATCAGGGGCTTCTCCTTCCCTATACTTATAAACTTTTAAGTCTTGAGGGGATATATTTCTCTCAATGGATACAAGAGTTCCTGGACTGGTTTCTACTTCTCCCTGAATCCAGCCATGTTTATTTAAGCGATTTGCTATTTCCTCTTTACGGAATCCCTCAAGACGTCCATAATATAGAATTTTCGGAAGGTTAACAACGAAACTTTTACCGTGGCCATTTTTTCCAACAACCATCCAAAGGCCACCCTCTTCAGAAAAGGTAAGCGATTGTAATTTATTGCCATATGGTCCCACATTCCTCCAAGAAATTGATTTCAGTTTCAATGTTTCGTTATTTTAGGTTTGTTAATTTCATTAAAAATAATTTAGATATATATCATATAAAAAAATGATTAGAAAGTTTTGTTATGAAGGATTTTAGGAAAAATGATAATGGGCTATTCATCTGTGAAGAGTGCGGAAACACATTTACATGTAAAGAAAATGTATCTAAGCATGTAAAAAATCATCATCATATAAAATTAGAAGATTATTATAATAAATGGTTTAAAGAAGAGGGTGATGGGTATTGTAAAGAATGTGGGAAGCCAATCCCTATTAAACAAAAATATTGTTCAATACTTTGTAGACAAAAAGGAACTATAAAAATAAGATCGGATAAAGCAAAAATCAAAAATGAAATTAAAAAAAATAGGCTCGAAGAAAATTTTAAGATCATTTGTTTAGAATGCGGTAAAAAATTTGAAACGACCTTAAAGTTAAATAAACATATTATAAAAGTCCATGATAAAAAAGAATATTATGACAAATGGATTAAAAAAGAAAGTGAGGGAATATGCAAAATATGCGGGGCGCCTACTAGATTCTACAATAGATTGGATCTTGGATATATGGATTGTTGTTCTAAAGAATGCAGGGAAAAATATAAATTACAAAAAAGAACTAAAACTAATTTGAAAAAACATGGCGTCAAAAATGTTTTTGAATTGGAAGAAATAAAACAAAAAATTAAGGATTCATGTATTAAAAAATATGGTGTAGATAATAATATGAAATCCAAAAAGGGGATAAGAGAATACAAAAGGGCTATGAATAAAAAATATGGGGTAGAGTGGCCTTTACAGGATAAAGATATATTAGATAAAAATCAGAAAGCAGCAAAAAAATTAAAGAAATTTAGGGATACAGACATCTGGTATCAAGGAAGTTATGAACTGGATTTTTTAGAAAAATATTATGATAGTTTTGCTGATATTCAGCGAGGTCCGTCTATTCATTACATCTACAATGGACAAAATAAGGTTTATCATAGCGATTTCTATATCCCCTCCAAAAACTTAATTGTGGAAATAAAAAGTTCATGGATATTAAATATCGATAATGAAATAAATGAAAAGAAAAAAGCCGTTATTTCTAACGGCTTTGAATACTTAATGATTTTAGATAAAGATTATTCGAACTTATTATAAAAGGATTTTCTTAAAGCTCCTATTTTTTCATTATATATAGTTTCCATATTAGTCAATCCCATATTTATAGAGGAGGGATACGGTTCATTTTGAACACTCATTCTTATATTTTTATCCTTTATATAAAGAGTAATAGTAGATGTGAATTTATATTCGGGTGTATATTGAGCAGGGGCTTGATAAAACCAGACATATCGGCCTTTCAAAACGCCAGCTTCCTTATCAGAATATTGAATAACCGATTCTGCATCATTGAAAATATCTATCATCCAAAGATTAGCTTCCACAAATATCTGATCCTTTGATAAATTTGGGTGTCTTTCATCTAATTGATTCGAAGTTTGTATCATTGTTATCGAACAACTAGACAATATAAAAATTGATAATAGAAAAATGATTTTTTTCATTTCTTTTAGAATTTTAATTAATAATATGTCAAATATTTATTTTTATTTATTAAATATAATAAAATCCAAATTTATAAAAAAATACATTTTGTTAAAAATTTGTTAAAAATCTAGTATTCATCCTTAAATACTGTTTTTTGCGTGTCCATCCAAACTGGAGGCTGAGATCCCCCAGATAAAATGCCTAGCCAAATCTTTCCATGAAATAATATTTGAAATCTCTCTTTCCAGGTCAACTGCCAAAGGCTTATAGATTGCTGACCGTCATTATAAACGTGAAGGTCCCCACATTTTCCATGTTCTTCCTCATTCCAGTTTTTTGGAGCAGTTAGGACTTTATTGCTCTCCTTGAATTTTATCGGTATCATTACACATTAAATTATAAATTTCATCCGCCATATCTTTTATCGTTGAAACGAATTTTGTATCTGGCCGGGACAGAAGAGTCTGCACCATTACATCTTTCTTTCTTTCATATTCCGGGTCTATCCCAATAATAATTTTCTTATTCGAGGAATTCCCCCATCTTCCCAATTCATATAAAACTATAGGATTTAGAGATCCCTTGGCAAACCAGAAAATAATAATGTCTGAATCCCTTAGATGTTCATATTCCCATGCTATCTGCATTTCTGCTGCATCTGGATCATCTATCGGAAAATTCTTTCTCCTTGGGTTGTAAATTACTAGATTCTGAAAGGATTCGATCTCCTCGATTAATGCTGATTGCCAATCTGGACAGTTTGTGATTCCTCCTGCTAGAAATAATTTTTTATCATGAAGTTTCGATATATTGTAAACCTCATTAATTGCTTCGACTATTTGTGCCATGTTTTATTTTTTATTAATTATGATTTCGGACGGGGTTATAACTGCTGCACACTTACTCTCATAAAATTTAAATGGCATATTTTCATTCTCGAATCTAGCATCCATTTCATACAAGATATAAAGATTCTCCCCTAATTTTTTTGACACTTCAGAAAGTTTAGGTTCATCAATAGTTACATCTAGGTCTCCATGCCATACCTTTCCTCTTTTTTTAGTAACAATATTTGCATTAAATACCACTAAATTTTCCGGATACCTATCTCTATACCCGGATTTGGATCCGGATATCATTCTTCCCATCATAAGACCATGATTCATAAAGATCTTATATAAATCTCCATCAGATAAGAATTCCGAAGGAAATTGGGGGTACGGAGGTACATAATCTTTTGCCATAATTAACCAGATATATTTTCTTGTTCAGTTTGAGACGATTTTGCTTTTTCGTAATATTCTCTATTAAGTAATTTTAACTTAACAATAGTTTCCATATTCTGCTCAAGAATCTCTATATTGTTCTCCAGAAGGGTTACAATATCCTTGATTTCTTCCCCATCTAGTATTTCGCCAAAAGATTCGTCTAATTTATTCTTTTCTCCCCGTGTCTCGATTTTCTTATAGGCACATCCGCTTAAAAGATCAATAAATTTTGTTAGATTAAAGAGCTGAATATACTTATCGGGGACAATAATATCAGTATAGTTATTTTCTAATGCCCTATATGCTTTTTCTAGAGTCATCTCCATCAATTCTTCAAGATCTATTCTTTGGAATATTGGAGAAACTATATTAGGAATAAATTCTTGTTGATCGGTTTCCGTGTCTATTATATAAACACCCTTTCTATTTCCTATATCTGATCTCTTAGTAGAATAGGGCGATCCGATATAAATAGATCCTTTATGCTCCTGTCTTTTATGGATATGGCCAGAGTATAGTCTTTTTACTCCTGGTAGCTTTTGTAATCTAGCTCCTTTCTTAATATTAAATCCATTATCATATTTAAATCCTGCAATATCAGTATGAGCAAAGATATAATCAGTTGGATTTGCTTTTGCATAGGCCTCCTCTTTTTCCCCATTTCCTGTCCACGTTAAGACTAGAATTTTGGTTTTTCCATTCGTTATAATAACGGGATCTTCGAAGATGGTAACATTAGGAATAAATCTAAATGCCGCTAATGAATTAACATCGGTATCATTCTTTTTGTAGATATCATGATTGCCTGTCATAAAATATACAGGAATGATATCTGCTAGATCAAATATCAAATCTATAGATTTATTCATGACATTTATATCGAGGAGCTGACGATTGTCAAACCAGTCTCCGAGTATAAAAAGAATATCCCCGTTCTGCTTTTTTTCTTTAAGCATCGGAATATAGAAATCATAGAAGAATTTCAATTGATTTTCGATCCATTCTATAGAATTAGCTCTAACCCCAAAATGCAAGTCAGAAAGCAAAAATATTCTTTTATAATCTATATTAAGGGAGGGTACTTGGTACTCTGCAATATCCAAATTCATATTCTATTTTTATTTCCTTAGTCATTTTATACAGAAAAAGCCCGATAGTTTTAATCTATCAGGCTTAATATAATGTTAAATAAATGATTTAAAATAGTTTTTTAGTCTGTATTTTCTTTTTTAATCCACTGTGATTATGCAATTCTTTTAGTAAATTTTCTTTATCCATAACGCCTATATCACTATACAGCTGATCGTAATTAATCTGAAAGAATTCTGCAAATCCCATAAAAATCTGGGAAGAAGAATAAGTATTTTTTGGAAGAAGTCTTTCTTTAAAATAGTAATACATTTTAATCATATCACTCTTATCCACTCTCTTCGGATTTTTATACTTTTCATAGTATGGGGATTCCATAAAAATGGAATATATTTCCTCGTTTAGAGCTTTGATTGTTCGGTTCTCCACCATATTATCGCTATGCTGGTCCTCGTATAGATCAGAAACCCGATCATCTATTTTCATAACCGAACTAAAGGCTTCAAATTCTAATTCCCCCGTATTATACGAGTTGTTTATAATTTTATCTTCTTTCATATTTTCATATTCTTCTTCGAAGTAGTAGTCCATTTTTAGTAATAATTTTAGGAGGATTGGACTATTTATCTTTCCTAAAATTTAAAAAAGTCCCTCTCCTGTCTTCTCGTTACCTATGTTATCTAATTTATCCGGATCTATACTAACAGATGTATTTCCAGAGATATTATTTTTCGTGTTTTTAAATTGTGTTTTAACGCCTCTTCTTTGTGCTTGACCTGCTACAGTACTATTAAATAGAAAATCCATATCCTCGATTTCGGCATTTTTGTCTTCATCAATTCTAGCATATTTCCAGTCTATAGAAAATCTCTTTCGAGTATTTTCAAATCCTGCTACCCTGTTTGCAAGACACTTTAGATAATATTCGCTTCTTGCTTTCATTTCAGGAGATGTAATAATACCGAATAACATATCTACTGTATGAATAAGAGCGGCAGATTCTGATACATTTGTTATGTTTAGATCTTCAGCATCCCAACCGCCTCTATTAGTCTGTGTTACCGTAATAACAGCCCATTGTTCCTCCATCGCCATTGCGCGAAGGTCCTCTGAGATCTGCTTAATTTTCATGTAAGTATTTTCGGTATTCGGATTCCTCCAATTCTTCATGATATTAATATAGTCTACAAATACATTGTCGAATTTAATGCCAATAATTTCTTCGACTTTTTTAAGATATGATTTGATATCATTGACAGAGGCCGTCGAGGAGGGAAATTCTTTTACATGGAGAACACCAACGGGGTGAAATGAAGTGGATTTAAAATCATTTAACTTATTTCTTAGCCTATCAGTATCCTGAGCTATCTTATCATATTCATCAAGGGGTAATTCCAAAAGATTAGATCCTATTCTCATGAGAACCAGCTCTTCTTGAAGTTCCAAAGTGATATAAGCTGTATTATATCCTAATGCGACTGATCTTGCAGCTAAGTTTGTAAGCCAAGTAGATTTACCGCTCTTAGGACCCCCTAAAAATCCTATTAGGGATCCTTTCCAATAGCCGCCTTTCATACAGATATCAATATAGTCATATCCTGTTGAAGTTCTAGCTAATCGAGTTTGTTTGTGCTTTTCCGCATCGAAAAAATCCGATCCTAAATTAAAATCGAAATCTATAGCAGTTTCGGTGGTTAGCATACTTCTGACCTTTTCTACAGTTTCAGCTGCATTTTCAGCAGTGATCTGAGAGGTTTTCATATATGCAATAACCTTACGTATTACATTATCTAAATTACGAACTCTAATCCACGGACCTACATTATCCTCTATCCATTTCTGATCGTAATTTTTTAATTGCTCTTTTGCATTATAAAGAGCTGAGATTATATCCTCTGAAATAGTATCATTCTTACCCTTAATCTTGACTAACTCTATAATCTGATCTCTTGAAGGAGCTTCACCATATCGGAGAGAATGATCTTTAGCTATCTCAAATAGCTCCTTAAGAGTCTGATTTGAGAAGAACTCTGGCTTAGTAGTATTGAGATATATCCTATTGCTTAGGATATAGTGCCAAAAAATTTGTTCTTGATATGCCTGGATCACCCTTTTTAAAATTTTAGAATTGATATATATAATAAAACGTGTTATTCTTTATAGATAAAACTAGTTGTTAAGATTTCGTAAGATGAAGTGCCAAATTTGTAATCAGGAAGTAAAAAATTTATTAGCTCTTTCCGCTCATATTCAATTTAAACACGGGAATAAAAAGAAAGAATATTATGATCTTTATATGAAGAATGATGGAGAAGGCTTTTGCAAAATCTGCGGAAGCCCCACCAATTTCAGAATATTCTCTACTGGGTATGCGGTATATTGCTCTAAAGAATGTGAGGCTGCAGACTATTCCGATCGAATGAAGAATGAAAATCCTATGAAAAACCAGGTTTCAAAAGATAATCAAAGAAATACAAATCAGAAAAGATATGGAGTAAATTCAACTATGCAACTTCAGGAAACTCTGGAGAAGCGGGTCAGCAATAATTTGGAAAAATATGGAGTAGAAAATGTTTCCAAAATTATGGAAGTTATGGATAAGGCTAATAAATCCAGATCCGAAACCTGCATGAAGGAACATGGATTTGCTCACTATTTCATGGTCCCAGAGATACAGGAAAAAATCAAAAAAACATTTATAAAAAAATATGGATTTCCGAATGCAATGCAAAACAGGGAAGTATTTTTAAGAAATCAGAAATCCGGATGTTGTGCAAAAAACTATAAAGATCTTTATTATAGGGGATCATTTGAATTAGATTTCTTAAAAAAATATTATGATAAATTCAAAATTGAGCAGGGATTATCTATTCCTTATATTTTTAATGGAAAGAATAAAATATATCATAGTGATTTTTGGATTCCTGAATTAAACTTAGTAGTAGAGATAAAAAACTCGTATCTGAACAAAAAATATAGAAAAAAGAATAGAATAAAAAAAGCGGCTGTTTTAGCCGCTGGTTATAATTTTATTATGATAATTAATAAAGACTATAAAGGGATTGAATCTTATAAATGATTCATTTCAACTGATCTCTTTGGCCAAACGAATCCAAAGAAGTTGGTATTAGGTCAAAAGATATAATCTGATATTCTTCTATCTCCCCTCTATCATTAACCTTTCCTATTCCCCTAGGTCGACAGGATATGCTATAATTGTTTGGATCTTTTAACATTTCTAAAGCTTTTTTTCCAGCCGAGGTTTCTAACAAAAGAATAGTTCCTTCCAATGTCTTATTATTCTCATTAATTTTAAGTTCTATAACATCGTGAGAAACATTGCTGATATTTATTCCTGCATCATCTCGATCCTGCCCTAATTCACCGAAGAAAACCCCATCCTCCCCTCTTTGCTCTTTAAATTGCTCGATGATTTTTTCAGCAACTTTTTTGGTATAAGTGACGCCATTTAAATTTTTCTGATCAAAATACAGAAAATTTCCTTGAAATTCGATTCTATTTTTTTCCATTACCATGGGTGTTTTATTAATTTCCATTTAGTCCAGCCTTTGTGTTCAATGTATCCTAATTCTTGCAATTTCTTAAGATCAAATTCTAGATCTTCTTCGATTCTGCATCTGGTTTTAAGACTTACTTCTTGCTTTATAAATTCATCTTTTAACCTATCTTCCTTTTCCAAAAAGGATACTATCTCAAAAAGTAGATCCTCATGGGTTGGGTTGTCAACGATTCCGATAAGATTCTTGATCTTAATCTTATTTTTATTAATTCCTTTCATGAGTCTGGAATTTTATTCGTCAAGGCTTAGGAGATCTGCTGGCTCCTCATCGTCCAGCATGATTTCTTTAGTTATTTCCGCCAGGTCATCGAGGGATTCGATACTTGGAAGCATAAAGGTAGGCTTTATAACTTTTTCGTCCAGCTCCCTTAGAACTTCTTCTGTGAATACTTTTTCCGTAAATAGTTCGCCGATAGGTATTTCCCCTCCGAGATGTTTGCAGACTAATTTTGTTGCTGTATCCCTAGGCTCCACCCAGACCTTTCCATTAGGAACTTTAATTACTTTTCCGTTTGGATCTGTTTCTAAATTGAATCCTTCCCATCTAAAGCATACTTTCTTTTCAGAATCCTTTAGTTTTTCATATTCTTTTTCTGTGTGGGTTTTTCCTCTTACGATACCGCATGAATCCCAACTGGCAAATTTTTCAAGTCCTACATAGGGATTAGGTTTCTTATAGAATGGAATATGAAGCTGAACTTTTATAGGCTTCGCGAATCTCTGTTTTACCGGGGTTACATAAATTGTGACTCCGACTCTTACAGCATCAACATTTTTATCTTTAGCTTTCTTTTCTCCTTCAGCATCATCGAGTTTTCCTTTGCCAAGAAGAAATATAATAGATGCGTTATATTTTACTCCACCACCGCCGGAGATTTCCTTTGGTGAGAACATACTCATAGAATCATAAACGTGATTGTTGATGATGAATGGAATACCTAGCATAGCAAATTGCAATCCATTAACCCTAAAGAGCTTTCTTATCGCTTGCTGCTTAGTCATATCTCTCTTATTATCGCCCTTTGTAGTATCTTCAGATTCTTTTATAGAAGATAGGTTTCCAAGGGAATCAAGAACTACCATAATTTTTGGTGGCTCTTCTCCTTTGTTTTTCATTTCATTAAATTGCTCTACAATTTGAGCAGAAATATGAGAAAATTCTTCGACAGTATTTACTGGTTGGAGTCTCACTCTAGATGTGTCTACGCCCAGTCTCGAAACAAAATCAACATCAATAGCTCCTTCTGAATCGAAGTAAATAACATCGTATCCCATTTTCTGAGCGTTTCTACAGATACTCAGGGCTATAAAGGTTTTTCCTGTTCCCTCCTCACCAGCTAGAACTAGCGATCTACGGTTTGGAAGTCCTCCGAAAAGGGACCCGGAGAGAGCAGCATTAAGTACATAAGATCCTGTACTTATCCATTCATCTATTTTTGCAATTGGACTTACATCTAGGATTTCCCCATCTGGAGCGATTTTATTAAGGAAATCATTTAATTTTGAAAAGGATTTTGAACTATTATCCTCACTAAACTTTTTCTTGGCCATATTCTAATATTTTAATTATTTTATGGACAGAAAAAATAAAGTTTTTCTTATTCTTATTCTTTTCCTTCGATTTCCTTCATAATTTCTTCTGCGTCTTCGACCTC
>Ga0116163_1001397_pt1 | contig 14975 bp, 10 predicted proteins | sample AD_UKC107_MetaG_FD_89889 | JGI IMG/M metagenome (GOLD analysis project Ga0116163, IMG submission 89889) | Active sludge microbial communities of municipal wastewater-treating anaerobic digesters from Hong Kong - AD_UKC107_MetaG | ecosystem: Engineered > Bioreactor > Anaerobic > Digestate...
CCACGCTCAAATCCATCATTGACAGTACGGCGCTTACTGGATATTTTTCGGCGATAGCTGCCATCACTTTGGCTTGCAGATCGGATGACGATACCAGTTGTTTAACCGTTATCCCAAAAAGTTGGATTGCCGGAAAAGTCAAAATCGGCATGGAGTTTTTCTTTTCAACTTCGATTTTTTCGAGCCATTCTTTTTTATTTAACATTGTATTCATCCTCCATGTCATAGGCTGCTTTCAACATCGCCAGATAGTTTTCGTTGGAGATGTAGTCTGGGATCGAATTACCCGATCCGAGAGCGTATCCTCCACTTTTGGCGGACAATTTTAGCATCTTAACACAACGTGCGTAAATCTGGGAAGGTTGGCTGCGGGAAAGGAAATCCACATCCATGCCTCCGAGAATTGCTAATCTAGGGTTAAGTTCCCGATAAGCGTTTTCGACGGGAACGATTTTGTCTTCATAGGAATGACGACCATCGATTTTGATGACATCAATGATGTCGTCAATGATATCCTGATAATATCCGCAGGAATGTAACAAGGCGTATTTGCCCATCTTATGGGCCTTTTCAGCCACCTTTTGATACCATGGGAATACATGCTTTCGCAAAATGTCCGGGGGGACCATCGTTTGGGAATTGAATCCCCAGTCGTCGTTCAAAAGAACGGCGCCGACTTCGGAATAATTCAAACAGATTTCAAAGTATTCGGCAATCCTAGTGCCGACGTTCTTGAATATGTCTGCTGCTAAGTCGTAGTCATCATATAGCATGTAACAAAGATTCTCATAGCCAACAATGCCGATTGTGTTTTCCAATATTCCATCTAGACTGAAAGGAACAAAAAGAACGCCTTTTGTCAAGTGTTTTCCTGCTTTATGGATAATCGAAAAATCACAGTCGGACAGTTCCGGCCATTTGTAACTTTCAAAGGTTTCCCGCGACGTGATGGTCGCACCGCTGTTCAAGGATTTAGTTTGAACATTTTGGTGCGACCTATCCGTCTTTCGGGTAAAGTCAAGTCCTCGGACAATGATGGGTGAATGGTCATAACCGGCGTTTTCAAAAGCTTTCAAGGTGGTTACGACGCGATCCAGTTCGGTCTCGTCACGGTAATCTTCTTTAGCAAGCATTCTAGTTTTTTCATCGCCGATGATAAAATCAAACATTACGGGCCGCGGTGGTTTTTGCTTTTTGAGTACTAGTTCCAGATTATGGAAATCCGGAATCCAGGATGCCGGTCTGATCATTTCTCTCACCTTTTTTCCGGGAATCTTATCCTATTTTTTCGTATGTTGTGATATGGGTGACGCTGTCATAAACAAAATGATATGTGCCTGTTTCGGTAATTGTAATGTTGGTATATCCGCCCATTCCGGCCAAATTTCCGTCGAAGGTGTACTGCGTGCCAGCATAATAGCCCCATCCGTAATCAGCTTTTGTCGTAACGAGCAAGAAGCGATAGCCGGTATCTTCGGTATAATATCCTTCTGTCGGAGCAACATAGGCATTCAACTGCAGGGTTACTTCGTATTTGGTCGCATCACCGGACACTGCTGTCATGACAGCGGCGCCAGTGCCCTCCAGAATCCAGCATTCGGAATCCATGGTTACGCGGGTAAACGTTCCGTATAGTGTGGGTCCGGACAGATATTCGTATGGGCCCACTGATTTACCCGCGGGCGGGGTAATTTCGGTTGTGTTGTCGGAGGCGTCATAGGTGAAAGTAAGTTCCATCGCCTCGTCCAAGTAAAGATAGGTGACCTTTCCCATGCCACCGGCGTCGCCGCTGAACAGATACTGCTCACCGGCTCCCCATGAGCCAACGCCTTCCCAGTAATAAAGTTGTTTGGTCAAGCAAACTGCCATCATGTACGCTTCGCCCGATCCCGTGTATGCCGGGATGGTGGAAGTGCCGGAATAAAGGTCTTCTTCCGTGGCGGACTGGACCAACAGAATCGCGCCGTTTGCCGGATCAAGCGACCAGCCGGAGAAATCTCCGTAAATGATCGGACTTGCTAATATTTCAGTCACGGTCGTTACATGTGTGGTGGAGTTATATGCGAAATGATATACTGTGTCGGTTGTCGGTTTGAGATAGGAAGACTGTCCCATTCCGGCTGCGGATCCGTCAAATAAATACTGGACGGTGACGCCCCAATAGTTGCCCCACTCGTTAATATAATACTGTCTTTGGGTGGCGACATCGAACGAATACCCGTTTTCTGAAGTGCCAGCATATGCTGGAATTGTCCATTCGCCTTCATAAATGCCGTCTTCGTCCGGATCTGTCAAAACGAGGTTAGCGCTGGCATCGCTGCTCCAATCGGAGCCAAGGCCCATAGCGGCGCTGAAGTCGCCATAAATCCGTGGGTTCTCCATATCTTCGACCATCGAATTGTCATAGATCGTCAGAGTGTTAGAGTCGAACATCACGGTGAGATCCATGTTTTCATAGACCCATACCGAACCGAGTCCGCCGCCTGTTGGGGAAACCGGAGCCGGCTGCATAGCGTAATTGCTGGCGCCATAGCAGGTGGTCCAAGTTCCGTCGGTTACTTTATAATAGTGACCGTCGTAGGCATTGTCACGGTTGTCGGCAGTTAGGCTTACCGTAATGGTATACCATCCATCCATTCCGGTTACCGGACTCATTACATAATCGGAATCATCGGCCACGTAGCCGGAAAAATTACCGGCAAGGTACCAAGTTGTTTCCGCTTCCGTGGTGGTCGTCGTCGTTGTGGTGCCAGCGGTAGTGGTGGCTGTTGTCGTTTCACCTTTGCAGCCAACCAAGGCCATGGCCAATAAAAACAGAAAAACCATTGCCGAAGTCATTCTTGCAATTTTATTCATCCTTTTTCTCTCCTTTTTATTTTTTCCAACGTATTGTTGGCCTTATCCATTTGTAATACTGCTATCTCTTTAGCATCAAGTCTTATTTTCCCGGGGATTGTCGCAATTTTGCCCAAAACCAACTTGTATTCATCTTCAATTTCGTAATCCATGCTTACGTCGGTAAAATTGGCAATAACTATGAGTTCTTCCGCTGCTAGTTCCCTGGTAAAGACCAGCAGCCCCTCTTCTGAGGTTAGAAAATTTAGGGAACCTTTTTTTAAGATCTCCGATTTTTTGCGAAACATGGCTGCCTCGCGAAACTCTGTTTCCTCTTTTGTCAGCATATGGTTCCAATCCATCGCCCGGCGGTTGTCCGGGTCTTTTCCACCGGCAAGTGATATTTCGTCTCCGTAGTATATCAGCGGCATTCCCGGCATCAAAAGCATCAGTTTCATTATAAGAAAGCGGGTTTTTCTTTCTGGTATTTCATTTGCCAGTCGCAGGGTATCGTGAGAGCCGAGCAGACTTGCCAGATAATTCTGCTGCATAGTCGAAGTCGTCATTAGATGCTCTTCGATCAGGGATGCATATTTTTTTGTCCCGATCTCGTTTCTGGCTAATGCCAGCGTGTACTGTCTGAATTTGTAGTTGGTCGCGGAATGCAACTCTCCGGGTTTTAGCCATTGGGTTGGCTGATTCCAAATTTCTCCCAGCAGTAAAGCATCTTTTTTCACCGCTTCTAGGCTTAACCTGAATTGGCGCCAGAAGGTATGACTAATTTCATCCGCCACATCGAGGCGGTAGCCGTCGATATCCAGGTATTTTGCCCAATATGCTCCTTGTTTGGCAAAATAAGCGATCACTTCATTATTGGCAGTATTGAATTTTGGCATGATCGGCACAACATTGGCAAAGGTATTGTAATTACCTTTTTCCACCGACACGGGAAAGTCGTAAACCTCAAACCAGTTTCGATACGGGGATTTCTCGTTTTTCTCGCAAAGGTCGCGGAAGAATTCATGTTCGCATGAGCAGTGTCCGTAAACACCGTCAAGGATAACTTTCATGCCTCTTTTGTGAGCTTCTTCGGTTAGTTCCCGAAGTTTTTCTTTTCCACCATAGATTGATTCGATCGTATAATAGTCTTCAACATCATATTTGTGATAACTCGGAGACTTTAAGACGGGAGAAAGATAAATTATTCCAACGCCGTAACTTGCAAGGTAGTCCAGTTTGGCAATGATGCCGCCAAAATCCCCGCCATAATAGGTGTTACGATCAGGAATGGCCTTGCATGGTTTTGTTTGGGGAGGATTGTTTGACGGATCGGAATCGAAAAAACGATCGACAAGAACTTGATAGATCGTTTCGCCTTCCGCCCATGTGGGTAAGACGAGAATTTCGTCACTGTTTATATTGGGGTAGTAAAAGCAGTTTTCGGGAGCAACTATTTCCAGAAAGCCATCCGATGTGTAATAAATCTTAGCGGATCCAAAAATCAGTTCGAAATAATATTTAAAATGTTTCAAAGGTACTTTTATCGTGGCTTCATAGACATCAAACAATGCCGATGCCAATATTCGTTTCATTTCTACTTTCTGAAATTCCGATGTGTGGTCGTAAAGATTCTTGAAGCAAATGAAAGCCTGATCGATGTCATCTTTGGCGGCTCTTATTCTCAAAGTCAGGGCGTCAGGTCCGGTTACGATGCAATAAGGATATTCCTGGATATGGAGAATAGCTGTCTTCTGCATTATCATTTCCTCCTACATCTTTACCGAGCCTTCGGTAAGGCCGCCGATGAAATACTTCTGCAGACAATAAAACAACAGAATCATCGGTACTGATCCGAGAATGGCAGCGGCACAGTATAAGCTCCAGTTGGTTCCGTATTGCCCGGTTATCATCGATTGCAGTCCGACAGCAAGCGGCATGGTATCGAGCCCCTGGGTCATCACGGTCGAAGCGATCACATATTCGTTATAGGCAATAACAAAACTTTGAATGGCCACAACTGCCAACATCGGTTTTGCTAAAGGCATGATGATTTTCGTCAGAATCTGAAAACGGTTGGCGCCATCAACCATTGCCGCTTCGTCAAGTTCATAGGATATGGTGTCGAAATATCCCTTTGCAAGTAGCACAAGTCCGGCCGAGGAGATGGTCGAATCGACAATAATCAGTCCTTTGAGATCGTTCAAAAGTCCGAGTGCCACAAAAATGCGGAATATCGATACCATCGAGAGGGTGAGCGGAAAAATCTGAATCAATAAGATAAATTGGAAAAGTCCTCTCCTGCCTCTAAATTGCAGACGGGAGAACACGTAGACACTGATCGATACGAAAATCGTGGCTACAACCATGGTTACGAGCGATATCACAAGCGAATTCATGGCCCAGGACAAAAACTCGGTTTCCGCAAACAGGCGGTTGAAGTTATCGAATGTAAACTCGGTCGGAATCGTGGCGCTGGTGCCGACAATGTTTTTCCCGAAAGCGATCATGATGATGTACGCAAACGGCAAAATCGTCACCAAAGCCATGAATATGAGAAAGATCTGAATAAGCGTTTTCTTGATTATTTTCCTGTTTTTCTTCATTTCACGATTCCGCCACCTTTCTTGTCACCTTCATCGATACCAGCGCAAAGATGGAAACGAAAACGAAAATTACCACGGAATATGCCGCCGCAACCGCATAGCGTTTCGTATTGAAGGCTGTGTTGAACACATATGTTATCAGAAGATCAGTAGCACCCGGAGCCCCGATTGTGCTTGAGGCGGGGCCGCCGGAAGTCAGAATATAAACACCAAATTGGTTGAATTGCATGATGAAAGACATTATCAATACCGGGACCATAGCCCGGAAAATAAGCGGCAAGGTGATATGGAAAAATATGTGTCGGTTAGACGCTCCGTCAACTTTTGCAGCGTCATAGTAGTCCTTTGGTATCGCTTGTAGAAAGCCAGAGGCAACAACCATGAAATAAGGGAACGAAAACCAAGTCATGACCATGATGGTCGATATTTTGGCAAGAAAACTGTCGGACAGCCAAGGAATGTTCGGAATACCGAATAAGCCCAAAATCTGGTTGACAAGCCCGCCTTCGGTTTCTAGCAATCCTTGCCACATCAATAAGGTTATAACCGTGGGAACGACCCAAGGCAGAATGAAGATGATCCGATAGATTTTCGCTATTTTTACCTTCTGGCTATTCAAGATTGAAGCCAAAAGGGAACCAAACACAAAAGATATAGCAACAACGGAAAAAGCAAATACAAGCGTCCATACAGTCATTGACAATAAACCGCCGATGCCAGAAACGAAAATATCGTAATAGTTCGCCAGGCCAATCAATTGATAATCCCGGAGATTGATGCCGCTGTAGTTGGTCAATGAAAGATAAAAATTATGGAAGATCGGAAATACATAAAAAATCATCAAAAGAATTAGCAACGGGGTCATCAGTCCCCACGCCAACAAAGTTGTTCTCCACTTCGGCTTCATTAAGTATGGCAGCTTCTTTTCCTTTTTTCTTTTTATGAATATGGCAAGACCGATACCAGCCAGGATAATGGCGCCAAAGACATAGTACAACCACTCGGGTATCTCGATCGGTTCGGACTGGTAGTTCATCAGTCTGACATCGTCGCGGATCTTGTCGGCCAGTTCCTGCAGTTTAGTCATAGGATCGACGCCTTCGTCGAAGAAAATGCTTTGAAAAGCACTGGTGGTGTAGTTATACCAAATGGAACCCTCGGGAATATTCGGGAATGGTTCGCATTCATCATTCAGGGCGGAAAGTGACGCCAGAATCTCGGAAGACTGGATGTAATCGCTTTGGATGACGGCGATGTCGGCAGGGTTTCTGGTTCCGACTTTGGAATCGTATTTGTTGCCGGCTTCGATCAGAAGCTGTTGGTTTTCGTCTTCCAGCAGATATGACAGAAAACTTAGACTTTCATCTTTGTGCAAAGAATAACTGTTAAGAACGAATCCTTGTACGGTGGTCAGAGCCAGCGAAGTTTCACCGTTATCCTGATCCGGCAGGGAAGCGATTCCGTAATTTATACCTTTTTGCTGGAATGTTTCGGCATACCAGAGACCGTAGATAATCATTCCGATAGTGCCGTTGGCGAACTGCGAAACGATTTCGCTCTCGCCTTTGATCTTATTGGTGAGCACCAAATCGTTTTCCATCGCCCATTTCATTTTAGCAATGTAGTCGAGCATGCCTTCGCTATCCAGACCGACGTCATAAGGATTGTAATCGCCATTTGAATAGTTTCCGTAATAATAGCCACCATAGTTGCGGATAATCGGATAGGTGAACCACATGTCGCGTGAATTGAGCAAGGTCCCGTGAACTAAGACATTTCCTTCCGTGTCATAGGTCGTTTTTTGAATTGCTAAGTCAAAAAAATCTTCCCAAGTTGCTGGCAGTTCTTCTTTGGAGATGATGTCCTTGTTATAGATCAAACCGTAAGAATCGACGGAATATCCGATCCCGTAAAGTTCTCCGTCCAGACTAAAAGCATCGAAGGCGACGGAAACAAACCGGTTTTCCAGATCTGTACCTGCTACATACTCGGTCAATGGCTCAAGATAGCCGTTGACGACGAGGCTGCCAATATCGGGGGCTTGCATGAAAACAATGTCCGGACGTTCATCTAACGCTGCGTTGTTAACCAGATCGCTGGCGGCGTTAAAAATATTGATCCGCGATATTACTTCAACATTGATTCCGGTTTCATCAGTGAAAGCGGCCGCAATTGTTTCCATGGCCGTATTTTCCTCTTCATATTGGGAAAACCAAATTCTGATTGTGTTGTCTTCCGCTTGAACATGGGAAATGTTTCCGAACATGACAAAAAAGCCGAATATTGCCATGAGAAAAGCGGCAACCAGTTTTTTCATCGGTCGAAAACCTCCTTTCCAGGATCAGAACAACTGTTTGAAGCGCTTGATCAATTCTTCGCCTTCGGCAATGGACGCCACCGGCAGACAAATAGAAAAATTGCCTTTTTTCAATATCGATATGTTATTTTCAATTTCAGCGAAATTGTCACAATCAATTGCCATAACGGCTCCGTTGGCGTCCTCGACCAATTGTTCGAGATGGTCGAAAGGACGGGGTTGGTTGGGATCAGTGGCCAGCCACAGATGAACGACATTGTCCATCTGACAGATTTCCTTGACAAGATACATCGCTCTGGAATGGCAATGCATGTATCCGATTCCGAAGTGATTAATCACTTTTTGTGTATGCGGACGGCAGAATTCCCGGTAAGCCTCGCCGGAAATCATGCAGGCGATGTCTTCGGACATGTTTATCATGTTTTTTGTGTACCAGTTGCCGTACTTTGTACCCTTGTATGCTGTTTCTACCAGTTTATAGATATCCGATGCAAAACAGATGATGGCATCGGCGCAATAATCCAAGAGATCGTGAAGTTTCTCCGGCTCGTCATAAAAGTCGTAATAGATATCAGCTCCACGCAATGCGTGGGCGAGATCAAGCGGCGAAAAAAATCCACGCATATAGGGAATCCCCTGTTTCACACTTCTAGCTATCAACTTTTCGGAAATAGATAAAAACCGACGATACCAGGGGCTTTCACCAAACGGTGGAAGTTTTTTCCAATCATCGATTTCTTTTAGTACCGGTTCGCTCCAACTGGTTTCCGGTTTGAATACAATATCCCCAGCTACAAATGCCGAATAATCACCGATTCCTAAAATAGGAAACACGGTCGGAATCATGTTGTCGTCGAGATTTTTTCTTTTCTCATAGGATTGCGCAAGCAATTCCACAATTGCATCCGCATATTCGTCCTGTTTGTTTTCATAATCGAAGGCGGTCAAATCGATATCTTCGTAAAATTCCACGTCGGATGGTGGCAAAACCCGGAAAGAGACGTTTCCGGTTTTTTTGTGAAGGGCATCATCATATAATTTGAATGATTCACGGAATGTTTTATCGATATCCGGTTTGTAATAAGCAATATCCTTGAACATATTATTTTGCCTCCGTCAGGTAATGAAGAGCTACTTCGGCGGCCGTGGCGGCATCGGGGCTGTAGGCATCGGCTCCGATTTCCCGTGCAAAAGCTTCAGTAACCGGTGCTCCGCCAACCAGGATTTTGACTTGGTCGCGTAACCCGGCTTCCTTGATCGCGTCAATGATCACCTTTTGATTCATCATTGTCGTGGTAAGCAGGGCCGAAAGGCAAACAATATCCGGCTTTTCGCTGATGATGGCATTCACTATCACGTCGGGAGCCACATCGACTCCGAGATCGACCACTTCGATCCCCTGTCCTTCCAGCATCATTTTAACCAGATTTTTGCCGATGTCGTGCAAATCACCCAGAACCGTGCAAATCAGAGCTTTGCCCACGGACTTGTTTCCGGCTAGGACAAGGGCTGGACGCAATATTTCCAATCCGGCATTCATGGCTCTGGCAGCGACTAGAACTTCCGGCACGTACACCTCGTTTAACTTGAATTTCCCGCCGATGACCGTCATTCCCATGATCAAACCTTCGTTCAGGATTTTTTGAGGCGCGATGCCTTCGTCCAAAGCCTGTTGGACCAAGACTTTGACATCTTTGGCCTTTCCTTTTTGTAAAAGCGTGCTGATATCGTCAAGAATCATACCAATTACCGTCCTTTGTCCCATTTTACAAGGATATTATACCTAACAGCGCTTACATTTATAAGCGGGTTCTTTGTTTTAAAAATGGATTATATTGCTTTTATAGAGAAAAAGCACAACTCTTGACGGTTGTGCCTTATAACCAATTTCATATACTCAAAAATACAGACTCATGTATTTTTTCGGAGTGATTCCGTGATATTTTTTGAAAATTCTGGTAAAATAACCGGAATCGGAAAAACCGCATTGCTCCGATATTTCCTGAATCGTCATTTTAGTTTCCTTCATCAGGTTGATAGCCGCGTCCATTCTCACTTTGTTCACGTAATCGGAGAATGTCATGTTTAGCTCGTCCCGGAAAAGGTGCGAAAGATAGTAACTGCTGACAAAAACTTGCTTGGAGACCGCATCGAGACTGACATCGGTTCGGTAGTTTTTCTTGATGTAACTGATCGCATTGATCAGATTTTCATTGCTTTTCTTGGTGAATTTGTTTGAGGAAATAACATGGTTGATCTCTTCCATGACCTCGCTTGTCAAAAGGCAGACTTCATCATACTCCGTGCCGTCTGAAAGGATCCTGGTAATTATTTTCAGAATCGGACTCAAATCGGTCAAAGCGACGCCGGCGTCAACGCCAGCCCGCATGAGAACAGCGGTCAGTTCGTAGATGTTGGCTTTGATGATATCAAGGTTTCCGGACGATTGCGAGAATATCTCTCCTAAAATAGAATTCAGGATCTTCATGGCATTCTGCTTGTCGCCGGTTTGGAGAAAAGCAATCAATTCTTTTTCCAGTTCGAAAGGATATTTACGAAATTTGTTCCTTTTTTCGATTGTGTCGATGCTGACGGCGTTGACTCTTCTTTCGGCCATTAGATCGGCTATTTTATCTTGTTGCTTCGTGAGTTTGGCCTGTTGTTTCTGGAAAATCGACTCTTCCTTGCACATATACGCAACCATCACGGAAAGCATTTTGGCGGCGCTACGCATATTTTCAGGCGTCAATTGCTTGACGCAATCAATGATTTCGATCGCCATTTGGTTGGGAATATCGTAATTTTCGACAAATCTGACCAAGTCACGCCTGGCAATGTCGTCAGCGTCCCACAAAAGAACGGGACCGCAAGCCAGAGAGCCGATAAATTCCTCATCAAAGAAAATCGGTACGGAACATTTGACCATGGTGCCGCACTGAAAAATATACGGATCGCCAAGTTCGGCCGCTTTTAGGCCGGCATAACGCATCTTCAGCCGACAGTCGTTGAGGCTTGTTTCTTTTAATTTGACCTGTTCGCAAATACTTTTCGTGGGATCGATCCGATAGGAAAGAATTTCCAATCCTTCCACGTCATGCAGGGAAACATCGATTCCCGTCAGTTTGGCAAAATGACGAAACAGATTTCTCAGATCGTCGAAGTCAAGGACATCATGGAGTTTTTTTTCGCTAACGATCAGTTTCATATTTGCGTCTCCGTTTATGTCATGGCTCAAATTAGATTGTTTCCTGTAAACCCACTAGTTCTCCCGGAAACAGCAAAGGGAAAAATAGGTTACGGTATTCGATCCGTTATAATACTTGAGATTATATTTTCCGGATAGATCGCCAACATCAATTCCAAGTGCTTCCATCGGTATCTGCAAAAGATCCGGATGGCGACAAGGATTTTCTGGATATGTGCATTTATCGCAGATTTGGCAAGTGCCGGCGGAAAGGATCATAAAATCCGCTTTTTTTTCATTTAGCATGATATTCAGTTTCAAAGCGATTTTTGACATGTTTCTAAGAGCAGCGTCCATACCGTCGACATCATAATTATCCTCGAGCAAACTAATAGTCTGAAATAAGACCGCTTTCGGATATGAAAGCACTTTTTCATCAAGCGCGCCGATGTCTCCGATTGCCGGAGGACACGACCAGGACCGATTGTATCTTCCGCAATAATTCATTTTGCATTTATCCAGGAATTCAGCCCGAAAAATGATATCTTTTGTGTCAATCAAGCGATATTCGGCTTTTAATTCTTTCAGTAATGTTTCAATATCTTTTAGCATCATTCATTCCTTCTTATCGAATGTATTTTAGCACAAGCCAAAATCAAAAGCAACGAAGTCCGGCGAAAGGCGAAGTCGGAAGTCAGAAACCGAAAAGAAAAAGCCCGTTTTGTTGGAAATACCAGAAAACGGGCAAAATAAGTCAAAAGACTAATGAAAGACTATGGATATCGTCAGCTGGCATTATGAATATACAAATAGCCGACAACTGCTCCTCCGGAATAAGATAACTTGTAGGAAAGAACAATGACATCCTGATCAGGGTTATTTGTGAAAACCGAGTCAACATATTCAGAAACGATTGTTACCTGACTGCCGACTAACTGATAGTCAGCAGCTTCGATACCATTGCCTGACAAGGACACAAACTCGCCGTCATAGAGGGTAAAAGAAAGTATGATATCCGTTCCGACAACGTAATTTATGGAGGCGTCGGATGTGAGTGTCGGACTTCCGGTTAAGATTGTTGTGGAAGCTGTGTCGCTCGTGGCAGTTGTCGTTGGAAATACTGTCGTGCTTGTGGTTGTTGAAGAGGTGGTTTCCGAAGTTGTCCGATCAAAGATACATCCCGACAGAAAAGCAATGGAAATCAGGGCGATCAACGCAAATGCTTTTTTCATCATGCAGCACCTCCAAAAATGATTTCAACCCATTCAGGATGGTCTATAAAAGGGTTGCGGTTATGCTGGTATTCGTAGACGAGATTGTCACGGCTTTTCTCATAAGCATCCACTGTATCCGCGACATTCCACAAAAGCAGGGTGGCGAGATCGCCGATATTCGAAGAATCGGAAGTCGTGGTACCATTTACCAGTTCCAAATCCGGTTCGCCGCTTTCGCCTTCGTAACGGACAGCCATGTAGAAAAGCATCCGGGCGACATCGCCCTTTATCTCGTCTCTAGGTTCAAAATAGCTCGAACTATAGTAACAGTAGGTTTCCACATCTCCGTAAGTGTCACTTACCAGAGTCGTCGCTTCGCCAAAGTCGAGATCGGCTCTCAAGCTATTGACGCTGACATCTGTCGGGCGCAGATGATGCAGATCGGAATAAGCGGCGGAAACGCCGTCTATTCCATGCGATTGTGCCCATATATGTTCTTTATTCCAGTCATCAGGACTGCTGGCGTAGTTTATATTAGGAATACTTCTTCCGGTGTAGAATAGCATGATGTTATCCGGATTGGACGGATCAGCGTCTATCACTTTCATGATGGCTGCCAAGTCACCATAATCATATACGGTGTGCCCGGATATGATATCGTTAAGGGCGGCTTTCAAAGCCGAGCCATCGGTGATTCCAGTTGCCGTAGCGTAATAATAACCGTCAGATGAATAAGGATTGAGGGCATCGTTCCAATAGGCGGTATTGCTTATTTCCATCGGATTGGCGCCGTAATTCTCGGATGTGATGACATAGCCGTTTCCGCTTACCTTGACATCGATCGTGCCGTTACGGTCAGTCGTGATCGGCAAACTGTCCCAATCGCCGCCCGTCACCGCATAAACCGGGATATTGTCGGAATATTCGTAAATCCGGTTAAGGGCGCTATAGGTCGGATGGTTGTATTCGTTTCCGAGATGGTCGCCGTTAGAAACAATAGCGACTTCCGGAGTGATTTCTTCCAAAAGCAGGGTGCTGGTGCCGTTAGTTGAACCGTGATGTCCCATTTTGAAGATGTCGACATCGCCTACCAGAGGAGCATAAACCGCTTCCTGGTCGCTTTCGGCATCGCCGTTGAAAAGTATCCTGGTGTTAAACGCTTCTAAAACGAAAACGATCGAGGAGCCGTTCGGTTCGTCCGATTCGAGATATGAAGTATCATAGAAACGCATGTCTACTCCGCTTGTTACCGCGATTGTCGGATCCGCCAGAGCCACAAGGTCGGTAATATAATATATTGTCGACCCTTCCGTGACCAAATCGCTCTCGAATTCAGTTCTTTGGGCGGAGGAATAGGAAACATCGGTGCAATAGACGATGGCGTTTTCCACCACATAATTGGCAAGTACCATATCAAACCCGCCAATATGGTCGTCATGAGGATGAGTAGCGACGATGTATTCGATCACTCCATCGGTCACATAGCTTTCAAGGAATGTCAGTAAAGCCGCTTCGCTAGCTGAACTGTCCTCGCCAGAATCGACCAAAATGTCGATGCCACCAGCTTGGATCAGGGTTGCTTCTCCCGGTCCGCCACCAGAATATCCCAAATCAATATAATAGACATTGACGGAATCGAGCGCAGAGTAGTCAACTATATAATATTCATATTGATAAGTAATTTCCTCATAAGTAATAGTCATCTCAAACGTGCCGAGGGCCGCACTAGAGAAATCGGAAACCATGCTGGCTTCCAGGTTAATTTCCGCTGTCGTTCCGTTAGAGTAATACAAAACTAAAATCGATGAAGTCAAAACAAGGGGGTCTCCCTGTTCATAATACTTTTGCAGGTTTTTGACCGATAGAGAATCAATAGTGGCATTTTCGGCAATGTAGCTGAGATCCGGTGTCGCATTCGCGAAGTCGTCTCCGTTGTTATCGGTATCGGAAAATGTCATTCGCTTATCGGACACAATAGCGGAAATTTCAGCTGCCGGACTGGTCTCATAGGCATTCGCCATTCCGTAGCCGACGAAATCGACAACATTCTCGTCTTCGATGCCGGTGATACTATCGCTATTGTCGACCAAAGCGACCTTGCCGGCTGTAGCTGCCATATTTATGCCTCCGGTTAAGTTTGCTGTAACCGGAAATTCTGAACCGGCGGTGCCTCCTGACGCAAGTTTGATGAGATAATAGTTGTTCTTGCTGATGGTGCCTGACAATACAAGAGTTGAATAAGTCGTACCGATAGAGGATCCGTATTGGAGCGAATAGCCGGTCAAATCAATCGAATGATTCGTCAGGTTGTATAGAACAACGTAATCGTTTTGGTAAATGGCATTGGTGTTGCCACCACCGCCATATATTTCATAGATAATGATTGTTTGTGATCCAATCGGCTCGTTAACATGATATGTCAGCGAATCGGTAAGTCCGGAAAATGTAACAACAAGGGTAGAATCACCACTAGTTGTGGTATTGAATCCGGAAATCATATCAGAGGACAATTCTACTATCCGGGAACTCCCGTTATCATAGAAAACTTTGAGATAAGCGTTTGTGAGATTTAGTTCTTCTCCCATTTCATAAGTCATATTCGGGATATAAGCTTCGATCGAAGTCGGGGTTCCGGTGTTTACGCCCGCCATCCCCGTGAATGTATGGGTATCGAGACCGGTAATAACATCGGTAGCGTATGCATTCCATTCAAGACTGGGATCGAAAGCGGATGTGGAAGCAATTCTTCCGGTGTATATTGATGCCTTTCTTTCCAATGACATATCTTTTGTAGATACACTTCCGCTTGACCAATAATCTCC
>Ga0116163_1001404_pt1 | contig 14946 bp, 3 predicted proteins | sample AD_UKC107_MetaG_FD_89889 | JGI IMG/M metagenome (GOLD analysis project Ga0116163, IMG submission 89889) | Active sludge microbial communities of municipal wastewater-treating anaerobic digesters from Hong Kong - AD_UKC107_MetaG | ecosystem: Engineered > Bioreactor > Anaerobic > Digestate | place...
ACCGTCCGGGCTGACTTCGAGGCGGATATACTGCTTGTCCGCTTCCACTATCGCAGGTCCCTCAAAGCTGAAGCTGTCACCATCTATATCGATGTACGAGAGCCCCTCTTCCAGGTTGGCGATATAGACGCGGGAGCCGTCCGGTGAGGCCACCATGTCGAATGGGTGGTACGGGTTGACATCGATGACTGCTTCATCGTTGTTCGTCGTTGTATTAAAGACAGAGACATAGAAGGTCTGGTCATAAGAGCTGTGGCCGTAAACACTTGAGGCATACAGCCATGCACCGTCTGGGCTTATGTCGATGGCCTTGGCATCGTTGGGTGTGCTTGTGGTATCGATGATGGTGTCGGTGGCGGTATCGATCACTGGTATGTTCTGCCCGCCGTTATACTCATTATTGTGCAGAGACACGTAAACCCTCGATCCGTCAGGTGTTATGGCGATGTCCCGCGGCAGGTCCGTCACATCGATTGCTGCAAGCTTCTCTCCGGTGAACACATCGATCTTTTCCACGGTCTGGTCGGCCAGACACGAGACATAGATGTAGTCCAGGCTCGAATCAGGCACAATGCCCAGAGGCTTGTTACCTACACCGTCCAGAGTGTATGCAACTGTCTTGGCCTCAAGGTCCACAACAGCGATACCATAGGAATATCCTCCGGGCACCACGGTATAGGTGGGTATAAATGCCGCCTCGCGCGGCGATACGCCGACGGTCACGGAATCTGTTGCAACTCCGAGATCCCAATCGCCGCCTGCAGTTATGGTGTAGATGGTGGTGATCTCAGGGAATACTTCCATGGTCCCGCTTGCAGCAACAGCCCCTATTTCCGGGTCGATGGTCACGGTGCCGGCGTTTACCGATGTCCAGGTAAGCGTCGATGAATCGCCGCTGATGATCCTGTCGGGCTCGGCCGTTAACGTCACCTCGGGCGGCTGGTACACCACAACCTCTACGCTGACCGATGCAGTGCCTGACGTGCCTTCCACGGTTATGGTGTAGGTCCTGGTGGATGCGGGTGTGACAATCCTGGACCCGTTCACCGCTACTGCCCCAATACCCTGATCGATGCTCGCGCTGTCCGCATTTGCAGATGTCCAGCTCAGCGTCGTGGACTCGCTCAGACTTATGGCACTGACCGAAGCGGATATACTTACGCTTACCACATTGCTGATGGTAACGGTCACACTGTCTGTTGCCGTTCCACCGGGACCGTCAACCGTAATGGTATATGTGGTGGTGACAGCAGGCGTTACGGTCGTGGAACCATTCACGCTCACCGTGCCGATGCTTTGGTCGATGCTTGCGGAAATGGCATTAGTGGATGTCCAGGTAAGCGTAGCCGTTTCACCCAGGACCATTTCTGTCGGGTCAGAGGTAATGTTCACCGTGGGTGCCTGGTTCACGCTTACTGTGACACTGTCCGTAGCACTCCCGCCGGAGCCGGTCACGGTAATCGTGTAGGTGGTGGTAACGGTGGGTGCAACACTCATGGAACCGCTTACTGCAACGGATCCTATGCCGCTGTCTATGCTTGCCGACGTTGCATTGGTCGATGTCCAGCTCAGCGTTGCGCTCTGGGAGATATTTATCACGGTGGGGCTTGCCGAGATATCCACACTCGGTAGAGGATGTACCGTAACCGTTACACTGTCCGTATCCGTGCCATAGGTGTTCGTTGCAGTAATGGTATACGTGGTGGTAACAGCTGGTGTTCTAACACTTACTCCCTCAAGGGCAACCGTACCGATCCCCTGGTTTATGCTTACAGAGTCGGCACCGGACGAAGTCCACGAAAGGGTTGCCTGACTGCCGGCAGCAATCTCTGCAGGGCTCGCGGTTATGCTTACCGTCGGCGGTTCTTCCACCATGATGGTGACGCTGTCCGTTGTAGCGCCATAGGTGTTTGTCGCTGTTATCGTATAGGTGGTGGTCACGCTAGGAGAAACAGATGTGGACCCGCTCAATGCCACTGCACCGATGCCCTGGTCAATGCTGACGGTATCCGTGTTGGACGAACTCCAGCTCAGTGCGGTGCTGCCGCCGGAGGCAATGTTGTTTGGACTTGCGGAGATGTTCACGTTCGGAAGCTGGTTTACCGTTAACGCAACAGTGTCGGTCGCTGTGCCTCCAAGTCCGGTCACGGTAATGGTGTACGTGGTGGTCACGGCAGGGGAGACAGATTTCGATCCGTTCACATCCACACTGCCGATACCCTGGTTGATGCTTGCTGATTCAGCGTCTGTCGAAGTCCAGCTCAGTGTTGCAGATGCACCTTCGACAATCTCGGTGGCATCTGCAGACATGGTTACCGTGGGGTTCGGGTATACCGTAACGGTCACACTGTCGGTTGCAGTGCCGTATGCATTGGCTGCAGTGATGGTATACTCTGTTGTCACCAGAGGCGATACATCATATGACGTGGTGCCGGTCACATCGATGTCTCCAGGAATGAGAATCAGTGTGTCAGCACTAGTGGATGTCCAGGAAAGCGTGGCGGATTCACCCTCTATAATGGTGGCCTGGTTTGCCGAGATGCTCACGGTGGGCAGACCGTTTACCGTCACAACAACACTGCTGGCTGCGCTGCCTCCTGCACCGTTTACCGTTATTGTATATGCAGTCGTAACAGCAGGGCTCACAATTGTTGATCCATTCACCTCAACAGCACCGATAGCATTGTCGAGGCTTGCCGAGTCTGCATCCGTGGAAGTCCAGGTTAGTACTGCGGTCTCACCTTCGTTGATGGTGTCCGGTGAAGCGGAAATGCTCACTGTGGGAACCTCAACCACGGTAACCGTGGCGGTATCGGTCACCACACCGCCGTTTGTACTTATGGTGTAGGTTGTGGTCACTGCAGGAGATACATTCTTCCACCCATCAAGGGCCACTTCACCGATGCCGCCATCTATGCTGAGGCTGTAGGCACCTGTGGAATCCCAGAAAAGCACGCTCTGTTCACCCGATACAATTGTTTCCGGCGATGCCGTGATATTCACGGCTACTGAATCGTGAACACCCACGGTAACACTGTCGGTTGCCGTGCCGCCCGGACCATCCACCGTTATGGTGTAGGTGGTGGTGACGGTGGGTGAAACACTTACCGAACCTGAAGGATCAACACTGCCGATACTCTGGTCGATGCTCGCCGTTGTGGCATCGGTGGAGGTCCAGGTCAGCGTGGTCAGTCCTCCGGTTATGATGTTTACCGGTTCTGCGTCAATGATCACACTGGGCACATCGTAAACCGTCACGGTTACGGTACCGGTTACCGAGCCGAAGGCATTTGCAGCGGTTATGGTATAGGTAGTAGTGAAGCTCGGTGAAACACTCGTGGAGCCGTTCAAGTCAACATTCCCGATGCCATGGCTAAGGCTCACGGAATCGGCATTGGTTGACGTCCAGCTCAATGTGGAGGAAGACCCGACGACAATTGCAACCGGGTCAGCGGAGATGCTCACCGCAGGCAGATTGTTCACCGTTACCGTCACACTGTCTGTGTCCTCCCCACTGATATTGGTGGCGGTGATCGTATAGGTGGTGGTCACACTCGGGCTCACATCCACAGAACCGCTCTGCGCAACCGTGCCGATACCCTGGTCTATGATGCAGCTTTCTGCATTGACTGATGTCCATGTAAGGGTGGCGGTCCCTCCCTCGGTGATGGTCTCCGGCGACACAGAGATATCGACACTCGGCAGTTGGCCTACTGTGACGGTGACACTGCCGGTCACTGATCCATAGGCATTGGCTGCTGTGAGGGTGTAGGTAGTGGTGGCGCTCGGTGATACGCTGTATGAGGTTGTCCCGGTTACATCTCCAATGCCCTGATTGATGCTCACGGTGTCCGCACCGGTCACGGACCAGGTCATAGTCGACGATTCGCCCTGTGTGATTGCGGCTGGATCAGCAATGAAGGTATCGATTACGGGAAGATCTCCCACTGTGATGGTTACGCTGTCCGTGACAGAACCGTTGCCATTGGTTGCCGTGATGGTATAGGTGGTTGTCACCGCAGGCGTTACGCTGAGCAAACCGCTCTGGTCAACCTCGCCGATCTCCTGGTCTATACTGACGATATTCGCATTGGAAGCCGTCCAGGTCAGTGTTGAGGTATCACCTGCGGTAATCTCCTCGGGTGAAGCGGAGATACCCACTATGGGAAGCTGGGTAACGGTTATGGTCAAGCTGGACGAGACCATACCGTAGTCGTTCCATGCCGCAATAGTGTACGTGGTGGACACAAGCGGCGATACATCCGTGCTTCCATTGGCGGCACCAACTATACCGATGCCGTGGTCGATGCTTGCGGAATCCGCACTTGTGGTGGTCCAACTCAGAGTTGCGGTTCCGCCGTTGTTGATGGAGCTTGCACTGGTTGCAAATGTATCGATGGTTGGAAGCGGATTTACTGTAATTGTGACATCTGCCGGGTCACTATCGCCATTACTATTATGAGCAATTACAGTGTAAACCGTAGTAACCAGAGGTTCAACATCAATTGTACCACTTGCGGCAACATCACCGATACTCGTACCAACATCCTGAGTTAGCGTGCTTGATTCTGCATTGATAGAATCCCATATCAGCGTGGTGGTCTGACCTTCTGTTATCGTTTCTTCAGTTGCGCTGATACTTACGAACGGCAGCTGACCGACCACAATGGTTACGCTTTCTGATACCGAACCGTATTGATTCGTCGCAGTGATCGTATAGGTGGTGTTCTCAGTCGGTGAAACCCCTGTGGTACTCGCCACGTCCGGCTCAATGGTTCCAATCCCGAGGTCCGGTTCAATCCCCAGCGTATTCGCGTTTGAAGACATCCAGCTCAGGATGCTTGTTTCACCTGATGCGATGAGATTGGGATCTGCAGAGATACTCACCTCGGGCAGCGGAACTTCCAAGACCGTAATGTCTGCACTAGCCGTCCGGGTTCCATAGGCATTAGTTGCAATGATGACATAGGTCGTGTCCACGGTGGGGGAAACACCGGTTGAATCCGCCACGTTTGCAAGCTGGCTCCCCAGTCCCTGATTGAGGTACACGCTTTCGGCATTCGACGACGACCAGGAAAGACTCGATGTCTCGCCGATAATGATCTCGACAGGATCTACATCAAGACTCACCACGGGCAGGTTGTTCACGGTAACGGTTACACTGTCGGTTGCCGTGCCGTACGTGTTCGTAGCTGTAATCGTATAGGTCGTTGTCAGCGCAGGCGATATGCTGAATGATGTGGTGCCGGTAACATCGCCGATCTCCTGGTCGATGCTCAGCGCATCTGCATTGGTGGCACTCCAGCTCAGGGTGGCGGTCTCGCCCTCGGTAATGGTGCTCAGGTCTGCGGACAGGCTCACCGTGGGCAGGTTGTTTACGGTCACGGTTACAGTTGTAGTGCTGGAACCATATGCATTGGCTGCAGTCAGCGTATAGGTGGTGGTGAGCACGGGTGAAGCGCTTATGCTGCCGATGGGATCAACCGCGCCGATGCCCTGGTCGATACTTGTCGAATCAGCATCAGTGGTCCAGCTCAGGGTCACACTCTGGCCTTCCGTAATCGTTGAAACGTCAGCGGTGAATGAGGTGATAACCGGCAGGGGGTTCACGGTCACGGTCACATTTGCAGTTGCTGTACCGTTCGTATTTGTCGCAGTGATGGTGTACACGGTCGTCACAGCAGGTGAAACAGTCTGTGAACCCGTGGTATTCTCGGTCACTGCTCCTATGCCCTGATCAATACTCACACTGTCAGCATTGGATGAACTCCAGGAAAGCGTTGCGCTCTCCCCTTCGGCAATGGTTTCCGGGCTCGCCGTAATGCTTACAACCGGCAGGGTGTTCACGGTCACGGTCACGCTGCTGCTGGCAGTGCCGTATGCATTGGATGCCATCGCTGTGTACGTGGTCGTGACAATGGGATAGATATCCACGGTGCCTGTTGCGGTAACCGTGCCGACCCCATGGTCGATGTTCACGGTGGTGGCATCCGTGGAACTCCAGGAGAGCGTCACGGCCTCTCCTTCAGTGATGGCAGCAGGTATTGCGGATAAAGTCACTGTGGGCACCAGTCCCACAGTCACGGTTACCGCTGCGGTGCGTGAGCCGTTGATGTTGGTGGCGGTAAGGGTATAGGTGGTGGTCACAGAGGGCCTCACCGAAAGGGAATCACTGAGTTCAACAGCACCAATGCTCTGGTCAATGGTTGCGGAATCAGCATTGGTGGCGCTCCATACAAGCGTTGCGCTCTCGCCCTCGGTAATGGTCTCAGGTGTTGCCGTCATACTCACCACGGGCAGATTGTTTACCGTGATGGTCACAACCTGGCTGTCCGAGCCGTAGGTATTGGTTGCGGTTATCCTGTACGATGTAGTCACAACCGGGCTTACCACTGTCGAGCCGCTTGTAGCAACTGCACCGATGCCATGGTCGATGCTCACGCTGGCTGCGTCGGTGGAACTCCAGGTAAGCGTTGCAGTCTCGCCTTCGGTAATGGTTGTCAGGTTCGACGAGAGGCTCACGGTGGGGAGGTTATGTACGGTTACGGTCACGCTTGCCGTGTGCGACCCGAAGGTGTTGGTTGTTGTGAGTGTGTACACGGTGGTCACCAGCGGTGAAACGGTCGTGGAACTGTTGATCCCAACACTTCCCACACCCTGGTCGATCTCAGCCATCCCGGCCCCGGTGGTGGTCCATGACAGTGTGGTGGATCCTCCCTCGACAATCGCGGAAGGTGTTGCGGCAAAGGTATGTATCACGGGAAGGTTGTTTACGGTCACGGTCGTACTGCTCGTTGCAGTGCCGTACTGGCTCGATGCCGTTGCTGTATATGTTGTGGTCAAGACAGGGGACACACTCTGGGATCCTGATGTAATAACTGAACCGATGCCCTGATCGATCTCCACAATGGTGGCGTCCGTAGAGGTCCAGGAAAGTGTTGCAGACTCTTCCTCGGTTATGGTCCCGGGAGAGGCTGAAATGGTAACGGTCGGCTGGACTCCCACGGTAACTGTTACCGTCTCGGTGTCGGTTCCGTACGTGTTTGTTGCGGTAATGGTATAGGTGGTGTCGGCATCGGGTGATACGCTGACCGTCCCGGTTGAACTCACGGTCCCCACCAATTGGTCAATGCTCACGGAATCCGCTCCTGAGACCCACCAGGAAAGCGTGGAGGAATCGCCTGACACGATTGCTCCTGGATTTGCCGAGAAACTGTCGATAGCAGGAGGATCTCCAACCATGACTACTGTTACGCTCTTCTGCCTCGAACCGACTGCATTTGCCGCCGTGAGGGTATAGGTGGTGGTAACACTCGGTGATACGCTGTATGAGGTGGTGCCGGTCACATCACCGATGCCCGAATCGATGCCCAGGCTCGTCACGTCACTCGTTGTCCAGTAAAGTGTTGAGCTCCCGCCCGATGCGATGCTTGAGGGGCTCGCGGCAAAGCTCTCGATCACCGGCAGGGGGTTCACAGACACGGTGACACTGTCAGTACCGGTTCCTGCAGGGCCGGTCACGGTGATGGTGTAGGTGGTGGTCACAACCGGGGCCACGGTGGTGGAACCGTTCACATCCACGCTTCCGATGCCCTGGTCAATGCTCGCGCTTGTTGCACTGGCGGAGGTCCATGAAAGGGTCGTGGAGCCTCCTTCGTCTATGGTTGAAGATGCTGCAGAGATACTGACTGTGGGCACATTGTAGACCGTTACGGTCACGCTGTCGGTTGTATCGCCGCAGGTGTTCGTTGCCGTGAGGTTATACGTCGTGGTTGCGCTCGGTGATACGCTGTATGAGGTTGTACCGGTCACATCGCCGATCCCCTGGTCGAGGGCCAGGCTCGTTGCATCGCTCGAAGTCCAGCTCAGCGTGGTGGAATCCCCTTCGTTTATGGGGTTGGTCGATGCCGATATGGCTGCTGACGGCAGCGGATCCACAGTAATTGTAATGGTCTGAGAAGCTCTTCCATAGGAATTAATTGCAGTGAGGGTATAGGTGGTGGTGGCACTCGGAGAGACTGAGTACGATGTTGTACCGGTCACATCACCGATCCCCTGGTTGAGGGTGAGGGTATCTGCATCGGTGGAACTCCAGGACAGGGTTGCAGAAGAACCTTCGCATATGGTGGTTGCATCAGCACTGATGCTGACTGTAGGCAACATATTTACGGTCACGGTGACATTTGCACTGCGTGACCCAATGGTATTTACAGCCGTGATGGTATATGTTGTTGTTACAGCAGGGCTTAAGGTCTGGGTGCCGGGCGTGTTTGCCGTTACCGTCCCAATGCCGCCGTCGATACTGACGGAATCCGCGTTAAAACTGCTCCACGAAAGCGTTGAAGACTCACCTTCGGTGATAGCATCAGGCAATGCCGCTATACTCACCTGCGGCAACCCGTCTACAGCTACCGTTATACCTGCCGTGTCCGATCCAAAGGTATTGGACACAGTGAGGGTATAGGTGGTTGTCACCAGAGGAGAGACGGTCGCCGATCCACTTACGGCAACCGACCCGACACCCTGGTCGATACTTGCGAATGTCCCGCCGGTGGAGCTCCAGCTCAATATTGTGGAGCCACCCTCGGTAATGGTACTCAAAGAAGTGGTGAATGACTCGATGGTGGGTGGGGTGTTCACCGTGACCGTTGCCGTATCTGTGCGGGACCCGTATGAATTTGTCGCTGTAATGGTGTATGTCGTTGTAACAGCAGGTGATACTGTTGTAGAGCTGTTCACACTCACTGTGCCTATTCCCTGGTCAATGATTGCGGAATCGGCATTCGTAGTGTGCCAATTCAGGGTCGGGGTCTCCCCCTCTGAAATCGATGCCGGCAATGCAGAGATATTCACTGTGGGCAGTTGGTTCACAATGATGGTGACGTTCGAACTGCGTGCACCATAGCTGTTCACGGCCGTCAGGGTATAGGTCGTGGTCACCGAAGGTGTCACTGCCTGTGTCCCGCTTGTACTCACCGCGCCGATTCCCTGGTTGATGCCGACGGTATCCGCGTTCGTCACCGACCAGCTCAGCGTTGCGGATGTTTCCTCAATGATTGTGCCTAAGTCCACGGTGAACGAATTGATTACAGGCAGGTTGTTCACGGTGACAGTCACGCTGTCGGTACTCGTCCCGTTTACATTAGTAGCGGTGATGGTATACGTGGTGGTTATCACCGGAGATACACTTTGCGATCCGCTGTCATTTGGTGTCACAGAACCGATCCCCTGATCAATGCTCGCAGTATCCGTATTGGCGGAATACCAGGAAAGGGTACATGAGGCACCTTCAGTGATGGTTCCTGGTGATGCCGAGATACTCACCATGGGATAATTGCCAACTTCCACGGTTACATCTGCTGTCCTTGATCCATAGGAATTGGTTGCCGTAATGGTATAGACGGTGGTTTCTGTTGGAGACACACTGCTTGAAGTTGAACCGGTCACATCACCGATCCCCTGGTTGATTGTGATGGCATCTGCACTAGTCGATGTCCAGCTCAGGGTCGACGATGCTCCTACAATAATGGGGTTAGGACTTGCTTCAAACGTATTGATCACAGGCAGGCTGTTTACCGTTATCGTCACGCTGTCGGTACGGGAACCGTATGCATTGGCGGCGGTAATGGTATACGTAGTGGTTGCCACTGGTGATACGTTGTATGAGGAAGTACCCGTCACATCACCGATGCCCTGGTCAATGCTTAAGGTGTCGGCATACGAGGTTGTCCATGACAGGGTAGCATCTTCTCCTTCGGTGATTGTCCCGGAGCTGGATGAGATATCCACCACGGGCAGATTGTTTACATCGAGGATTACGCTCTCGGTAGCACTCCCTCCAGGACCGTCAACCGTAATGGTGTACGTCGTGGCGGTTACCGGCGAAACACCGGTGGAACTATAGACATTCGGGGCTACTTCACCGATGCCGTAATCGATGCTCGCTGCCGTACTATCTGCCGAATTCCACGACAGTATGGCTGTCTGCCCCTCTACAAGGGGATTGGGCGTTGCTGAAATACTTGCTGTGGGTAATGTGGGCACCACCTGTATCGCGCAGACCGCTGCATCGTTCGCACCACTGAATGTGAGGTTGAGCACACCGTCTGAGACATTCACTGAGGTGATGGTGACATCATATGCCTCGTATTTGCTTGCCTGGGAGAGTACGTCCAGGTCAGTTATTATCTGTGTTCCTTCCGCTGTAACGCTGAAGATCTGGTCGCCGATATTCTCGTAGTACATTTCGGTAAACCGGAAGGTAATATCGTAGTTCCAGTCTGCGAGGGGAATGGCATAGGAAAAATCACTTCCATAGCCGTAGCGCTGACTCTGGTAGAGCTCGTCGTCCGAGGTGGATGCTATGGCATTGCTCGTGGAGTAGACATTTCCTCCGGTGTAATACGTATCCGCAACGTAATTCGTTCCGTCAAGGGCGGTATAGGCCCCGCCCCCGCAATTGACGGCAACTGACATCTGAGATGCGATGCTCACGGTCACACTGTCGGAGGCAGACCCGCCGGGGCCTTCAGCAATAATGGTATATGTTGTGGTCACCAGCGGCCAGATCTCTGCTGTACCGTTGAGATCAACGTGGCCCATGGCATTGATTGTTGCCGTCGTTGCATCTGCCGAAGTCCAGGTCAGGGTTGCAGACTCGCCGATATTGATGGTTGCGAGGTCTGAAGAGATGGTCACGGTAGGGATTGGATGAACGGTTATGGTTGCAGAATCGGTTGCAGTCCCCCCCGGGCCTTCAGCTGTTATGGTATAGGTCGTCGTAACTGCAGGTGATACGATGGTGGAGCCGTTCACCTCCACGACACCGACAGCCTGGTCAATGCTTGCACTGGCGGCATTTGTAGAGGTCCAGGTCAGAGTGGCCGAGTCCCCTACCCCGATGTAGGCAGGTTCAGCACTCAGGCTCACTATCGGTACCTGATTGACCATTACGGTGGTGCTGTGCGTTGCAACTCCTCCGGGCCCGTCAACTGTAAGAGTATATGTGGTGGTTTCAACAGGGGAAACACTTGTGGAACCGTTTACCTCAACAGATCCGATGGTGGGATCAATTGCTGCCGAGTCTGCATTCATGGAAGACCAGGTCAGGGTTGTTGACTCGCCGGCATTTATGGGATTGAGGCTTGCGGTTATACTGGCCGTGGAAGGTTCGCTTACAGAAATGGTGACACTGCCGGTTGCAGTGCCGTATGCATTCGTTGCCGTGATGGTGTACTGCGTCTGGGTTGTTGGCGTTATGCTCAAAGAGCCGTTAAGGGATACCTCGCCTATTCCCTGGTCAATGTTCACCGTGTCGGCACCCTCAGAGGTCCAGGTCAAAGTGCTGGAAGAACCGCTGACAATTTCAGCAGGGCTAGCTGATATGCTCACGGTGGGTGACTGGTCCACCATGACTGTGACTCTGTCTTCTTTTGATCCATAGGTATTAGTGCCCGTGATGGTATAGGTGGTGGTGACTGCGGGGGTGACGGCCTGCGAACCGCTCAGGGCGGAACTGCCGATGGGTTGAACATCCACCGTATCCGCATCGGATGAACTCCAGGTAATTGTTGCGGATTCACCTATGGTGATGTTTGTTATATCGCTTGTGATACTTACTGTGGGCAGAGAATTCACCGTGATATCGACGCTGTCCTGGGCTGTCCCACCAGGCCCGTCTGCAGTGATGATATACGTGATTACCCCGGTCCCTTGTGGAGACACGACAATGGTTCCGTTTGTATCAACCGCTCCCACCTCGTTGTCAATACTTGCAAATGTGGCATTGGTGGAAGTCCAGGTAAGCGTAGTGGTGCCGCCTTCTGCGATATATACAGGACTGGCGGATATAGTCACCGTGGGTACCGGGCTGTTCAACACCACTGTGGTGCTATCCTGTGCTGTGCCTCCCGGTCCGTCAGCAGTGATGGTATAGGTGGTTGTAACGGTTGGGGAAACACTTATGGAACCGCTGAGCGCTACGACGCCAATGCCGTTGTCAATGCTCACCGTATCGGCATTGGCTGCACTCCAGGTAAGTGTCGATGAACCGCCGGGGTCTATCTGAAAAGGGTCTGCCGAGATGTTTACCTGCGATGCGGCAACGTTCACCTCTATGGCGCATACAGTGGCATCGTTCTCGCCGATGAATGTGATATTCAACTCGCCATCATCTACGATGACAGATGGTATGGTCACGTCATAGGCCTCGAACTTGGCTGCATGATCGAGGATATCGAGACCGCTTATGACCTCGGTGCGTTCTATGGAAACACTGAACACCTGGTCACCCGCATTGTCATAATACAGCTCGGCAAACCTGATCGTTACATCATAGGCTCCGTCTGTTATCGGTATGTTATATGAGAATTCACTACCATAGCCATAGCGCAGGCTCTGGTAGAGTGTATCGGCAGACGTAGATGAAATGGCATTCGCCACCGAATACGTACTCCCACCGTTGAAATATGTATCCGCACCGTAGGTAGTACCGTCGGCAGCTGTGTAGGAAGACCCCCCTGCATTAATTGCAACTACCGCAGCCATTGAAAGGCCACTACACAGTCCGATTAAGACAAACACGATGATTATTAGTGAGAAAACCTTGTGTTGAAATGAATACATGGAATACCCCCTATTCCATTACCTGGTGAGCTATCTCGCCCTGAAAATCCATCTATGCGATAAAAAGTGATATTCTCTCTGGTATGAACGTGAGAACCACTCTGTCATATTTCAAACCTGGATTTATCCTATCCCTAATTTCAATCATTCCACAAAGACCAAGCAGTACTTTGCACAATGTATACCACCACGAAAGAGAAACAATCCCATATATATATTATAGAGTTATGAATATGTGTAACCTATTAATAGAGGCATCGAGGTAATATTGTGAAAATCTTTTCATAGATATATGGAAAAAAAAGTAACATATGATTGCAAAACAGCGTGCAATTCCGAACTTCTTAGAGTTTATGAATGATAATCGATGGCATGAACCCTATGGCATGCCCTTGATCTTCTTGCGCAGTAAGCTCTGGAGAATTGAGTCTACACTACTTTCTCCGGCAATCTGTGATTCGGCACATCCCTGTGCCTCACCCTTCGGGTGCACCTTCGGAGCATCCAATTCTTCGATCCTGAAGAATTGTCCGGCGTCTTGTCAGGGCGTAGCCAAAGGCGAAGCGGGAAGCGGATACGAAGACGAATTCACCGAATCATATAGTGCTGAAAGCTGTGTATTCTGCTTGAATCTGTAGCAATATGTGCGATACATTGATACACTATCCAATCATATTTTTGTATACAGGAGTGATACGACCATGAGATCCCGATACATGAGAAGATACTATGTACTGCCGGTTATGCTGAGTATTTTCTTGCTCCACGCATGTGCAACCGCACCGGTAACCGGCAGATCCCAGCTAATCCTCATGAGTGAGCAGGAGGAAGCGGCCCTAGGCCTGCAGGCATACCAGCAGGTCCTATCCGAGCAGAAGGTATCAAAAGATTCCCAGGTCAATGCCATGGTAAAAAAGGTCGGCTTAAGAATAGCTGCCGTTGCAGATAAGCGTGACTACAACTGGGAATTCACCGTGATCGATGCCGATGATACAGCGAATGCCTTCGCGCTGCCGGGAGGCAAGGTTGCGGTATACACGGGTATCTTACCATACACAAAAGATGAAGCTGGCCTGGCATTCGTCCTTGCTCATGAAGTAGGCCACGCCCTAGCACGCCATGGAGGAGAGAGGATGAGCGAACAGCTTCTGATACAGCTCGGCCAGCAGGGACTGAACATCGCCATAGCAAACAAGAGCCCCGAAGCAATCCAGGCAATCAATCTTGGATACGGAATTGCAAGCTCTGTGGGTATTGTGCTCCCATTCAGCAGGATGCAGGAATACGAGGCGGATAACATCGGCATCATACTCATGGCAAAAGCAGGTTATGACCCGAGAGAGGCACCCGAGTTCTTTGAGCGCATGATGAAAGGATCGTCCCATGGATCAACTCCGGAATTCCTCTCGACCCATCCGGCAGATGAGAATAGGATACGCCGTCTCAAGGCGCTGATTCCGGAAGCCATGAAATACTATCACGAATAACGCCCTGCTTTATGCTGGTATATTGAAACTTCAAGAAAATCTCTCCTTTGACACAGACAAGTCTTTGTTCTATACTAAGCTTAGAGTTTAACTTCATGCTTAAAAGGAGTACATAATGGGATTGAAAATCGGTGAGATAGCAAAAAAAAGCGGTGTCCCACCGTCAACCATACGTTACTATGTTCGACAGGGTCTTCTCCCGGAACCGGATAAGGTCAACAAAAGCATGGCGTACTACGATGAGGGTTGCATAGAAAAGATCCAGGCCATACGACATTTTCAGGAGACAAAATACTTTCCCCTTTCAGTCATCAGAAATATCCTGAGAAGGATGGATGAAGGCATGAGCCTTGAGGAGGCCGAGGCTATTGAAGATGTGGTATTCGGCACGCAGGCTGATGCAACGGACATCCTTGTTGATCGAAAGGAATTTCTCAAGCACACTGGACTGACCAGTGAGGAGTTGCAGGAGGCGGTCAAAATCGGGTTGCTCATGCCATATCTCCAGGAAAAAGGCCGCACATCGTACAACCTCGAAGATATTCGTTTCGGCAGGGATGTTTTGAAGCGCATCATTGATTTCGGGCAGGATATCCAGGAAATGAAATTCTACGTGGAACTGGGAAATGAGATCGTGAATCAGGAGATCAAGCTCAGAAGAAAGGCTGTACAGGGAAAATCCACCCAGGAAAATATCAAGATCACTACAGAGATCTCAAAAATGGCAGATTTCCTGAGGAGCTATATCATGAAACGGCTCTTCCAGAGGAGGGTGCAGGCAACCATACAAAAAAGTCTCAGAAATTAAAAATGGTTACACATTTCTGACGTAGAT
>Ga0116163_1001411_pt1 | contig 14898 bp, 11 predicted proteins | sample AD_UKC107_MetaG_FD_89889 | JGI IMG/M metagenome (GOLD analysis project Ga0116163, IMG submission 89889) | Active sludge microbial communities of municipal wastewater-treating anaerobic digesters from Hong Kong - AD_UKC107_MetaG | ecosystem: Engineered > Bioreactor > Anaerobic > Digestate...
ATAACCGGTGCGGATGTGGATGAGACGCCTTATGTGAACATCATCGTCAAGCAATTGGAGAAAAAAGGTGTGTTGGAAACCGGAGCTGCTTTGTATGTTTTGAATGCGTGTGTTCATTATCATCAAGAACCTGAAGAGATTGCCAAGCGGGTGGCTGAAGAAGGTCTGGACCTTAGCGCCATTCCCATGAACGATTTCGATAGGATCAACGCCTTGTCCCTTGAGTTAACCCAGGCGGCAATGGAACATATTCAGTCGATGAAAGACAAAAGGGACGAACTCTTGTATGAGACCTGGTCCGATCCGGTCAGGCCCTATAAATACGTGATTGTGGCTACCGGCAACATTCACGAAGATGTGATACAAGCTCAGGCGGCTGCTAAACAGGGAGCTGACATCATTGCCGTGATTCGGTCAACCGCTCAGAGTTTGCTGGACTATGTTCCCGAAGGTGCTACCACTGAAGGATTCGGAGGCACTTATGCCACGCAGGAAAACTTCAGAATTATGCGGGCTGCTCTGGATGAAGTGGCAAGTCAGCAAAATCGTTACATCCGATTGGTGAATTACGCATCAGGTCTTTGTATGCCGGAGATTGCCATGATGGGTGCCTGGGAGGGGCTTGATTTTCTTCTGAACGACTCCATGTACGGCATCCTTTTCAGGGATATCAATATGAAACGAACCCTTATTGACCAGTATTTTTCAAGATTGATCTGCGCCGCATCGCATATTACCATCAATACGGGAGAAGATAATTATCTTACGACCTCCGATGCCATCGAAAAAGCCTATGCCGTAACCGCTTCTCAGCTGATTAACGAGGCATTTGCATTAAAAGCGGGTATGGAGCCCAAGTACATGGGGTTGGGGCATGCTTTTGAAATCAACCCGGACATCAAAGACGGGCTTTCCTATGAGATTGCCCATGCCCTGCTGACGAGAGAACTGTTCCCGCAGGCTACCCTAAAATACATGCCTCCGACCAAACACATGACTGGGGATGTATTCAAAGGCTACGCCATGAACACGATGTTCAACTTTGTATCGGTACTGACCGGTCAGGACATTCAACTGCTGGGAATGCTTACTGAAGCCATTCACACTCCTTTCATGCAGGACCGCTATCTCGCCGTCAAAAATGCCGATTATATCTTTAACAACGCCTTCTCATTGGGAAAAGAATTTGAAATCAGCGATGATTCATTCATCTCCAAAAGAGCTCATCAGGTGCTGGAACAAGCCATCAAGCTGCTGGAACACACCAAAGAGGTGGGATTGATGCAGTCCATTGAAGAGGCAAATTTCGCTGACATCAAACGCACTCAAACCTCAGGTAAGGGATTGGACGGCGTGATTAGAAAATCCCCTCAATATCATAATCCCTTTGAAGGAGCCTTTAAAAAACTGTTGAAAATCGAAACAGGCTATTCTGAGGGAGGTGTATGGTGATGATGGTTTATCCATACGGTGATACCACCAACGATGGGGCCATGCAGCTATCATTTACTCTGCCTTTGAAATCCGGTGCTTTGGCAAAAGAAGCGGCAAAGCGTTTAGTGAAAAAAATGGGTTTTGAAAAAGCGGAAGTTGTGAGCATGCAAGACCTTGGTGGCGATTTCAGCTTTTTTGTCGTTTACGGTTACACTTCCACCGGCATCAATACCGATGATATTCAGGTGGTGGAGGCTAAATTTGATCACATGGACCGAGAAGAAGTGGACCATTACATCGAAGAGCAGCTGGGCAGAAAATTAGTTGTAGTCGGCGCCACTATCGAAAGCGATGCCCACACAGTCGGATTGGATGCCATTTTAAACATGAAAGGATATCACGGAGACTACGGGTTGGAACGCTATAAGAACTTCGAGGTTTACAACATGGGAAGTCAGGTGCTTTGTGAAGACCTGATCAAAAAGTGCAAAGAGGTTAAGGCAGATGCCCTTCTGGTTTCTCAAATTGTGACCCAGAAGAACATCCACGTCAAGAACCTTACAAAACTTATGGACTTAATGGAAGCTGAGGGAATGCGCCATCAGCTGATAGCAGCAGTAGGCGGACCTAGAATCAGCCACGAATTGGCACTGGAACTGGGTTACGATATCGGATTCGGACCGGGCACCATCCCCAGTCAAGTGGCCAGCTTCATTGCAACAACAAAAAAAGAAAGAATGGAGAATGAATAAATGAAAATCGGAATCATAGGCACACCCTTTGTGGGGAAAACGACAATCTTTAACCTATTAACCGGTTCAACAGACATAACACCCAAACCCGGTGAAACAAAAATAGTCGAAGTAAAGGATCCTAGGGTAAAAAAACTCAGCGAAATGTATCATCCGAAAAAAACCACATACGCCACGCTGGAGTTTACCGATACCAATGGACTGGATATTGAAGCCGGATCTAAAGAAAGAAACCGGGTATTCAGCATGATTCAAAAATGCGATGCCCTGCTATGGACTATCGGTAACTTCTCCGGTGTTCCCAAGGCTCCACTGGAACAGTTTGAAGACATCAAAACGGAAATCATCCTAAGAGATCTTGAGCTGGTGGAAAACAGAAAAAACAACCTGGAAACAGCCAAAAGAAAACTGGAGAAGGATGAGGAAAAGGAACTGGAAGTCCTGATTCGATTGTATGACAATCTGGAGAAGGAAAAGTGGCCTCAGAGCGAAGATTACTCGCAAGAAGACAGAAAGTCCTGCTCTTCTCTGTCCCTTTTTACACTGAAGCCTTCCATCATCGTGTTAAATTCAGACGAGGATGCCTATAAAAAAGAATCACCTGTAATTATTAAAACAAAACAAATATGCAACGATTTTGATTTTGTTTTAACCGAAATTTGTGGTAAATTTGAACAAGAACTTACTCAATTAGAACCCGAAGAACGCATACTGTTCATGGAGGAAATGGGAATTTCGCAAAGCGGTCTGGACGTGCTGACGCAAGTTGTTTATGAATATGTGGGGCTCATTTCGTTCTTTACGGTTGGAGAAGATGAAGTCAGAGCCTGGACAATAAAAGAGGGGACAGCTGCTAAGGCCGCAGCCGGCAAGATTCATTCCGACCTGGAACGGGGATTCATCCGAGCAGAAGTGATGCACTACGATGAACTGATTGAAAATGGCTCTGAAAAAGCGTTAAAGGAAAAAGGGCTGTTAAAGGTCGTGGGTAAAGAACATATTGTCGTTGATGGGGATATATTAAATATAAGATTTAATGTATAATACAGTATAGTAATCCATCATCTCTTGAAAATGTTACATAAGATCTTAAAAAATAAGAACTTAATTGACAGTGTACTTTTTTGAAACAGTGTGATTTTTAGGGTCAAGACGGGAAAATGGTGTTCAATGCTTACGAAATCAATAAGAAACCTCTGCATTTTGCTACAAGTAAGATGCACAGGCCAATCCCGAAGGGATTGAGATAAAAGATCGGGGGGCATAGGTTATGAAAAAGAAATTGATTTGTATCATGCTCATATCATTATTCACAGCAGTTGTGTTCGGACTGGAGTATAACGGGATTGCTTATGAACAGTGGAAAACCGTTCTTGAAAACGGGAGTTTACAGGAAAAGGTGCTGGCATTGGAAGCCATAGGCAATATCTCAGCGCCTGAAACAGAAGAGCTGTTAATGGCGTATTTGGATAATGAAAACGATGAATTGAGGCTAACTGCCGTTTGGGCCCTGGGGCAAATTAATAGTGCCATGGCAGCTGAAAAGATCTGCTGGATGATGGGCACAGAGAACGATCCCAGAATTGACGGGGCGCTTGTTAATATCGGTTCGCCGGCTGTGGATTTTTTGATTTTGAAACTAAAACTTGCCACGTTGCTTAACCATTTCGAAGAAGGAACGAGAATAGCCCGTATCCTGATAGACATACAATCACCTTCAGGCATGGTGGAAGTTGCTTCTTATTTGTCCAGATTGTTGTCCATTCCCGAAAACCGGGATGACGCCAAACGCATGCTTTCCATGATCGGTGACAGGGCGATAGAACCGCTGCAAATTTCTCTCCAAACCACTTATAACAAAGAATTGATACAGGATATTTTGAAAACACTGCTGTTGATAGAAAGCGAACGGACATTGGATACCTTTTACAAATACGTTTCAGACACGGATCCCGCCATCAGAGCCTTAGTGGCAAACGCCCTCGGAAGGATAAAATCGTCAAACAATACCGATTTCCTCATTTCGATGCTTAGGGATGAAAATGAAAACGTTAGAACACAGGCTTTGGTTTCTCTTGGTGAAATGCAAGATTCAAAGGCGGTTGTGTATATACTCACCAGTCTGAAGGATGAGAATCCTTTGATCAGAGCCATGGCAGCCTATGCTCTAGGGCAGATCAGAGATGTTCGAGCGGTGTATCCTCTGATCAACTTACTGGATGATCGAACGGTATTATCAGCAGTGAATCCTTCAACGGGACGAACTGAAGAGCAATATGTCCTTGATTTTGCAGCACGGGCGTTGATCAGAATTAATGATTCAAGGGGTATTGAAGAGCTGGAAAAACGAGGTATCAAAGTCGTTTCAGAATAGGAGTGAAAGATGGCAACATATACATACAAAGCAACCGACATGAGTGGTTCGCGTGTAAACGGAGTGATCAATTCCACCAGTGAATCCAGTGCAGTTAATTCGTTAAGTAAACAAGGATTGGTTGTTCTGTCCATCGATGTAGCTAAAAGCAATAATATTGGACTATCGCTCTTTCCTTTGAAACTGATGGATTTGATGACTTTTTCAAGGCAACTCGCCATCATGCTGAATTCAGGCGTCAATCTGGCCGCAGCGTTGGAAGTGTTAGCTGATCAGGATGTATTTTCTGCCCGTTTTAGAAAAACAGTCTCTTCTCTGTTGATAAACATCGAATCGGGTATGAGTTTTTCTGAGGCATTACGAAACGAAAAGAAGTTTGACGATATATTTGTCAATTTGGTGGATGCCGGTGAAAACAGCGGTTCATTGGAAAATGCATTGGATAAGATTGCCAGGTTTTATGAATCACAAAAAAGATTAAAAGATGAAGTTAAATCCGCAACCACCTATCCCATGTTTATTCTTGTGTTTGGTATTCTCATGGTCATTGTGGTCATGTTCTTTATCCTACCTAAATTAGCAGAAAGTTTTGGCGGCGCACCAAGCGGGATCATGGCTAAACTCATGGAATTAAATCTCTTCCTGACTGAGAACTGGTTGATGGTAACCGTTGTCTTGATCGGTGCCGCTGTAGGACTTTTCTTCTTTTTTATGAGTAATGCCGGAAAGATGACGATTTCTTATGTATTAGGCATTGTCCCCGGTGTGAAGCAAATCCGTATTAACAGTGCACTTGAAAGATATTGCCGAACCTTGTCCGTCATGATAACTTCCGGTGTTGACATCATCAAGGCCCTGGCATTGGCCTCTAATGCATCCAATGATCCCAGATTTGTCAATAAAGTAGAAGAAATGTCTGATAATATCAAACAGGGAATGAGTTTGGAAAATGCCTTTTCGCAAACGGGCATATTCCCTGGTTTGGTTATCGCCATGGTTGGAACGGGTGAAAGAACCGGTAAATTGGATGAAATTCTTGAGCAGGTTGCAGACTTTTTTGAGGAGAAAGTTCGTACCTTGGTAAAACAGGTGACATCAATCATAGAACCGTCCATGATTGTATTAGTGGGCTTTTTTATGGCTTTTATTGCGTATGCCATGTACAGCTCGATATTCCAGGGGCAACAAAATATTACCGGCGGTTTTTAGCAAGAAAAAGGGAACAACATTCATCGAGCTCATTTTCAGCCTGCTGATCTTTTCTATGATGCTCATACCAACGGGTTTTGCAATCCAGTTTATGGTGCAAACCGGAAAAGAAATGGAAGAACCGCTTTTTCTAACCCATATCAGAAATCACATGATGCAAGTTTCCGCTGAGAGTCTTGCCAGTTACGAGGAAGGAGAAGTGATTTATCGCAAGGGAGATCATCTTCACGGTTATGTTTTTCAGGGAAACCTTATTCTTGGATTTACCCATTACGGGCAAATTAAAAAAGGGGCATCGGTGTTATTGACTAAAAACAAAGAAAGATATAGACTCACTGTAAGGCCTGTATCAGGACTTGTTAGTCTCAAAAAAGAATAATAGAAGTGAATTGGGGGGTAAAATGCAGATATTTAACAGAAGACTTTTTGTGTTGGAATCGGGAAAATACCACACCAGGGGACTGTTAATTAAATTAGCGGGAAAACAGGCAAAAATCCTCAAGACTTTTTCAAAAAGCTACATTGAGAAGGAGTATTTTTCAGAAAAACAGACAGATGCCATCAAACAGACCATACAAGTCATCAAACCGGATATCGAGGATTTTGTGGTTTTTAACTACCCTTACGAAGAAATCATCTTCTCAACGGCAGAAATGCCAAAACTTGCTGATGAACAATTGAGGAATGCCGTGAAATTTAAAATATCAGAGGACTATCACATCCCACCCAATAAACTAATTGTTGATATTACCAAGGCAACCAACTTCATTAAAACAGCAAAAGGAACGAACCGGATACCTATATTTGCCACCAAACAAGAATTTATGGACAAAATGATCAGCTTTTACAAAGGCTTGGCGGGTGCACCAGAGCCGGATATCGTTATGCCGGACCAGTTGAAATATCTGGAGCTGATCGATGAACAATTCCTGAAAGATGAGATTCCTGGCCAATCCAAATTGACGTTTCTGATCTGTCAGGATTTGAATTATTCAGTCCTCTTTACATTCACGGAGAACAAGCTCAACGACATTACCGAAATACCAATATCCTTGGAAAATGTCATTGAGCAATGCCAGAAAAAGGAAGTTAATCCACAGAAAGTTTTAAGTGCCATATTAAAAGGTTCAGAGATTGGATCATTGGAATACACCGAATCCATTCAGGAAATCTTTTCCGAATATTACAGTAAATTTACTTTTGAGGCCGAAAAAGCCATCCGGGGGGCTATCAATCACCTGAATATTGATAACGCCTTAACTAAAATAGAAGCGGTGGTTGTAGGTTCTATCAACAGCCGACTGACCATGGATCTGGCTTATCAGATACGCGAAAAGGAAATTCTAAGAGGTGCCAATGTCATCCAAATGCCTTTGAAAAAAGATTATCCAACCGATGCAGAGGAAATGAGAACGATCATGGGACTTGCTTACAGGGGAGTGAGAGAACTTGGTAAATATAAATTTATACAAAAAGAAAAAGTCAAAGCTTAAGCTGACAACCGTACTGTTTTTGATTGCCATATTGTTATTGCCCGTTCTTGCGTTAAGGGTGACCATTGAAACCATCAAGCAATCAAAACTATCAGATATCAGGGCTGAATACCAATACGCCAGGTCCTACATCGGAACGGAGGATATTGAACCGATGATCAACCGTATCAAGGCTGAGAATGTTAAAACGGTCAACAAAACGGCCATGATTAGAGTTGAAACGGACCGCATCAAAAAAGACTTGATTTATGCCGGTCGTTCAACGGCTTTCGTTGGTGAAATGGGGATTCAGTATGACCGCTATAAAGCCAATGAAAAGATTTTCATCGAATCAATGACCGTCAAAAGGGGACAGGACTTCTTTGTGAAATACTACAATGTCACTGAAAACCATCAAATCGATTATGGTTTTTCAGAAGGTTTAAAGAAAGCCTATCAGTCATCCGGCATGTTGATAACAGATAAAAAGGTAACCATAGATTTTATGTTGGTGAATATCCTGCAGGAAGAATTAACCGCCAAAACGGCGAAGTATTGAGAGTGATGATGATGAGAAAAATCGGTATTCACAGATTGTGGGGAATCCTGATCGCATTGGCCATCATGATAACGGCCTTTATTCTGTTTAACCTTATGACTTATTTAAAGATGGATAAGCAAGTCAAAGAGTTGGAACAAGTTGCTCAACAGTATAACTCAAATTATAAAGTTTATTTAAGTACTTCAAATACATTAAGAGGATATAACACAAAAATATCAGAAAAGGCCAATGAACTGAACGAGTTAGAAAAACTGATGCAGAGCACTGCTTTAAATTATCGGAAAGAGGGGAATAAGATCATTTTTTCAGGTATAGTCAATCCAGGACGTTTCTCTCAGATTTTGAATTATCTCTCAGATGCCAAAACACTCAAAATCAACAAACTCAGTACACAAAGCCAATCAGAGCTGCCACTGCTGATCGGCGATAGTGAAATACCCGATATGCTGATTCAAGAGATGGAAATTGAAATCATTCAAATAAACGAAAAAATATTGGAGGGGTGACAAATGGCCAAAAAATCAGCAGATCCAAAGAAAAAGAAAATCATACAAATCGTATTGCTGCTTGTTCTATTGGCTGCTTTTGCCCTATTGGTCATCTTTGTCACCCTTCCCGCAATGGGGATTGAACTGTTTGGTGGCAAAAAGACAGTACAAACAGCGCCACGACCCGTCACAACAAGTGCAGTTACTGGCGGGCAACCTAATCAGGTCGTTGCATCAACTGAATCCTCTGTGGATGAGAGATATTTCGAAAAACTGTTGGAAAATCTGACAAAAGAGGACAATACAGCTTATTATGAGTCAGAAGCCTTCAAACCCTATATATTTGCCTTTGAGAATGAAGAACAAGTTGAAGACATCCTGATGAATTCAACCAACATTATGGAATTTCGAGAGGGAACATTCATGTCCTACTTTTTAACTGAAGATGAAGAAAAAACGGCATGGATCAAAACCTCATCAGAACCCAACAAAGTCTATGAACTCAAGATCAATTCAATCGTTCCTAACGTCCCTTATCCCTTGCAGGTGATTGAAATCACCCAAATGGGCATTCTGTTATACCGGTATCCAGATGAAAAAGAACAGGAACAAAAAGCCACACCCAGATTATACCGATTGCTGGCCAGACCGTTTATCGAAATCGCTGAACTAAAAACACAAATTCAATAATATAAAAAGATCGTCAAGGGGGTAATTCTTGTGAAAAAACTGGGGGCATTACTGATACTGGCAATTTTGATTTTTTTTGCCACGACATCATTCTCCGCAAAGTTGGTAAACTACACTTACTTGCCCGGAGATTCTGAGATCAACTTTGTTTTTATCTACGATGATGAACCGGAAGAATTTGACATACAAAGATTGGATTACGGCAGATACATCGTGATCAACACACCCGGCGAAATATCTGATTTGAATTCCATCAACCGATTTATCGGTTATTCGCCCATCATCGGGTTCAAAGCCTCATCCGGAAAAGGACAAATCAGCTATCAATTCGACATGCTCCTGCCCAGAGAGCCCCAAGTAGAGATTGTAGCCAATACCCTGCGAATCACTTTTCAGCGAAACACTGAAATGATCCGTGAGTTCTCCAGCTATACCGACTCCACGCAATCAGGTGATCGTCCCTCCATTATGGCCCTGTTGTCCGTGCTTAGGGAATACATGGACATCAACCTGGTGATAGACGAAGCCTCACTCAAAGGCATACAGCCGGTTGAATTCGTCATGCTTTCCGAAGACCTGCGTGCGGAGGACTTTTTTCTTCAAATTGTTATGAACAACCCCAAGATTGCTTATGCCTTCTTGCCTAACAACACCGTTTATGTGGTTAGAAAAGAACTGCTGGCAAGCAAAATTGAGGAGATCCTGGCAGAAACGTCTCTTTCACCCCAACAGGAAACATCTTACTGGGCAGCTTATAATTTCCGAATTAACAAAAAATCCACCTTATACGAGCAATTTGCAAATCGATATACAGAAAGCCAAACCAATTCGGAATTGAGATTCAGTGTTGAAAATTTTAAAGACTACATACAGGCGAATTTTGAAACTTATATCCGAGAAACACAAGGTTCAATGAATGAGGACATCATCACCCTGGCAAAAGGCGGAGACGACGACGAAGAATATGTTCCTGTCGGGCTGCTGCTGTATGGTGACAACAACCGCCATGAACGATTCACATTCTTTATCCGATTTTTAGAGGGGGTCAGTTTTACCGGCGACGGGTCAACAAGTGAAGAAGGCAATCAAAGTGAGACAAGCGATTACCTCTCAAAAGTCAACTACGCACCCCTCACCCAAGAGGAAGTCCGTGAATTTATGGACTTTTATGTCAACTTCAGAACCCGTTTGGGCATCCCCAAACAGGAAATGATTCCGGAATACGAAGAAATCGTTTTTGAGATTCTGCCCCTTATCAACCAGATCCAAATCACCGGACCGGTGAACGCCACCAAAAAAATCACCTCCTATTTAACCGACTACATTAATAACAGAAAGGCACGGGGCAACGAGAAAATCACTGAGATTAAAGTAAAAGACGGATACGGCACAGTCTTTGCCATCGCATTACGCAGATTGTTTCCCAAAGCCATTGTCGATTCAGCCGGCATCAACATCAACACGCTGGTAAACAAACCCACCTTTGAATGGACCTATGAAGATGTGAAAGGCTTTGGTTCAAAAGACGGCAATCCGGACAGCGTCACCGTGTTTGGCTCCAATTACGAGATCCAAACCGCTCAAAAAATCGCCGATGACTGGGGGTGGCTGGTTCCGCCTTTGAGTTCGGAAATACGAATCATATCCATGTCAGAAGAGATGCCGGAGAACATCAAAGCATCACTAAACAATCCTGAAAGTCCGAATTCACTCCAGAATAAATTCCCTGATATCGAACTTGATTTTAGTTTTTCACCTTTACTATTTGCCAAAGGAAAAGAGCACGATCTTGCAATCTTGGAAGGTTATATTCGGGAAATTGAAGAAATATCTCTCGGAAAACCTTACTCTTATTTCTATCGAAATGATGATGAAAATAAAAATTGGAAAAAATATAGACTATCATTATCTCAAAATACAGCTATGTACAATCAATATTTGAAAGAGGAATCCAAAACAACCTCCATCAGCGAGGGAGCTGTTGAATCTAATTCTGAAACAGACTACGGATATGGTTCAGAAACACAAAGCAGTACAGAATATGAGACAGCAAACGACAATTCAAGTGTGATGCAAATCACTGCCACTACAACTGCAAATGATAACTCAAACGATTCTCAGGCTGCACCTGTCAGAACATCAACGACAAGCAAAACGACTACGATCAGAGAGGCTCCGAAGGTATCATTTGATATGGACGGTTTTTCTGTAGATTTTAGAAGTAATTTTGAAAAGTATTTGAAACTGCCTGTAGGAGTTTTGGAAGAGGACATCATAATAACTTATGAAATTAATCAGCAATACAACACAGTCGTTATTATACTCTTGCTATATGGAACAGAGGAATTGCAAGATATGTTTGAAGAATTTACTAACGCTTATGAAGGGTTAGAAATAACTGAAATTGAAGGCGATGATTTTTCAGTCTATATGTCCTTTGAAAGAATCACCCCTACAGATGTATCGGTTATCTTTGAAAGGCTTTTTAAAGGAAAAAGCATCAATTTCTTTTACATTCAGTCCAGAGATTTGTACAAAATATACGGAGTGGAAAAGAATGTTAAAGCCTTTATCGAGGAATTAAGAAAAATAGACGCCAGAAGACCAGATGAAAGCACGCTTCTCATGCGAGAAACAGAATTGGTCAACATCAACATACCCTCTTTAACCTCTCAAGAAGTAATACAACTTGTCAATATAAACGTACCGGCAGTTCAGATTGAATCATTTGGAGCTGGTGGGTACTTTATAACAGGATTGGATTCGGAAATTGATCAGGCAAAAGAATTTTTAGAATCCATTGGGACTGATTTTATGGAAGAGAGCGTAATATTGAACCTTGCTCCAGGAATAACTTTCAAAACGATTTCGGATGTTTTAAACTTGTATTATAATTCAAACGAGATACAGCTATTAGACTTCCAAAACTCAAATGTGCTTCTGAAAGGGAGAAAGGAAAAAACACAAAACGCTAAACTTATCCTTAGCAGCTTCGGTTTAATTCGAGTCAATGAAGATGACCTTCAGAAGGTGGTTAAGCGTGTGGATTATGAATACGAGGAAGATTCAGAAAAAGTTCCACCTGAAGAAATTAACGCCATCATTAACTCCTATTATCCTGGTATAGAATCCCAATATTTCGAGAAAGCTTCTGTTTTCTTATTGATTGGAAGCCAGAGTAATGTGGACCAGGCAGATGATATGATTACAGAATATGCAAACAAGATCGTAATCGAAAAAGTGGGGTTCAGCATTGAAGGGGACAGATATAGTCCCGAAGAAATTTTGCTAAAAATAACAGAAGAATATCCAGGCTTGAAGAAAATTAGTATTGATGCAGAAAATAATCTATTCCAAATCGTTGGAAGTAAAAATATGGTTGAAAATGCAAAATTGAGATTGATGCAATTAGCACAAGAGAAAAAAACTGAGCCTGAAAAACCAGTTTTAAGTTTTAAAGAAGATGGCTTGCATTTTGACTTATACGCACAGGGCAAAAGTGTTTTAGAACTCACGCAAGAAATAGCCAAGGGCATTTCATTGGATCCTAAATTATTTCTACCAGAAGAGACATCTACGATCACTTCAAAACTCGAAATGTCCGACCTGACCTGGGAACAATGGCTGAAAATAACTGAAAGGCTTTACGATTTCAAAGTGGAGATCGTAGAAGGCCTGGCAAAACCCATATACGTCATCACACCTCCGGGCAGCGAGCATGAAACCGGAACGACCAAAAAGAGAACGCTAAACATCAGCCACGGTTTCAGTGAAGTATCAGCCCTGATCAGCGGCCCGTTCGGAGGAGAAGTTTACGCCGACGAAACCAACGGTCTCGTCCTCTTCACAGGCGTATCCGATGCCAAGATGAAAGAACTCAAACCCCTGATACTCAACACCGTTGAACCCAGAAAAATGGTGGAAATCAAGGCCATGGTCATCGATAACAAAATCATAGATAACCTGAACACCTCATATGGTGTTTCATTCTCTGCCAACAGCGAAGATGCGGGATTCAGTTTAGATAACAATGGCTTTTCCTTTAACGGCAGCATCCTCAGTTTTACCGATTATGCCAACCTGCTGGATTTGTTAACCAACAAACTTAGTGTTAACGTTTCCACAACTGGAGCAAAAACCAATTCAGATGACCATTCAATCATCAAACCCTATATCACCACAATGAGTGGAGAAAGTGCCAACATCAATATCGGAGAAAACTACAAATACAGGATACAGACCACCGACCAGGAAGGCAATATCGTTGAAGAAGTACTGACCGTACCGGTGGGAAATCTATTAAATATCACGCCAAAAGTCAACAACGATGATACCATCACAATGGAAATCAGTGTTGAAATTTCTTCAATCGCCGGTTTCTCGTCTGATGGATTGCCAAATACCAATACCCGAAACGTTTCATCCATTGTAACGGTAAACGACGGAGACACGATTGTCATGGGAGGCCTTGAAGGTGAATCCAAAAATTATTCGGAGGAAAAGCTCCCCTTCTTCGGAGACCTCCCCATCATCGGCAAACTATTCACCTGGGAAATTGAAAACAAAGACAACCGAAGCGTCACCATATTCTTAACTCCACGTATCATAGAAACCAAAGGTAAACCCATGCAAATATTCGGACAAAATATAGACTAACAAGTAAATCTAGATGTTTTTGCCAAAAGCAAAATTAGAACTAACAAACAATAGAATGATGATTTGCCAAGAAAAAACTGAGGAGGGTTTAAATGAAAAAAGCACTGATTCTTTTATCCTTATTATTCATAACAAATATGATGTATTCGATGAACGTGATTCTGATTAACGAGTATTTATATCCTGTTGATCAGTTAAAAAAAGTGGATACAGCTATCGAAACGGTTCGTTGTGTAGATATTGTCGATACAAATACGATAAAGGTAAAGTATGAAAATCTGGATAAAGAAGTATTGGTAACCTTTCTTGGAATAGAAGAATATGAGGACGAAATGTATTCCGGTTTGATTATTGACATGAACAAGCGAAAACTTGTTGGTAAGAAACTATTTCTGTCTTACGATTGGAAAGCAAGAAATGAAAAAGATGAAATTCTTGCATATATATGGCTTCCCACATATACTGAAGTGGGAGGCTATGATATTTTGTGGAATGAAATACTGCTACTTAACGGCTATGGAAAAATGTCCTCATCATCATTACGACTCCAGCGATCTATTCTGTTTTTTCAATCATTCCAATATGCTCAAGATAATAAATTAGGGATATGGAAGAAAATTGAAACGAAAGAACCTTTGCAATTTGCAGAGTTACCTGAAGAAATTCAAAATTATATCATTGAAAAATACGAGCAGGGATTTGAAAAAACTCAACAGAACGCAACAACTGATTCTGCTACAAATACAGTTGCAACAGATTCACAAACTATCAATGAGTTCCTAAAAATGTTAATGCTCGGCGCAGAATGGGGTATGATACCGGCAGCATTAGAACAGTCCGTCACCGCTAGAAAAGTCTCTGGAAGATATGAAGGAAGCTTGCTGGAACAGTCTTGGAATTTTGATTTTAATTTTAAGACATTATACGGAGAAGGCGAGAATCTCGGAATGACTGTTCGAAGATTGACTTCAATAGAATACCGTTTACGTGGTGATTATGATTCTAATCAAAGATTTGAAATTTTTGAAAAAATAAAGGATCAGTTTTTAATGAAATTTGGAGAAGCTTCGGAGGTTATCAAGGCTACAAATAACTACGAATGGGAATTACCCGAACAGAATGTGATGATTCGCCTATATCCCAGTAATTATTATCCCTATGGAATGTTTTATATAAATTTTACAGGTGAGTTGGAATTTTAGTGCCAGTAAAATACAGGACCGATTGAGAACTCAACTAAAAGTAAAAAGAGATATGTACA
>Ga0116163_1001422_pt1 | contig 14831 bp, 10 predicted proteins | sample AD_UKC107_MetaG_FD_89889 | JGI IMG/M metagenome (GOLD analysis project Ga0116163, IMG submission 89889) | Active sludge microbial communities of municipal wastewater-treating anaerobic digesters from Hong Kong - AD_UKC107_MetaG | ecosystem: Engineered > Bioreactor > Anaerobic > Digestate...
GAATTCGGCAACTTTACCACGCCGTTCTCTGCCGGTGATTTTGCCTTTCAGGCATCGCTTGCGCGCAGCATCCATCCACTGTGGCGGGCAGGAGCTTCTTTGAAGTGGATCTTCAGCAGCCTGGAAGGCTATAGCAGTACCGGAGCCGTGCTGGATCTGGGACTTCACCGCCGTTCGCTGGACGGATTGACCCAGCTGGGCTTGGTGGTCCGCAATTTGGGGACCCAGTTTACACCTTTTGTGCCCGGTCAATACGAACCGGTGCCTTTTGATCTGCAATTTGGCGTTAGCCGGCGGCTGGCACACGTGCCTTTCCGCTTTTCTACCGTCGTCCACCATCTGCATCGCTGGAACCTGCTTTATGAAGACCCCAATTCCGATCAGGATGTGGATCTGTTCGGCGAGCCGATACCGGGACCTAGCGCTTTTTCCAAAGTGGTCGATAACCTCTTTCGTCATGTGATCTTCTCCGGGGAGATCCTGCTGGGTAAGCAGGAAAACCTCCAGATTCGTTTTGGGTATAACCACCTGCGGAGGAAAGAACTATCGGTGGATCAGTTCAGGAGTCTGGCCGGATTTTCGGGCGGCATCGGTTTTAAAGTGAAGAAGATCCAGTTTGATTATGGGTTCAGCACCTATCACCTGGCTGGCTCCACCCATCACCTTGGCATCCGGCTGGCGATCCGGGAGTGGATCAAACCGAAGATCTAGCAACAAGGGATAACAATTGTATTAAATTCGGGGTAAGAGCCCACTGCGATCAATTAGTTATCAGGTAAATATGCCATTTCAGCCGAAATGAAATTTGACAAACATTTTCCGACGGAACGACTGAAACCCTACATCAAATATTTTGTAGTGGCTGAGAATGCATTGGAAAGCGAGTACAAAATATTTCCCTCCTCAGGCATAGTGATGGGATTTCAATACAAAGGACAACTGGCCACAATTACAGACCAGACGGAAAGCAAACTGAACTCCGCAGGAATTACAGGCATTTCCGATCGGTACAAAATCTTTAAAAATTCGGCAGACATCGGGACGGTACTGGTTTTCTTTACCGAAGTAGGGTTTATGCACTTCGCTACTCATCCGGCCAATGAGTTATTTAATTTAAGCCTTTCACTGGAAACTATTTTTGACAAAGGCAAAGTGAATGAAGTCCAGGAAAAATTATCGGTTGCTAAAACAGATAAGCAACGAATAAAAGCGGTGGAGCAATTTTTACTCACACAACTGAGGGAAATCGATACGGATAAACTTATTGTCGAGGCAGTTAAAATTATTTACCAATCCAAGGGAACCATTCAGATCAAGGAATTGATCGAAAAATTGTTGATCAGCCAAAGCCCGTTCGAAAAGCGGTTTCGCAGAGTGGTGGGAACAACGGCTAAAAAATTTGCTTCCATTGTCCGATTTAATTCGGTTATTGAAAATATCAGCGAACCCAAAACCCTCACAGAGATTTGCTACCAATACCATTTCTTTGACCAGGCTCACTTTATCAAAGACTTCAGGCAATATACTGGTGATACGCCGGAGAACTTTAAGCGCTTCTTGTAGAAAAACGATTTTTTACAATTAAAAGGATTTTTGAGCTTGCACTTTTGTAGCGTATCCATAAAGCAATGGCATCAATTAATTTTAAGGTAAAAGCACGAAAATAAATGTTTACACTCGAACAAATCAAAGCAGCGCATGGCAAAGTAAAGTCCGGTGCAGACTTCCCGGCCTACATTAAAGAAATCAAATCGATGGGGGTCACTCATTATGAAACTTATGTAACGGACGGACATATTGACTATCACGGAGATAATAATTATACCGTAAAAATTCCTGCCAAATATGCCGCCTTGGAAATAGCTGCCATTGCAAGCAGAGATGCCTTTAAGGAGGAGTTATTAGTCCATCAGCAGGGCAAGACTGATTTTCTGACGTTCATTACAAATTGTGCAACCTACGGTGTTGAAAAATGGGCGATCAGCATGGACAAAATGACCTGTACCTATTATGACAAAGCAGGAAATGAAATGCTAGTGGAAGGAATACCGCAATAATAAACCTCCTGATAATCTTCTTTTTGAAACGTCATGACCATCTTCGTCCGTAGCGGGCACCGTCCGGTTCGTGGTGTTTACTTATACCCCTAAAATCACTAGGTTTGCAGCATGCAGCCACGTGTATTAATCACGGACGATGTCCACCCTTATCTGATCGAAGGATTATCTGCATTGGGTTATGCGGTTGAATACCAACCGCTGATCTCGTTTGAAGATACCATGCAGCAAATAACTCCTTATGTGGGACTGGTAGTCAACAGTAAGATCCGGGTTGATGACTTATTGCTTGATCAGGCACCTCATCTTATCTGGGTGGGTAGGCTCGGCTCCGGATTGGATATCTTCGATCTGCCCGCTTGTGCCCGCCGGGGTGTGGCCGTAATTAATTCCCCGGAAGGAAATGCCAATGCCGTTGCCGAACAAGCTCTGGGCATGTTGCTGGCGCTGCAGAATAATTTACTTAGGGCAGACCGGGAGGTACGGCAGTTCACCTGGCAGCGTGAAGCCAACCGGGGCGTGGAGCTAGCGGGTAAACGCATCGGAATTTATGGGTTTGGCAATAATGGAAGTCAGTTCGCCCGCAAATTAGCAGGAATGGAGATGGAGGTCTGGGCCTACGATAAATACAAGACCGATTACCTGGATGACTTCCCTTATGTTACTGAAAAGCAAGGCGAGGATCTTTTCGAATGCGATGTCATCAGTTTGCATCTGCCACTTACCGATGAGACACACCATCTCGTGAACCGGTCTTTTCTGGATCAATGCCGGCCGGGGGCCATCCTCATCAACACTTCCCGCGGCAGCATCGTCAACACAGCAGACCTGGTGGAGGCATTGGAGTCAGGGCGGTTGAAGGGGGCATGTCTGGATGTCTTTGAAAACGAAAAACCGGCGACCATGACGGCGCAAGAGCTAGCTGTCTATAGCAGGCTGTATGCACTGGACCAGGTAGTCCTATCACCGCACATTGCTGGCTGGACCAGGGAATCCAAATACAAAATTGCCCAGGTCCTGGTTGACAAAATCAGGCAAGGGCTTCAAAATCGTACCTTCATACGTTAAATGATAGTAGAGCATGTGCGATAAGAAGCCGTGATCTACTACTTTTACGGTCGGAAAAGATGGTTCCGGTGGTGATGCCACGACGCAGAAACTAAGAACACATGAATGCCAAATCCATGCAGCGAATTCTTTACATCCTGGGAATTGTATTTGCTTGCGCAGTTTCAGGCTGGACGCAAACCTCCCTGGAAGGAAAAGTGACTGACCAGGAGACCGGAGAAGCGCTGATCGGCTGTAACATCGCCCTGTACCGTAATGGCGTGCTGGTCACTGGTACGGATACCGATATTGACGGTAACTACACCCTGTCCAACATCGACCCGGGGACCTACGACGTGGAAGTTAGTTACGTAGGTTATCAGACCCAGCGGCAGACGGGCGTAGTGGTCTTTTCCGGGAAGTCCAATAAACTGGATATTGGTATCAGTCAGGGCCTGGTATTGGATCAGGTGGTCGTCATTGAATACAAAGTCCCTTTGATCGAGCAGGACAATACCACTTCAGGCGGTATCGTCACAGCGGAGAAGATCCGCAACCTACCCATGAAAAACATCAATCAGTTGGCCGCCACCGCAGCGGGAATCTCCTCCATCGACGGAGGGGCCATCGCCGTACGCGGCTCTAGAACCAATGCTACGGATTATTACATCGACGGCATCCGGGTGACGGGCAGTCTGCTGCCTCAGACAGAAATCGATCAGCTACAGGTCATTACCGGAGGGATCGAAGCAAAATACGGTGATGTGACCGGAGGGATCATTGCCATCACCACCAAAGGACCTTCCAATCAGTTTAGCGGAGGACTGGAAGTGGAGAGCAGTCAGTACCTGGATCCTTACGGGTACAATCTGGTCAACATGAACCTTAGCGGACCCATTCTCAGGAAAAAAAGCGGACAGTCCATCCTGGGTTACCGCCTGGCCGGTCAATACCGGGGAAGGAAGGTGGATGACCCTCCGGCCTATGGGGTATACCGGGTGGATCCGGACCGGATCCGGTCGCTGGAAGAAAACCCCCTGTCCTCCTACGAAGGCATTACGGTCTCCAGCGGTGAACTGCTTCAGAACGACGATGCGAAGTTACTTAAGGCTATCCCGAATGAAGGTTCGGAGCGACTGGACCTGACGGGTAAGATTGATGCGCAGATCAGTCGCAACATCGATGTGACTTTGTCCGGGAATTACAACACATCAAAAAATCAATTTACCCCGGGTGGATGGGGACTCCTCGATTACGAGAATAACCCCTTCTTTTACAGCTCCGGCTACAGGGCAAATTTCCGGCTGCGACATCGCCTCGGCCGCCAGTCGCTGGATGACAATCATCCTCAGCAGGGTTTTATCCGCAATGCTTCCTACACCTTTCAGCTCGGGTATGAGAAATCCTTCACCCACGACGAGGATCAACGCCATAAAAACAACCTCTTTCGCTATGGATACATCGGCTCTTACGATGTGAACTGGATCCCGGTGGAAGGTGAATCACCCTATTCACGTGGTCCGTTGCCCGGCATAGCTCATGCCGGATACCTGCAGGTTTTGGAAGGCTATACCCCTGGCAGCTATAACCCGGTCCTGGCGAATTACAACCTCAATACCAGTCCATCCAGCATCGAAGGGTATAATGCGTACAATGGCTTCTGGTCCAGTAACTACAACAGTATCTGGCGAATCCACAGCAATGTAGGCGCGGTGTACAACCGGGTTTCGAAATCTGAAAACGATACTTATACGTTAAATCTGGGTACCTCTTTTGACCTGTTTCCTGGCGGATCGGACAAAGGCCGCCACAACATCCAGTTTGGTCTGGTCTATGAGCAACGGTTGAATCGTTCCTGGGCGGTGGCGCCGTTTGGATTATGGACGATCGCCCGTCTGCAGGCGAATAATCAGATCATCGGGGTTGATACCACTTCGGTGATCGGAACCTTTAAAGGAGTATTCAGCGACCTTTCCTATGAGCAATTCCAGACCCTGGTCGATGAGGATCCCAACTTGCTATTTTATAAAAAAGTCCGTGACCTGACCGGGCAATCCGTTCACGATTACGTGAATGTCGATGCCCTCAATCCTGACGATCTGAGTCTGGATATGTTCTCGGTACAGGAGCTGACGGATCAGGGCGTGATTGACTATTTTGGATACGATTATCTGGGCAATAAGATCGGGAATAATGTCACTTTCAATGATTTCTTCACCAGTGTGTATCCGGATGGCAGACGCCAGTTTCTGGTAGCTCCCAATCAACCTATCTATGGGGCATTTTACCTGCAGGATAAATTTACTTACCGGGACATCATCTTCCGGGTTGGTCTTCGGGTAGACCGGTATGATGCCAATACCAAGGTACTCAAAGATCCTTTTTCGCTGTATGAGATCATGAATGCGTCCGACTTCTATGCCAGCACGGGCCAGGCTCGCCCGGCACCGGTTGAGGATGACTTCAAGGTCTATGTGGATGGAGACAACTCAAACAAGGTCGTCGCTTTTCGCCGGGATGAACAATGGTATTATCCCAATGGTACGGCGGCAAACGATGGGAACCTCATCTTCGGTGGAGAGATCGTCCATCCCAAATACGTGGATCCCGAAGCGGACATCAAGAGCCGTGATTTTGACCCAAATACTTCCTTTACCGATTATACCCCCCAGGTCAACTGGATGCCTCGATTGGCTTTTTCCTTTCCCATCAGCGACGTTGCTAACTTTTTTGCTCACTATGACATCCTGGTGCAGAGACCTCCTTCCAATACATTGACCACTGCCCTGGATTATTATTATTTCGAAGACGCCGGTCGTACCCCTTCCAATAACCCGGCTCTGCGTCCGGAGCGCACCATAGATTACGAAGTCGGATTTCAACAGAAGTTGAGCCAATCATCTGCTCTGAAGATCTCCGTGTATTATAAGGAATTGCGGGACATGATCCAGACACGGACCTATTTGTATATTCCTGCTCCTGTGAATACTTACACGGGATATGGCAACCTGGATTTTGGTACGGTGAAAGGCTTCAGCTTCCAGTATGATCTGCGACGTACCGCTAATCTGGAAATGACGGCCAATTACACCCTGCAGTTTGCCGACGGTACCGGTTCCAATGCCAACTCACAGCGCGGGCTGACCACGCGGGGCAATATCCGGACCTTGCTGCCACTGTCTTTTGATGAGCGGCACCGATTTGTGACGACACTGGATTACCGCTATGGATCCGGGAAATTATACAATGGTCCCATCTGGTTTGGTGCCGATGTGCTGGCCAATTTTGGCGTGAACCTGACGGCTACCGCTGTCAGCGGCCGTCCCTATACCAAACTGACGCGTGCACAGCCTTTTGGCGGAACCGGCTACCAGGGTGCAATCAACGGAGCGCGGCTGCCCTGGAATTATACTTTCGACATGCGCGTGGATAAAAGTTTCTTGCTGGGCAAAGAAAACAGCAAGCGGCCCACTTATCTCAATGTCTATTTCCGGGTGGAGAATTTACTGGATACACGCAATGTCATCGGGGTATATCCGGTGACCGGATCACCGGATGACGATGGTTATCTGACCTCTTCGGATGGCAAATCCGCGCTAAATACCATCTCAACCAGCGGCCGTGATGTCGATGCTTACCTGGCTAGCTATCAGTGGGCGTTATTAAATCCGGATCTCTATTCATTACCACGTCGCATGTATCTCGGCGCCATTTTAGAATTCTAAGCTATGAACATCCTTCGCCATACAACCATCTTTCTCTTTCTTGCCTTTTGTGCCCAGCCTGTGTTGGCGCACCGGCCGGATATCGGTACAGGCAAGGTGGCTCCCAGCTCTGAAGTGCTGGAGCTCCGTGAAGACTGTGCTCCTTCCCGGTCCAGCATTGATATGGACATCAATAATGTGCGGGCTCGCTTATTGGGAGGTGGAGATGTGTGGTGGGACCTTACCGAAGGTAAGTACATCGTACCCAAAGTTGATCCGGCTTCCGGGCTACCGGAAGTATCTTCCATCTTTGCCGGAGCAGTATGGCTGGGCGGCTATGACCCGGTTGGTAATCTCAAATTAGCTGCTCAAACCTACCGTACCGGAAGTACTAACGACTTTTGGCCGGGACCTCTCGATCCTGTACTTGGCTCGGTAGACTTCGAAACCTGTGCCAATTGGGACCGTCATTTTGAGGTTTCCGGGGCCAATATTGCCAGACACATCGCAAATTACAATAAGGCCATTCAGGCGGGAGAAGATTACGATTGCGAGTCCATACCGGAAGACATCCTGGAATGGCCGGCACGCGGCAATCCATATTTTGCGGAACTGGTTGGCTTTGAATTGCCCAATACCACGCAGGGTCTCGCCTCCTTCTACGACCGTAATGGTAATGGATTGTACGATCCTTGCGATGGCGATTATCCGGTGATCGACATCATAGGCTGCCATGCGCCTCAATATCCGGATCAGATGATCTTCTGGATTTATAACGATGCAGGAGGTATCCATACCCAGACGCAGGGCAAGCCCATTCAGATGGAAGTGCAGGTCCAGGCGTTTGCTTATTCGACCAACGATGAGATCAATGACATGACCTTCCAGCATTACAAGCTGATCAACCGGGCTACCAGTACCATCGACAGTACCTTCTTTGCCATGTGGGTGGACCCCGATTTGGGTTGCTATACCGATGACTACATCGGATGTGATACCTCCCGCAGTATGGCCTATGTCTACAATGAAGACGCGGTGGATGGCGAGACCGGCTGTTCCTGTCCCCAGGGGGTCAACACGTATTGTGATGCCATTCCCATCCTCGGCGTAGATTATTTCCGCGGCCCGCATGATGAAAACGGCAATGAAATCGGCATGTCCTCTTTCACTTATTACAACAACCAGGCGGTAGGTAACTGGCCAAATGCCCAGACCGACCCACAGGTTGCACAGGAATATTACAATTATTTGTCCGGCTCCTGGAAAGATGGCACCCCGTTCACCTACGGCGGTTCGGCCTTCCAGGTCGGCGGTACACCCATCGACTATGCATTCACTGAAGCTCCGAATAATTCTGCCGGCTGGTCCATGTGTACGGCAAACCTGGATTACGGAGACCGCCGGACCATCCAGGCTTCCGGGCCATTTCGCCTGGATCCCGGAGCCGTCAATGAGTTGATCATTGGAGTTGTGTGGGTACCGGACCTCAATTATCCTTGCCCGGACATCGACCGGCTGTTATCTGCAGATGATATCGCCCAGGCATTATTTGACAACTGCTTTGATATAACCGACGGGCCAGATGCGCCGGATATGGATATCATTGAACTGGACCAGGAGCTGGTGCTGGTTTTGACAAACGACACCATCAATTCCAACAATGCATTTGAAGCTTACCATGAAAAGGACTTGCAAGCTCCGGCCGGGATAGATGATAGTTTGTATTTCTTCGAGGGATATAAGATCTATCAGCTCCAGAGTTCGGATGTTTCTGTCGGCGAACTGGACAATTTTGACAAAGCGCGTCTGATCTACCAGGTTGACCTGATGAATAATGTCCGCAGTGTATACAACTGGAAGTCATTGGCTAATCCGAATTCGAGTGAACCGATCTGGGTTCCGGAATTGCAGGTTGAGGGTCAGGATAAAGGCATTCGACATTCATTTAAGGTAACGGAAGATCAATTTGCCACCGACGACCGGACATTACTCAACCATAAGAAATATTATTTCACGGTAGTTGCCTATGCTTATAATAATTACCGGGATTTTGACCCTAAAGATGTGGTGGGTCAACGCCGGCCTTACCTGGAAGGCCGTAGGAATATTCAGAAATACGAGGGAATTCCCCGCCCCATTACTTACCAGAACCTGCAATCCTCCTATGGTGATGGCGCACAGATTACCCGTTTGGACGGATTAGGAGTCGGAAACAACTTCCTGGACATTACCTCCGATACCCGTGCGGCTATCTTGAACGGCAGTTTTGACGGAACCATAACCTATGAACCGGGACGTGGACCGTTAAAATTGCTGGTGTATAATCCGCTGGATGTCAAAGACGGCACCTTCCTGTTGCGTTTTATCGACAACAACATGAATGATAAAGTGCTGGGCCCCGATGCACGTTGGGTGCTCTCCAATATAGAAACACCGGATAAACCGATCATGTCTGAGACTTCCCTCAGCCGGCTGAATGAACAGATCATTGCGAATTATGGATTTTCCATACAAATAGGTCAGACACCGGATGTCGGAAGCCTTACGGATGCCTCCAATGGAGCCATCGGTATTGAGGTAAGCTATGCGGATCCAAATGAAGCCTGGTTCAGTTTTATCCCGGATGGCAACGGCGTTTTCCATTATGTAAAGACCCTTAGTGGTGAGCCGGATTATCCATACGACCCCGACCGGGCATTATCTACCATGGGCGGAGGGGTAATGGTGCCTTTCTTCCTGACGGATTATCGCAGGCTGGCCACGGACATTCCGTATATTTCACCTTGCTGGCAGGATGCCCAACAGAGCTTTAATATTGTAAAAGACCGGACAAGCTTGTCTCAGTTAAATAACGTGGACATCGTTTTGACTCCGGATAAATCCCTTTGGAGCCGTTGTGTGGTCGTGGAGACGGCTTCTCCATACTTTAATGGCCTGGGTAATACCATAGGTAATGCGCGCAATTTTGATCTCCGGCAAAGCCCCTCGGTTAGTAAGGACGACAAAGATGGTGACGGCCTGGCTGATCCTGACGGCGATGGTGTAGGCATGGGCTGGTTTCCCGGCTATGTGATCGACGTGGAGTCCGGCAAGCGGCTGAATGTGTTTTTTGGGGAAAACTCCTATTACGACGGCAGGTATTTCCCGGATGATTTTGACAATGGAAAGCCCACTGGCGGTGATATGATGTGGAATCCAACCAGCCAGGTGTTCCTGGACAATGGTGCCGCAGTCACCTTATTCAACTACGTAGCAGGCGGTCAACATTATCTCTATGTGACCAACACTGAGTACGATGGCTGCGCCGATCTCAGGACTCGATTTGCCGCCGGTATAACCGATCTGAAGAAAGTACCCGGGTTGACGACGGTCACCTGGGCGGGAATACCACTGGTCCGCAGCGGACAATCGCTGAAATCATTGGCAGAGGGGTTGATCCCGACGGAAACGACCATTAAAATCCGTGTTGATGATCCGTATCAGGTAGCGGAAGGTACTGGCGCCAATAGTGGGCATCCGGCCTATATGTTTTCCTTTACCAATGTGGAAGCCACCCAGTTGGAGCAGGCCAGCATACCGGCAGCTCTGCGGTCCATCAATGTAGTACCCAATCCTTATTACGGTTATTCGCCGTACGAGACTTCTCAGTTTTCGACCACCGTAAAAATTACCAACCTGCCGGCCGATTGTACCGTGACGATATATAGCCTCGACGGCAAATTTATCCGGCAATACAAGCGCAATGAATCCAGAACTCCGGTAGAAGGCCGCTCCAATCCGGCCTTGTTGAACAATCAGATCGTACCGGACCTGGAATGGGATATCAAGAACAGCAAAGGAATACCGGTGGCCAGCGGAGTATACCTCATCCATGTGGATGCTCCCGGCTTAGGATCCAGGGTGCTAAAGTGGTTTGGCGTACAACGTAAATTTGATCCTACTGGCTTATGACACGTATATACCTTATTGGATTGATCCTCATGGGAATACTGGCCGCGCCATCAGGCCGGGCAGGGAATCCTGACCGGCAGGGAGAAGCCGGAGCCTATGAATTAACACTTAATCCCTGGGCCCGGAGTGCGGGATTGCATTCGTTGACCACGGCGTGTATCCAGGGAGCTGAAGCCATGCGACTGAATGTCGCAGGTATGACCCGTATTCATCAGACCGAGGTCCTCCTCGGGCATACGATCTACCTCAAGGGTAGTGATGTTCGGCTGAATGCTCTGGGATTTGTTCAGAAAGTAGGCAAGAATGGCGCCTTTGGCATCAGCCTGATGTCTTTAAATCTTGGAGATATTGTGGAGACTTCCGTACAGCAACCGGAAGGGACCGGTGCCACATTTTCACCGAACTTTTTCCATCTGGGTATGGCTTATGCCCACACATTTGAAAACAAGGTATCCGTAGGAATTTTATTTCGTGGAATTTCAGAATCAACGGCAAATCTGAGCGCATTTGGCTTTGCCCTGGATGCCGGTGTTCAGTACGTAACCGGCCCTCAGGATAATTTTAAATTCGGTATCTCCCTGCGCAATATCGGATCGCCAATGCGGTTTGGCGGAGAAGGACTGTCCATTCAGGAAACGAATCCGGACGGTACCTTGCAATACAACCTGACCTACGACCAGCGGTCGGCTTCCTTTGAATTGCCATCCATGTTGAATATCGGCATGTCTTACGACCTGTATGCCGGGGATGATCATCGGTTTACGCTGATTGGAAATTTTACCTCCAATTCATTTTCACGGGACAACCTGGGTGGTGGAATGGAATATTGTTTTAAAGACTTGTTCTTTATCCGGGGTGCCTACAAATATGAGCTGGGGACGAACAGCGAATCGGTGGATCACAGCGTCTATACCGGGTTGAGTGCAGGGATGGGATTTGAAGTCCCGTTGAAAAAAGGCAGTGATTATAAGCTGGGTATCGACTACGGATACCGCGCTACCAATCCCTTCCAGGGATCACATAGCATTGCTTTTCGAATCAGCATTTAACCTTGGATTAGCAGACTTCTAACTGGTATTTCTGTTCCGGCCAGGTTTTCGTGGATGCATGCCCAGGCAGAGCAAACCGGCACCGAAAACACCATAGTTGACAAACGAGCCATTTTTTAATACATTTGTCCTTTGATAAGGACAAGAACGTTTCAGTTGCGGCTCGAAGCGTTCTTGTCTTTTTAGTCAAAGGAATAACCAATACATATCCATTAGCTCGTATTAACCTAAATATATTTTTATGTCAGTGACGTATTTGACACAAGAAGGATATGACAAAGTCCGGCTGGAATTAGATGAGTTAAAAACCAACGGTCGCCAGGAAGCTGCGCGGGCAATTGCCGAAGCCAGGGAGAAAGGAGATTTATCAGAGAATGCAGAATACGATGCTGCAAAAGATGCGCAGGGTATGTTGGAATTGCGCATCAATGAGCTGGAAAAGGTCATGGCGACTGCACGGATCATTGACGAAAGCCAGATTGACACTTCCAAAGTGGTGCTGCTTTCGGCCGTTAAGATCAAGAATATGAAAACCAAAAAGGAAGTCCAGTATAAATTGGTTTCCGAAACGGAAGCGAACCTGAAAGAGGGAAAAATTTCAGCTACCTCGCCGATTGGCCAGGGGTTGCTGGGCAAAGCTGTCGGAGATGTCGCTGAGGTTCAGACGCCAGCCGGGCTGATGCAATTTCAAATCCTGGAGATCTCCGTCTGATGGCAAGTATCTTTTCAAAAATTGTAGCCGGTGAAATACCCTGTCACCGCATCGCCGAATCGGATGATTTCCTGGCTTTCCTGGATATTCAGCCGGTCCAGACAGGTCACACCCTGGTCATCCCTAAAAAAGAGATCGATTATTTGTTTGATCTCGAAGACGAGCACCTCGCTGCACTCATGCAGTTCGCTAAAAAAGTGGCTCAGGGGTTACGCAAATCCGTTCCCTGCAATCGCATCGGGGTTACGGTTATTGGTTTGGAAGTACCCCATGCCCATGTTCACCTGATCCCCATCAATTCGCTCTCGGATATGGACTTTACCCGCCCCAAGAAGAACGTGAGTCATGATGAACTGGCTCATCTGGCTGAACATATCCGATCATTTTTGGATAAATAGAATCGGTTAGATTTCTTTCCGGTGCAGCGTTCGGTAAGCGATCAATGCACTGATCAGCATGAATACCGAACCTAGAAAGAAAGGTAATCCTGGGACGTGAAATGGTGCATTTGCACTGGTCGCATAGGTAAATAAGCCAGTCATCAGGGGTGGTCCGATGATTGAAGTCACACTGATCAGGCTGGTTAGGGCACCTTGTAATTCACCCTGAGCATTGGGTGGTACCTGACTGGTAATGATGGACTGCAATGCGGGTCCGGCAATACCTCCCAGGCAGTAGGGTAGTAAAAATGCGTACATCATCCAACTCTTGAACGCAAAGCCAAAAAGTGCCAGTCCCAGCGCATAGAGTAACAAACCCACGTAAGAACTCCTGGTATCTCCCAGCACCGGATTGATGACCCGGATCAACCCGCCTTGCACGGCGCCGACCAGTAAACCTACCAGGGCAAGGGATAAGCCGACCATGCCTTCTGACCAGCTAAACCGGTACATGGTGTAATAACTCCAGTTGCTTTGTACGGCATGCGCTCCGATGTAAACCAGGGCAAACGAGATAAATAACCCGCTAATGGATGGATACTTCCGCAAGTGGGCGATAGCTCCGAATGGATTTGCCCTTTTCCAGTCAAAGTCCCGGCGGTTTTCCTTGCCTAATGATTCCGGTAATACAAAATAGCCGTACATCCAGTTAATGAGCGTCAAGCCTGCGGCGGCAAAGAAGGGTACGCGGGTCCCCAGTTCGCCCAACCAACCTCCCAATGCCGGGCCCAGGATAAAACCCAGTCCGAAAGCGGCTCCGATCATACCGAAATTATTGGCCCTGTTTTCTTTGGTGCTGATGTCTGCGATGTAGGCGGCTGCCGTCGTAAAGCTGGCTCCGGTGATGCCGGCCAATGTGCGTCCTACGAACAACCAATAGAAACTGGGTGCAAACCCTAAAATCAGATAATCCAGAAAGAAGCCGAATAAAGAGATCAGTAAAACCGGTCGGCGACCGTATTTGTCACTCAGATTGCCCAAAATAGGGGCAAAAATGAATTGCATGACAGCGTACATAGCGGTGAGCATGCCACCGTACCGGCTGGCTTCATTGACCGGGATATCCAGCATTGAAGAGATCAGGGAGGGCAATACAGGAATGATAATGCCAAATCCGATCACATCTATCAGGAGTGTAACGAAGATGAAGCCGATAGCAGCCTTGCGGTTTTTCATAGCCAGGACAAATCTACAGTATAAGGAATAACGAATGTAGATGAAGATGCAAAGGTAACATTGGATGCTGAATCCGGGGCATTTCGTTTCCTGTTACATGAGTCGATCCGGATTATCCTTGATAAACTGTCCCCATCCAGAGCCTTTCGCACCCCGTTTAATTGGACTGTTTTGCTTGAAGTGGTGGCAAACGGCGGTGGCTAGAGCGTCGGATGCATCAAGCTTCTGGGACTCAAGATTTACCGTCAGCAGATGCTCCAGCATGGCTGCTACCTGTTCTTTGGTTGCATTTCCATTTCCGGTAACCGATTGTTTGATCATTTTCGGAGAATACTCTTCGATGTGCAGACCCATGGTGATGGCTGCCGCTATCGATACGCCCTGTGCACGTCCCAGTTTTAACATGGACTGAACGTTCTTTCCAAAAAAAGGAGACTCGATGGCCATGATCTCCGGCCGGAAACATTCGATGACATCCTGAAGCTGGAGATAGATTTCCTTAAGCTTGGTTTGATGATCTTTCCATTTGGTCAGGCTGATGACGCCCATCTGGATCAGCTGGAGATGATCGCCCCAGGTGTCAAGCACTGCATAACCCAGAATGTTGGTTCCGGGATCCACCCCGAGGATGCGCCGACGTTCCGGATTTTGTTTCATACATGCAAGATAGAACAATCGGAATAGTTATTGCATTA
>Ga0116163_1001426_pt1 | contig 14819 bp, 15 predicted proteins | sample AD_UKC107_MetaG_FD_89889 | JGI IMG/M metagenome (GOLD analysis project Ga0116163, IMG submission 89889) | Active sludge microbial communities of municipal wastewater-treating anaerobic digesters from Hong Kong - AD_UKC107_MetaG | ecosystem: Engineered > Bioreactor > Anaerobic > Digestate...
AATTAGTCAGTATCTTACGAATCACCAAACAAATGAGTATATTTGTTCGTCAACCCCAATTTATGATACGAGAATAGCTCAATCAGTTTGACTTTTTTGTCCAAGTAATAGGGGTCTGGTACATTTGCGGTATGAATAAATAAAGCCCAAAATATAGAGCATACAAACAGTATCCCTTAAAATTCAAAATAAGAAACAAAATAAAAAGCATACTGGGTAAAGCCCTATCGTTAATCACATTCTCCATACTTCTTTTTAATCTATAATGAAAAATCCCGATGGAGATTAATCCTATTATTCCAAAGTAAAAAATCATTCTACTAAAACCCGCATCAACTTCCATATAATTACTGTCACTAGTGTCGCCATCAAAACGGCCATCACCTATTATCCATGTTTTTGGATTTTTAGGAACTATACTGTAAGAATCAAATAATGCATTAGACGAACCAGTTTCAACAGTACCATCTTCGAAATAAGAATAAAATATCTCAAATGCGAATCTTAGTTGCTGATCCATTTCATCGTTTATTGTAATTCTTGAAACGAAGAAAAGAGCTACAACTAAAGGAATAATATATTTTATACTAGCTAATATTGTCGATTTTTTTGCAGTGATAACTAAATATACAGCGGCAACAGCAAACCCAGCAAGTGTTGTTCTGGATAAAGCGTTTCCTATCGTAAAAAGCAGAAGCAAGCTAACAGCATAGTATAATCTGTATTTTTTTTCACGTCGAAACATATAAGCAGAAATAACAACCGCCGCACAATTAACCATTCCAGCAGTAGCATACTGACTTCCAAATCCCGTTATACGAAAACTCATGTCTCCGGCTCTATCTAAAGATAACGGTTGTAATTCAGCTGTTAACAAACTCAACATTACATCCTTTAAGGATGGGAAAAGGAAAAACAATAGAGTCAGGATTAATTGAATATTGACCGCAGAAATGAAATAGAACGATATGTTCTCGACTGTTACTTCTTTCTCGCCTTTTTTTACTAAATAAATAAGTAAAGTACAAGAAGAAAAAATGAATAAAACAGTTAGTGGATATAAGACAAAAACAAGGTCACTTGTCCCGTTAACCAAAATAGCAATAATTGCTAAAACCGACACCAACAGTAATGATGCTAATATATTGTTATTTTTCCCCACTATTCTAACAAGACCATGATTTAGGAACAGTGGTGTTCCTATAACGCCCAATAAAACTCTGGTTGTTACATACGGAAAAAAAACAAATTTCAACGGATATATAACAACAAAGAAGAAAATTGAAAGAATAATGGTTCTAAATAACGATTTGCCACACATCATGTACACTCTTATTATATGAAGACTAGCTTCTAAGTACCATTCTTTTTATACCAGAAAGAAAGTATTTTGGGTCTTTGATATGGAGTATGGATTTCATCGCATCAAAATAATTATGCTCTTTTGATTGTTTTAAGCATAGCAAATACCAATATTTGTCTATTATTAGTTGCAACCCTTTCTTGTACTCCAATTTCTCTTGAATTGAAAACTCATTGTTAAATCTACCATATATATCATAAAGCTCTTTTGCCTCCCGATCCGTATTGTTAGATAAATTTGAACTATGAACTCTATATTTTGTTAGATACTCCTTAATATGGTAGACCTTGGCAACGCGAGACATCCTTGTAAATAAATCGAAATCAGCGATTATATTATAATCTTTATTTATCTCAATATTATTACTAAGAACGATTGAGCGACGTATCATGGTGTCGGAAACCCCTAGGTCATAATTCTCTAAGATATCTTTGGTTGTTTTATAGCCACCTTCACTAGTCTTCCTTTCGAGATTCAGAACTCCAAAGTAAACATAATCTGAATAAACTATGCCGACCTCTTTGTCTCTTTCCATGATAGATATTTGTCTTTCAAGTTTTTCCGGTAGCCACAAATCGTCAGAATCAATAAAACAGACATAATCTCCGGTCACCATTTTAAACGCATCATGCCGACCGTGCCCTAACGAAACCGTAGTATCATTCTTAAAATATTTAAACCTAGGGTCCTTATGTGACAAAAAAATTTCTGCTGAGCGATCTGTTGAATTATTATCAAATAGAAGATACTCCCAGTCGGTATATGTTTGGGATAAAACCGACTGGATAGTCTCTTCCAGGTATTTTTCACCATTATAACAATTGGTAATAATTGATACCATATTTGACTCCTTTCTTTATACTTTACTAATATATTCTTTCAGACTCATCAGATGAGTGTCTTTCTCCGAGATAATCAAGTTCTGTTCTCCGCCTATCAACTCCATAGGCCACTCAATAGCAAGGTCTGGATCGTTATACATAATACCAGAATCTCCCTCGCCATAGAAAACCTCACCGCATTTATAGCTAACTACAGAATCATCAATTACGAGATATCCATGTCCAAAAAACTGAGGAATATATAGCTCCACCTGATTATCACCGGTCAAATGGAATCCTCTCCACTGACCAAAAGTGGGAGAATCGGGACGGAGGTCTGCAATCACATCATACACATGACCACTGATACAACGAACAAGCTTTGCTTGCTGCTTCACCAACTGGAAGTGCATAGCGCGAATAACACCTCGTTTGGAAATGGTGTAGAACACCTCTTTCAATTCATGCTCAACGCCATTGGCCTTGAACATATCAATGTTGTAGTCCTTTACGAACCCACCTCGTTCATCCGTTGCGTAGAACGGCTGAATCTTATATGCACCTTTGAGGTCAAGTTCCTCAAAACTAAACTTCGTAATCATTGCTCAATTGTTTTTAACCAGTCCATCGTCATCTTGGTTCCCTCTCCAAAAGGAACTTCAATCTCAAATCCACAATCCGTCTTAATGGCATCAATGCTGAAAGTGCTCAACGGCATATTAGTACCGGTGAATGGCACATCACCAAACAACGGCTTAGCCTCTGGACCGCAAGCTGTAACCATTTCAAGAATGAACTCCTTTAAAGGTCTTGCACTGCCACTACCAATCATGTACTCACAGAAGGGCTTACCTTTTTCAGCAACCAGGTAGAAAGCCTTAGCCACATCACTTACATACACAAAGTCATAATTCTGAGTGGCGGCTGTGAATTGGAGCGGTTCGCCATTGATGATCTTACGAAGAGTGGTATTCACAAAGCGAGGTGAGAACTCACCTACTCCATATGCGTTTGTAATCATAGGCCAGAGCAGGTCAATACCAATGTTGGCAGCAACACTCTTACACATGCAATGGGCAATGTGCTTACCCATTCCGTAGATGTAACCCATTCCTGGATGACTGCCCTGAGAATGAATTGCTGCCTCTACTTCATACTCCATGATACTACCAGCACATACAAAACGTGAACAACCCAACTCTTTAGCAGCCTTTAGGCACTCTACAGTATTTAGAGCGTTCTGCATCTGGAGGTTATAATCCACACGTGCCGGACCTGCGGAACCTGCCCAGGCAAAATGAATAAACGTGTCATACTCACCCTGCGGAATCATTTCCAGCATGGCTTTGACATTTGTGATGTCACATTGTTTGTAAATGAGGTTTTTATGCTCTTTCAGTCTGCGAGCCTCAGGCCCCATATCCAGGGCAAGTACTTTCTTACCGTTATTTAGGAAGTGCTGTACGGTATAGCTACCTACAAATCCGTCAGCACCGGTGATGATTACTTTCTCCATAATTATCCAATGAATTTATTTATTTCGTCCACACAAATCTTATATACATCCTCATTCTTGTAACGCTTATACCAGTCAGAAGTCAAAATGGCCGTCTGAGTAGCATCCAAACGAGGTCTCCAGCCCAAACGGGTCTTTGCTTTGGTGATATCAAGCATCAACAAGTTAGCTTCGTGCAAAGCGTTAGGATCAGATACATCCTTCAACTCTCCATAACCGAAGTTCTTAATCATAGCCGTAGCCACTTCCCATACGGTCAACACGCTCTCCTGTTCCGGTCCAAAGTTCCAGCCCTCGGAATATTCCGTAGGATGCTCCCACATTTTCTGAGCAAGAAGCATATAACCACTCAGAGGTTCCAAAACATGCTCCCAAGGACGGACAGCCTTCGGACTGCGGATGTCAATGGGCTTACCAGCCTCCAAAGCACGAATACAGTCAGGAATAATACGATCTTTAGCCCAGTCGCCACCACCTATTACATTACCAGCACGCACACTGGCAAGGCTGACATGGTGTTTCTTGCCATAATCCTCTGGATTGAAGAAACTCCTTCGCCAGCTTTGGATGGCAATCTCACAAGCACCTTTGCTGGAGCTATAGGGGTCGTAACCGCCAAACGGATCATCTTCTTTGTAGCCTCGCAACTGCTCCTTGTTATCATAGCATTTATCGGTGGTAATCATCACACCCACCTTCACACTATCAGTAGCACGGATGGCTTCCATAATGTTGATGGTGCCCATCACATTGGTTTGGTAGGTCTCAACGGGAATCTCGTAACTGAGGCGCACCAAGGGCTGTGCAGCAAGATGGAAGACTATCTCCGGCTGGTACTGCTTGAAGATTTCCTTCATCTTCTCTCCGTCACGAATGTCTGCACGTATGTCAGCCTTGATCTTCTTTCCGATGCCGGAGAGAACGAAGTTGTCTTTCTCGCTATAGGGTTCAAGACCTACGCCAACTACCTCTGCACCCAGTTCGTGGAGCCAGATGCTAAGCCAGGAGCCTTTGAAACCGGTGTGACCGGTTACAAGGACTTTTTTCCCTTTATAAAAGTTGTTGAATATATCTATCATATAATTAATACTTTGGTATCTCCCTCTCCCACTTCTTCCAAGGGGCTGTGCCGTTAGCTAGCAGGCCTTCAAGCAGGTTTTTCTCACGGATGTTATCCATGCACTGCCAGAAACCTTCATGGATATAAGACATCAGTTCTCCCTCTGCAGCAAGGCGCTCCAGTGGTTCACGCTCGAAGGGTTGTGAATCACCATCAATGTAGTCAAACACAGAAGGCTCAAGCACCATATAGCCTGCATTAATGGGAGCACCATCCATGGAATTCTTCTCACGGAAAGCACGTACATTCATATCCTTAGTAATGTCCAGTACCCCCTTTTCTTGCTTCATCTTCACAGCAGTGAGAGTAGCTTTCTTGCCGTGGCTCTTGTGGAATTCAACCAACTTATTGATGTCCACATCACAAACACCGTCACCATAGGTCATCATGAAGGTTTCGTTGCCTACGTATTCCTTGACGCGCTTAATACGACCACCGGTCATAGTGTTGTATCCGGTATCCACAACAGTAACTTTCCAAGGCTCCAGATTGCTGTGGTGAACAATCATCTCATTCTTACCATTACGGAAGTCAAACGAAATGTCACTGTTGTGAATGAAGTAGTTGGCGAACCACTCCTTGATGTATTCTTGTTTGTAACCCGCACAGATGATAAATTCATTGTGGCCATAATGGGCATATTCTTCCATGATATGCCATAGAATGGGCATACCGCCAATCTCTATCATTGGCTTAGGCTTAAATACGGATTCCTCAGATATCCGAGATCCAAGACCTCCTGCAAGAAGAACTACTTTCATAATTATCTATTATTACTTTTATGAACAATGTTTCTACTCAAATCAACAACTCGGTTCATTCCTATTCTCAACATACCCCAATAGGAGAGATTTAGCTCATCTAACACCCATTTAGGCCACCTCCAATTGTTATAGGCGAGCTGAACAAGCAATGGAACTAGAACAACACCTAAAAGACCTAAATTCGTAAATTGAAGAGTTAATACGGTCAACAACACAATGAAACCTCCTGAAATCAAAGAAGCCCCTAAGAATGGTACCTTATTGTCTGTTGTGATTAAAGATGCAAAATTAGAATGATTGCCTTCTAATGTAATATATATGAAATACAAAGAAGTGATTAGTATAGAGGGTAATGCTGCATTAGATCTTATGATTACGAGTGCATAATCCAGTAAGAAAACGACACCCAGATAACCAGCTAACATCACAGCAAGGTAAAAAAGCATAGTCACAGACATAATCTCCTTAAAGCGATTGTAATCTTTGCTTACCCTACAGTTTGCACATTTGGGGTGATACGTAATAAATAGAGTTGAGGCGATGGCCGTTACTGCGGAACCGATCTGTACCAGAAGGCCATAAGATGCGATTTCCTCCAAGGACAAATAAAATCCTATAATAAACATAGATGATTTTGTAACAGCATATCCACCGACGAAAGACAGACCTAATTTTTTTGCATTGTACCATATTGTACTAAACATCTCTTTAACTTCCGATGAGGATACCTCAAAATCAAGTTTTTCCCGTAGTTGTTTTGTATAATACTTTGTGTGGCTATAAAGTATTTGAACAAGAGGAGCAGAAAATGTGGCCAATACAACGGAAAAAAGTCCAAAATTAAGAAGCAATAAGACGCAACAAACCACTATATAAGTAGTCTTTGATAAAATTATTGCCTTATTCGCTTCAGAAATCTTCCCACTCCCAACTAGAAGACTGTTATAAAAAGAAGAGTAAACTGTTATAAATGTAGAGAAAGAGAAAAGTAGCCAAATTAATAAAGAATTATTAACAAGACTAAACCCGTTTGTTATGTAATAAATGTAGAAAGATCCGCCTAAAAGCATCAGAAGTAAACAAGCCAAAGATATCTTACGATATACTCCCTTAGCAGTTAGTAATAATACAGAAAGGAGATGGTAATCTATTCCCTCTCCCCCATCTGTAACAACACCTTCTTTTTGTAACGACCGCGATCCACTGTAAACATAGGTAAAGTTACGACCAAACTGAGGGGCAAAACCAAAATCTAGAAGCGCCACCATTGAACTAATAGTAAGCATAAGATAATTCAAGGCGATTTCCTCGGAAGATAAGCGGTTAAGTATAAGGGGGAGGACAAGGATACCCGTGGCCATTTGAAAGAATTTAGCCACAAAACTCCATATTACATCCTTCTTACTGACGTTAATGCCATTATCACCCATGGTAACTGCAACTATTTTTGTCTTATCCTTACGAAGTAAAAATTGTCACTCTCAAGAGCCACTTCTTTTGTTACTTGAATTTGATAAACTTTATGTATTTGCTTTACAATATTATCGACATAATCCATTTCATCCTTATTAATAAGGAAGGGAAGTCCTTCTACTAAGGATTCATATCCAGTATAATACGGAATTGAATATGGAGAATTCGTAATCCAATCGGAAAGGACAATTTTCTTTGAAATCTCAGATTTACTAGATTTGTAAATCTCTGTTTGAAAAGGAACCAAAGAAGAAAATAGGACCTTATCATCTGGAACTTTATTCAAAATATCGCTTACTTCTTCCACCTTTGATAGATGTTCTTTATTCCAACAACCAGCAACATAGTCCGCTTTATGAAGGTACAAAACAATACAAATAGAGTATAAAAAAAGTGTCAGCACAATAGCCAGTTTTTCCTTATACCTAGTCAAAGATATTGTTCCATATACCAGCATCGCTAAGAATACAGGAATAATATTTCTGGTCTTTGGGAAGGAGTAAGACATCATATAAATGTTGACTGCAATAAAAATTGCGAGTAACAGAAATACGGAAAGTATAGAAATCCAATCCTTATTTCTGAAATCAAGAAAAATAATCGGAATAAATAATAGTAATAGGAAGAATAAACCGACTCTAAAGTAAAGATCAAAATACTCTTTAAAATTTATAAAAATTATATCCTTCCAGTGCTTTTTAACTTCTGCAGCGCAACGCTCAAGGGCATCTTTAGTAAGTATTTTACTATCAAACACCCATATTCCATACATCTGATCTAATTCCAAGCTTTCGATATCATTTAGTTCACTCTTACCAAAGAAATAGCCGGGGTTACACCCTAAATAATTACGAGGCTCATTATATTCATAGTACGATGCAAATTTTGAATTTTGTATAGAATACCTGTCTATCCCCCATAATAATAAAGTCACTATACAAAATACTAGCAACTCAACTACGGTTCTCTTGCGTTTTCCCTCGTTCAGTTTCCCTAATACCATTAGGATAGGTGACAATAAAACAAAAACTAAAACAGTAGCGTCATACCTCATCTCAAAGGCTAGAGCAAAAAGCAATATCGAAAAAACATAATGCCACTTCTTCTCCCCGTATAAATACACAAGGAATGATGCTACTGCCAATTCTGAAGCTATAATTGTGAATTGGGGCTGCGCATGAAAATATAATTGAATAGCGAATAATGCAGTAAAAATCACATATTTAATCATTTTATTGTACTTTGAAAATAGCACAATAAAAGAAATTGTTATATATGCCAGCAAAGAAGCCAACATAAGATATAACGTATACCACTCTACTACATTCCCTATTCTGTATAAATTGGAAATCAAGAGACCTTGCAAAAAACCTTCATAAATTGTTATTGGCGAGCACTCTCCATTAAACACTCCTGATAGCATATAAATATATATGTTATCGTCATTAGTTTGGTAAACAACTTTTGTGAAAAAAGGGAGTAACGCAAGGAATAATGACGTTACAATTATAAGTATGGAATTAATTTTTTTCTCCATGTTTCATTACAAATTTTACAATTAAGAAATTGACCGGTATACAAATAGCATACATCGGTATCGGAGCTAATTTCTTTGAGACTCCTATCCAAATGAAAAAATTCAGGAAGAGTGTACATAAAGCATAATTGATCCCATTGCTTATAACAAAACCTGCCGCATTCTTTTTGTTTGCCTTTACCTTGAATGTGAATGATGTCGTAAGGATATAGTTAACAATCATTGCCACAATGTAACCGATTGAAAAGGACAATGTAGGATTTAGCCACAACAGACAGACATAGTACACTGCATAGGTTACAAGGGTAGATACAATGCCAGTGATTCCAAAGCGTACTATCTCTAGAATCTTTTCGCGGTTGTCTTGCCACAGTTCTTTAATTGGTTTCATGAGCAATTGCGTGTATATACTTGACAATACCCTTTACTGAATCCAAATCTCCTTTATTTCCCATTTCAATACTAACAAACCTCTCATACCCCATTACTTTAAGGAGTTTAAAGAGACTGTTATGTAATTCTCGCTTCTCTATCAGCACCAACCCCGGCTCACTTATATGAACGTGATTCATATATTCGGGAACCTGCTTAAGATAATTAATATCTTCCTCATTATAGATGATTGTTCCCAAATCAACATTCACCTTCACTCCTTCAGAACTACTTTTATATGCCATCTCTACCGCTTGTTCAGTTCTATTTAAGAAATGGGTGTTGTAGATTACAGGGTTGGCTTCAATGGCTATTACTGTATTGTGTTCCAGTGCATAATCTCCTATTTCACGGAAGAATTCAATTGCGGTTGGATAATTTCCGGCTACATCTTCGGTATCTCTATTTTTAGGGTTACCAAATACAAGATTGCCACAGCCAATTACCTCTGCAAAGTCAATTGCCTTCTTAGTATAGTCAATGAGGATCTTGCGCTCCTCCTTAGTTCCAAAAATTTTCTCCTGATGACCATACCATATTGACTGCATGGACGGAACAACCAATCCATATTTTTCTTTAAGTTCTTGGGCCCAATCCCTTGCTTCACTTAGATGATCGTACGGAGCCACATCGAAAATTCTTGTTGGGGCTATCTCAAGACCATTGAAACCAGCTTCCATGAGGAATTGATACATCTCCTCATCGTGCTCCGCGCCCCATGCTATATTTGAAATTGACAGGTTCATTTTATCTCACTCAATTTTGTCCACATCTCATCCGGAAGACACATTTCTATGGCCTTTACATTGGCCTCCAATTGAGACACCTTGCTGCTGCCAAATACTGGATATATTTTCTGACGAATACACCACTGAAGAGCAGCGGCAACATAATCCACCTTAAATTCGTCGCATATCGAAAGGAACAAATCAATACGCTCTTTGTTTTGTGCATAGAAGTTTTTGGTCTTATCATAGTTAATCATCTCACTCTTAGCTATACGGCTATCCTCGGGTACACCATTGCGATACTTTCCGGTCAAATAGCCTTGACAAAGAGGAGAGAAGCCCATCGTGCCCATTCCATTTTCATCACAGAATGCTTTTACACCATTAGTGACTGATTTCTGTACTGCGAAAGAATAAATGAATTGCTCTGTAATGGGTTTTTCCATATTAAGCTTCTCACATACAGCAAGGCATTCCTGCAAAGCAGTCAAAGGCCATTCAGATGTTGCCCAATAACGCACTTTTCCAGTGTTTATAAGCCAATTAAAAGTCCTCACTATTTCCTCCATTGGAACTTCTGGATCATAACGGTGAGCGAAGTAGATATCTACATAGTCCTTGTCCAATTTCTTTAGGGATTCTTCAAAAGCCCATAAAATATGCTTTCGAGACAATCCTTTGTGATATGGAGTCTCTCCAATAGGCCATGAACCTTTTGTAATAAGAACATACTCTTCTCTTGGATACTTCGATAGACATTTGCCTACAAGCCTTTCAGCTCCACCATAGCCATAGTTGTTGGAAACGTCAAAAGTTCTTATACCAAGCTCCCATGCTCTGTCAATCAAAGCCTCAGATTGCTTTTCATCCATTATCTCCGTTCCTATGGTCAAAGCTGAACCGAAAACAAGTTCTGTAATCTTTAAACCACTATTCCCTAATCTTACGTAATTCATGCCACTTGAGAGTTTTTGGAAGGTTTATAACTATAAATCAAACTTGTCGGCCTGTGGCGCACTTCTGTCATTATCTGCCCAATGTATTCACACATAATGAACAAGACAACAAACAATAAAGCGAAAAAGAAACTAATCACAGCCGTAATTCCGAGTATCACTTGCCAGAAACCGGTAGTGAGGATTGCACCTATAATGGCCAGAACTAAAAAGATGGCCATTACCGGTATCATGAACATCACCTTTCGTAATGGTTCTATGCTAATACTGGTCAGTCCATCTAGTGCGCAACGAATTAGCTTTGCAAAATTGTAGTTGGTGGTTCCCGCAGCTCTCTCATCTCTATTATAGGAAACTGTATCAGTTTTCATTCCTATAAATGGTACATCAACTCGAAAATAGGTGTTTACTTCAGGAAGAGATAATACTGTGTCAACCGCTTTTCTGGACATCAAACGATAATTAGCAGCACTCTTTTCAAGTTTCAACTTTCCGGATAATGAGTCAAGAATACCATAGTAGATGTTTGCTGTTGTACGCTTAAAAAAAGAATCATTTGTTCTACTCTCGCGACTAGCGACCACAATATCAGCACCATCTTCCCATTTCTTAACCATCTCAATAATCAGCTGTGGCGGGTCTTGAAGATCTGCATCCATAACAACCACAGCATCCCCAGTAGCTGTTTTTAAACCAGCATTCACAGCTCCCTCCAAACCAAAGTTTCGAGTTAAGTTAACTACACCGATGTGGTCAGGATACTTTGACTGAGCTTCATACATTCTCTCCAAAGTATGATCCTTCGCCCCATCATGAACACAGATTATTTCAACTCGATATCTGGGTTCCAATTCTCTTACCACTTTCATGGTCTCCTCAATGTACAGAGGACATACCTCCTCCTCGTTATACATTGGAGCAATGATAGAAATCAGTTTAGCCATAATATTATTGCAGTTTTTCTATAGATTCAAATAAATAGTCTTTCTTACGGAAATTAAGTCGCACAAGTGTCTGGATATAACGGATCACCATCGCAAGAATTACGAATAACCCACTAAAACCAAAAGACATAAAGAAAATTGTTGTTGTCCACCCTTCCACAGGATTACTTAGGAGCTTATAAACCAAAGCGTAGATACCAACGGCAGCCGACACCAGGAACATGAAAATTGCTAAAGTCATAGTTGCCCGGAAAGGAACATCTGTATACAAGAATAATGATTCTATGGCAACAATCCATGAGTCATCATATTTCCTTCTATGAATTTTTGATAATGGTTCATAAGGTAAAGTGTCAACCGCCAATCCGCTATTAGCATACGCGGCTTTTCTATATGGAATACTTTGGGTTATAGAGTGTATGCGATTTATAGCTCGCCTTGATAAGATTCTGAATGTTTCAGGCCCAATCGAGTGTTGCAGTTTCGCATGACTATTAAATAGAGAATAGAAAAGACCTGCTAACCATTTGGGATTATTTGCACTACGAGCACTTACAATATCGAAGCCAGAAAGAGAGTGGTGATAGACTTTCATAAGCATAGACATGTCGTAGTCATCGTTGAGCGAGTCAAACTCGAAGACAAAATCCCCAATAGTCAAGTTCAATCCTGCATTCATGGACGCTTCAAGTCCTTGTCTAAAACTCATATTCAATATTGTTATAGTATGCTCATAATCCCCTTGATTAACTTTATGAGCATACTCTTTTACAATCTTAGTACTCTCATCATTCGAGGCATCATTAACAACAATAATCTCGTATTTTAGAAAGTTTGCATAAAGAGTCTCGTCAATAGCTTTAATAAAGGCTCCTATTTTTTCTGCATCATTGCAGCAATAGACGACTGCTGACACAAAGTTTTTTTCTTTATTCTGCTCCATTTGTCAGTATTTCATTTAAATCATAAACAGTATTGATTTTTCCAGAAAGCACACTCACAAAAGTGGGGTTTGTGCTAAAAGTTTTGATAACCGTAGGACGACTATCATCTATTTCGGAGGCTAGTAATATGGGTTTCATGGAGTACAATGTATGATCAAATTCGAACTCCAAGTCATCACGCATATACTTTCGGGCAAGATTGCTCATATACGGCCAAGCGCTTTCTGGTTTTGCCGGGCAATCATTACAATTCCCTAATTGGTTAGGCGAACAGAACCCGCCACTTCTATCCATACAATTAAAATGCGGTAAAGATTCCTTGCATGCTTTGTGTGGTGTAAACGTTACGGCTGTAAGAGAATGGTAACCAGTTTTTCCGAAAGGCATAATAGAAAAGAACGGGCCGTCCATCACTGTCAAACCGGTATCTTTAAGTTTTTCGTTTACATTACATAGAATAATCTCACACAATTCATACTTAATTCTGAAATGATCAAACCCTAACAGGCTCTGTATTTGGTTAACGGATGCATAAGTCGCATTCAGGACAAAAGATGATTTAACCTTCGTTCCGTCATCAAGCAAAATTTCATATTCTTTACCGTTATTCTCTATTCCTTTGATTCGAGCGCCATATTGAATCTTTACATTTGAGAAGTCAGCTATTTTTTCTACAAAGTATTTTTTCAGAATCTGTGCATCATATGTGTATTCCTCTGTTAAGAAAGCTCCATCACAGTATCCTTCCTTGAAGTATTTCTTAGTAGATACTTCTTCACATCTTATTCCTGCTGCTTTGCAAAATTTCTGAAATTGTTTAGCGTCACTCCAAGAGAATTCAGAACTTGTAGCATAAATCTGGTTGAACTTTGTCAATACAGAGAAGCCATAATCATCATTAAAACGTTTAAAGTAATGAGCAGACTTTATTGCCGTGCTGTAAGAGCGTGGATAATGGTATCCATTGTGAACTCGAGCTTGGTTGATAAAAGTAGCCCTTTTAAACGATGCATCATCATACTCAAGAACTAATATCCGCTCTTTATTCTTACCGCAAAAAAGAGCGGAATATAAACCATATAATCCAGCACCTAGGATTATCTTATCGAAAGTTTCCATAAAAATAAATTAATATCCTTGAGGATTGTTCTTTTGCCAATTCCAACTATCACGCACCATTTCTTCTATGCCATTTTTTGCTTCCCATCCAAGTTCTGCTTTTGCTTTAGATGGATTGCAATAGCAGGTTGCAATATCACCGGCACGCCTTGGTTTAATACTATATGGTACATTAACCCCATTTACTTTGATGAAGGCATTTACCATATCTAATACGCTATATCCATGACCTGTACCCATATTGTATATACCTAGGCCACCTCTACGTTCAATGGCCTTAAGAGCTGCCACATGGCCTGCGGCCAAGTCGCAAACATGGATATAGTCACGTACACCTGTGCCATCATGAGTAGGATAGTTATTGCCAAATACGCCCAGTTCTTTGCGTTTGCCCACGGCCACCTGAGTAATGTAGGGCATTAGGTTGTTTGGAATACCATTGGGGTTCTCGCCTATTCTACCACTTGGATGTGCACCAACAGGATTGAAATAGCGCAGAAGAACGACATTCCATTCTGGATCTGCTTTCTGAATATCCATCAAAACCTGCTCCAGCATTGACTTGGTCCAACCATAAGGGTTGGTGCATTGACCCTTCGGGCAATTCTCAGTAATAGGGATCTCTGCAGGATCACCATATACTGTAGCAGAAGAGCTGAAGATGATGTTTTTGCAGCCATGTTTGCGCATAACATCAACCAATGTTAGGGTACCGGCTATGTTATTTTCGTAATACTCCCAGGGCTTTTCTACACTCTCACCTACTGCCTTAAGACCAGCAAAATGAATACATGCGTCAAAATTGTGAGCATTAAAGACCTTCTCAAGCCCCTCTCTGTCACGAATATCAACCTTATAGAAGGGTATTTCCGTTACTCCAATAATCTCCACAACGCGACGCAATCCTTCCGGATTGCTGTTGCTTAGATTATCCGCCACAACAGCTGTATTGCCAGCTTTGTATAATTCAATTAGTGTGTGAGTGCCTATATAACCAGCCCCTCCTGTTACAAGTATTTTCATAATATATCTTTTATTCTAAAAGTAGGAAATCTAACACTTTTTAATCCTTAGCTTATATCGAATCCCAAAATTAATCCAC